>Ga0208571_1000005_pt1 | contig 88056 bp, 86 predicted proteins | sample DeeseametaMP0103_FD_184223 | JGI IMG/M metagenome (GOLD analysis project Ga0208571, IMG submission 184223) | Marine microbial communities from the Deep Atlantic Ocean - MP0103 (SPAdes) | ecosystem: Environmental > Aquatic > Marine > Oceanic | place: Atlantic Ocean | collected 2010-12-22
ACCGTACATTTTATTCATGATTAGGGAGCTAACCAGTGTCTTCGTTGCGGGGTATTGTATTTTTCTACTGGTCTTGGTTTACAAACTGACACAAGGGGCCGATGCCTATGGAAATTTCATGGCCGCTTTAAAGTCACCCAGTAGCGTGGCGCTGCATCTCATCACACTCGCTTTCGTGCTCTACCACACTATTACCTGGTTTAACCTGACGCCAAAAATCCTCGTGCTCTACAGAGGAGAGGAGCGGGTTCCCCAAGGACTGGTAGCGGGGACGTTCTACGCCGGGTGGGTAGTGGTTTCCGTTATTGTTGCATGGCTTGTATTGGGAGTGTAGAGATGGCGAAGTCCAACGAACCGATCTGGTGGTCACTGTTTTCAGCTGGTGGCATGGTAGCAGCTATGATGTTTCCCATCCTGATCATCATAACTGGTATCTTGGTACCATTTGGATTGGCGGGCGACGATCCTTTAAATTTCGAAAGAATTCATACCGCCGTGTCCCAAAATGACTCTGTAGAGCTAACCCTTTTCATCGTAATTACTCTGCCGCTCTTCCACTGGGCTCACCGCTTCCGCTTCACCCTTGTAGATGTAGGGCTGAAGTCCGTGAGCACCCTTATCTCCATCCTTTGCTATGGTGGGGCGATTGCTGGAACAATCATCTCAATAGTAGTATTCTGGAATATTTAAGAGATATAATTCTAGAAAAAGTATGGCGAAAATCTTTTGGATAAAGAAGATAGACTTACTGCTATAAAAAATGATTTTGGTTCAGGAATGTGTAATAGCACGCCGTGTTGTACAAACGTATGCCCAGAACACATTCAAATTACTGATATACCTTTAAAGGAGCGGGTTGTGGACAGATATTATGACCCAATAATTTGGTTATGGGATAAGTTCTTTGGTGAGTTCAATTAAGTTATAATTTTGGATGATTATTAAAAAAGTCCTTGTGAGGGCTTTTTTATTTTAGTCTAAAATTAACTGGAATCGATATCCAAACGCCAACCGGTCTTTCACGTTGTTTCGCGGGTCTAAAACGTGTTTTTCGAATTGCTGAAATCGCTGCTTCATCCAAACCAGTATTAGGGATTCCTTTTAATATTACCGTGTCCTGAACACGTCCTTTTTTATCAACGAATACTTGTACAACAACTGTCCCCTCAATGCCGGCTTCCTGAGCTATTTCAGGGTATACAGGTTTGATTTCTGAAAGAGGTTGTGGTGGATCATCATAAGGTATGAATTTTACTCTTGGCCCTTCCGGCGGCGGCGGCGGCGCATCCCAAGCTTCGAAATTATCTAGATCTGTTTCTTCAATTGTTAAATCATCTGCAATGTCCTCATCTTCAGATTCTACAGGTACGGATGGGCGTGCAGGCGGCGGCGGTCGTTCAATTTGTTGAGTTTGTGGTATATTTTCGATCAAAATTTCTTGTAATTTGACGTTTTCCAACTCAATGAGACCCAAATATCTTGGATAGATTAAAAATGTAAAGATTAGAAGCAACATACTGCCTAGGGTAGCTAACCTTATTGTGATCGGGTATTTGTATTTTATAGCTAAAGTTGCTTGTCCAGATAACATTATTTATTAGTCTATAGCCGTTTTTGACGAATAATTAAGCATAAGAGCATCAGCTTTCCGCAGTTCGGTATGGATAGCAGAAATTATACCCATTCGTGCTGCTTTATCTGCTTTGATGGATACAGTTAGCTGAGGATCGGCTGCCCGCTTGGTGTACATTATATGGCGTATATTATCAGAGCGAACCAATTTATCCTCAATCGAAATTTGACCTTGTTTTGATACCCAAATATGTGCTGTATGCCTTTTTGATTTTAGCTTTTGTATGCGTTTAGCTTTCGGTAATTCCACATCTAAGCCAGAGTATTCACGCAGTACAGTTGTAACCATGAAAAATATAAGCAACATGAAAATAATATCGGGCATGGAGGCGGTGGGAATATCACTGTTGATTTTAACTTTTCTACTAAGTTTCATTAATCTGTATCAGCAATAGATATTCGTTTTGCGTTGGCACGTTTTAATTGATCAATCACCGCCACGTAATCTCCATACTTTGTTTTTTTATGAGCCTTTACTGATATTATTAATTTGTCATTTTCGGCAAGCCTGCGGCGGATCTCACGGTGAACATCTTTAATTGCAATTGGTTCACCGCCGAGTAGAACATTACCTTGAGAATTTATAAGACAATTAAGAATATTTATTTTTTTTATCTCAAGTTCTTCACCTTCCGCTGGTAAAACAATACCGAGGCCCTTGTCCATATCGATTGTAGTAGTGACAAGAAAGAATATTAGCAATAAAAAGGCGATATCTGCCATGGAGGCAGTGGGAATTTCCCCTCCTTTGAATCTTCTTTTTGCCATTTAAATCAAAGGAAGATCTTAATGAATTAAGGATATTCTAGCTTTGAGCCAACTTCTCATATTCCAAGTGCAGCTGATCCATAAACTTTACTGAATTTTCTTCCATATCCAGTATCAGTTTATCAATCATGGAAACGAAAAAGTTCTGAAATATTTGTATAATCATTGCGACAATTAAACCAAATGCGGTTGTGAGCAGTGCTTGTGATATACCACCGGCTACAACAGCTGGCGAAATATCATTGGCTGCAGCAATGGCATCGAATGCTTTTATCATGCCAGCCACTGTTCCCGTAAAGCCAAGCATTGGAGCAATAGTTATGACTGCATTCATCCAAATCATATTTTTTTCAAGGAAAGACATTTCCAATCCACCTGCATCTTGGACCGCTTTTTCTACTTCGCGAAGACCACGATGGAATCTTGAGAGACCAGCATGAAAAATTTTAGCTACCGGCCCCGGGGTATTATTGCAAAGTTCAATGGTGTTATCAATGCCATCATTATCCAAAGATTTAATAACGTCATCAAAAAATTCCTTAGTATTTGTGGATGATATAAACAACGAATAGAACCGTTCCCCGGAAATGCCGAGCCCTACAATCAGCAGTATTAGTATTGGCCACATGAATGGTCCGCCGTTTACAAAATATTCTACCATTATTTTGAACCTCCGTTTGTATCTATTTATCTTAAAGGATTAAGTATATCTTTATCTGTAATAAAACAGCAGACGGGGAATTTAATTGCTATTTTATGTGTTTGCATAAGCTTTATAAGGAAGAACTGGGAATCAATTAATATTTCTATGTCAATGCTTTGATAGCCGCTTCTTCACTAGTATAAATTTTTGAATAATTAGTTATACCCATAATATTGAATGTTTTCTCTATGATTGGCGCAACATTATAATAACCCATTGTTCCATTAACGCCTTGTAGGTCCTCTATAACTTCTATAAGAATGGAGACACCGATGCTATTGACCATTTTAGTGTTCTCCATATTAATTAATAATTTTCTCTTACCTTCAGATATCCTTTGTTTACAAATGGAAGCCACTTGTTCTCCACCAAGATTATTTAAGTACCCACTTGTTTCCAGAATGGTGATATCCCCTTCTTCACGAACTTTAAGATTAAAATCACTCATGACCCGATCCCCTCCCCCTTTTATAATTATCTATTTTTTGTCATTGTGACAGTTGTGCCATCCTCGCTGGATTGAAACTCCACTGTGTCCATTAGTTCTTTCATCAGTTGAATACCCCAACCGCGCTTATGATCAGAATGTAATTTTTCTTCGATTTTAGGTATGGCTACAACTTCAGCATCAAAGCCAATGCCTTTATCGCCTACTTTTATTATAAGTTTTTCAGGATCGATAATATATTGAATGAAAATATTATCTTTGGCTTTGGAATGTTCAAATGCATTAATGCAGGCTTCAATCAGGGCCATACTGATCTCGTCTGTTTTCTTTTCATCCAGATCCATACGATTTGCGATGACTTCAGCAGTTTTGGTTGCAGCAAGCTCCATGTCATGCATCACTGGCAGTGTAAGTTCTACTGTTGGATTAGTCATAAATAAATTCCTCCTTAAAATATCTAGGCTTGCGCGACTTTTTTATAATCCTTTTCCTCTAATTCCTTCTGCACTTTCTTATCTCCATTAGGCTGTTTTTCAAAAACTACAAATGTAATATCATCAGGATTTTGAGAACCACCGAGCCAATCATCAGCAAGGTCAATTAGTGCTTGTTTAACTTGCGATGCTCCTAAATGCGCTGTTTTTTCAATACAGTCCATTACTGGTTGATAATCTAACAAATTTCCTTCCAAATCCGGAGCTTCGGGTAGTCCATCTGAAAGCAGAACCAATACATCTCCCGGACTAAATGATTTCTCCACCAGCTCAAATTGTTCGTTTTCCAACCCGCCTAAGGGGAGATTGCGGATCTCGATTTCTTCTATAGATTGTGTTTCTGCTGAGTATAGATAAGCTGGTGGCATCGCAGCTGCACTTATATAAAGTTTTTCATTTTTAAAAATACACACACTTAAGCTCATACGTAGTCGGCCTGTGTCAACACGGCGAACTACTTTATTAAGCCGGTTAAGAATATCATCAGGCGAGTTAGACTCTATACCTGCAAGGCCAGCCTTGGTTATTGATACCATCATACCTGATTGAGAACCATGTCCTGTAGCATCTCCACAGACTGCATAAAAACTTCCGTCCTCTAGTTCGAAAAAGTCATAGTAATCACCACCAACTTCGGTGGAAGTACGCATAAATGCCTTAATATCTATCCCTTCATAATCTGGTATTTTCTTCGCGATCATCCTCAACTGAAATTCCCTTGCCTCTGCGAGCTCCTGGTCTTTGCGTTTATTTTCTAATGTTTTACGTCTTATTCGATCTGCTCCATAAAACCCAGATGCACTAAGCCCGACAAAAGCAAAGAAATAAAATGTATATGCGTACCATGTCTGCCAAATTGGTGGTTTAACGCGGATTTCTATTGAATAAGGATTGTTATTCCAAATACCATCATTATTGCTTGCCCGGAACTGAAAAGTATAATCATCTGGTTCAAGGCGTTGGAAGGTCACTGTTCGATTGGTCCCATTATCCACCCAGTTATTTAAGTAATTATCCAGCGTATATTGGTATTGATTTTTTGCAGACTTGTTATAAGAAAGACCAACAAAATTGATATTTAATGTTTGAACTTGATGATCAATGGAAATCTTGTTATTTGTGAAATCGATGAAATTGCGGTTACCTTCGTAATCGATAGTCTCGACTAAATTGATAGCTAATTTTGGCATTATTTCATTTATTGTTATTTCTGAAGGATTTACTCGGGTGAGGCCCTGGACGCTTCCAAAGTATAATATTCCATTATCGTTAATATCCACAGCGCCAGTATTAAAGATATCAGCGGGTAAGCCATCACTACCATCAAACACCCTTACACTCCCGTCGGCGTGTAATCGTGCGATTCCTCTTCTAGTACTAAACCATAAACCACCAGACTTATCAGGCAGAATGGATACTACTGTCGCGCTAGGTAAACCATTATCAATTGACCAGCGATTAAAATTGTCATTTTCGCGATTATAACGAAATAATCCTTCTCCCGATGTTCCAATCCAGATATTATTATTTACATCACTAACAATTGTATTCACCGAATTTGATGAAAAACTTTTAGGATCATTTTTATCGATAATATAGTGTTTCACAAGTTCAATTTTTTCATATTTTATCTGTCGGTCGATAATATAGCGACTTGAAATTTCCATCTTTATCCTGAAAAGGCCGTTTGATTCTGTGCCAACCCACAGCTCACCAGTCTCTAGATCCCGGAGGATTGCTGATGGCCTGGATAGATAATCGTTTTGAACACTATCTTCATATTTATAAATAGAGAATTTCGGCGCATTTTCAGCATGCTCGGGCATAGTGCATTTAATTATCCCAGCTGTGGTTGCAAACCATATATTTTCATAGTTGGGCCCATTTGGATTTTCAACGTATTCTTGGAAAATTGAATTGACTTTTCCTCGAATTTTTGATCCGGATGTTTCATCAATAAATTCATAAAATCGTTGATATGTTTTTGTAATTGGATTTATCAATGTTGCCCCTAAAGACTGACTTGCAGCCCACACCTGCCCATCATGTAAAATTGCTAAAGGACCTGTCTCTTTGTTTAATAGAGAATTAGCATTAGTTGGATCAGCAGTGAATCGTTCAATTACCTGCCCATCTTGAGATAATTGATCAACGCCGTTTTCATGGGCGACCCATATAGAATTATCAGGTGCTATTTTCACTGCAATCACGTTGCTGCCATTCAGGTTATTTTCAGTTATAAAATTCTGAGTGGTTTTAATTCTTTGATTAAGCCCGACTCTAGTTGCTACCCACATATTGTTCATTTCGTCAAAGTAAAGATCATTTACCTTTACGTTGGTAAACGAAGAGGGCTCTATAGTTTCAAATAAAACGCCGTTTTTGTCGGGTTGTAATAATTTAAAATTATTATCTAGTACTAGCCCCATCTGAGCAAAGAAAACTGCTGTATTAAATAGTGTTAGACCTGGGAATGCGAGTACATCAACCCACAAATTTCCGCTGGGATCTACATACATTTTATTAATGTTCTGACCGAAAATATAATCCCACATCAGATCATCAAATAAATCAAAAGTTGCATTGTAATACACGATACCAGCAGTGGTAGCCATCCAAAATCCGTTCATAGTTGGATTGGGCCCAAAATCAAGAAGTTGTTTAACTGTATAGGTGCCCAACATAGATATCCAAGAAGTGCCGGCAAGACGAGTGGCAAAAAGATTACCAATATTTATTTTGTCCAAGCCTTGGGATGTCCCTACATAGATATTATTATCTTTAATGAGCAAGGTGTTGATATGATTGCCAGAGATTGAATTCTGATAATACTCCACACTCATAAAACGAGTAAAAAAATCTTTATCCTTGCGGTAGTAATTGAGACCATTGGTTGTCCCAATCCATAGGTTGCCGGATGTATCTACCACGATTGGATTACATTGATTTTCGTCAAAACTGTTGCTCGAAATAGAATATGGATCACCGGATTTAAACCTATAATTAACGATTTTTCCAGTGTTTTTTTCGATGGTATAAACACCACTATTTTTGGTAGCAATCCATAATAGACCCTCTTTGTCTTGGGTTAAAAAAGTTGGACGGCTAGCTGTAGCAAATCGCTGGAACGAATTTTTTCCGTAGTGGTATAAATCAACGCCTTTATCTGTAAGCGCCCATACATCTCCATCCTGATCCTTGAAAATATCCCAAATTCGATTACCAGATAATGCAGTAGTGTCAAATGGATTTGAATTGTAGTTTTTTACCTCATAACCATCATAGCGGTTAAAACCTTCATCCGTGGCTAACCAAACAAAACCATACCTGTCATCCGTGACCGCGCGGATATCATTATCAGACAGACCGTTACGAGTAGTGATTATTTCAAACCGGTATTCGTTCTCTGCGGCGAATAGAAAACTTAGTATAAAGATCTGCGCGCAAATGAAAACAAACTGAATTCTATGATCCATTTTTTAACTGATAAATTATAATTTGAACTTAATCGGTAACACAAACCTAACAGGAACTGCCTTGCCTTCATGGTAGCCCGGCTCAAATTCTATTTCTTTTTCTACCACGCGCAAAGCTTCTTCATCTAATATTTTTGCTACAGACTTTAATATTTTAGGATCTTCAACTTTCCCTTCCGGATTTACTATAAACCCTATATAGACCACGCCCTGCATGCCCATTTCTCTAGCAATATTTGGATATTTTATTTTTTTCCCTACTGCAACGAAACCGCCTTTAATAGTTGGCATTTTTTCTACATTGAGATATATGCTGTCCTTGTCCATTTGCTGACCAAATAGAATTGAGGAGAAAAACAGTAATATTAAAAATGATTTATTTTTCATTTTCTTTTCACAAAACTTTAGTTTATGGGTTAAATGTATTTTTAAGAGACAATAAACAAAAGTTATTAATGTTTTTCGTTATTTGCTCTTTTTTTATTGTTTATAATATGACGATCAATTTACTGTTAGAAATTCTTCTGCTTGATCAAAATAGTTTAATGCTTCGATGATTTGGTTGTCTGTCATCAATCTTACTCCCCATTGCGCGTCTTTTCCCCATTTAGCACCTGCAATTTCAGATTTAATAATATTTTTTATATATTCTTCATCTGTTGCCCATTCTGTAGAATCAGGCTCTATTTCCAGTTCATTCAAATGTTGTAAAAATTTATCGAATTGGTCATCAGCAATTGTCCAAGAATCCCTAAAATCTTCGTAGTTTTCTAATGAGTCAGTATTCTGAGAAACAAACATCGTTCCCCAATTGAATAATGGCCTTTTTGGATTTCCAATTAGTTTTTGGGTACTTTTCTGTAGTTTCAATTCCCAGGGTATATACTCATCAGGTGTAATACCGCCTCCGCCATAAACTGTTCGTCCGTTACGGGTCTTGAATTTCGGTCGCAGTTCTTTTAGGGAGTCAATTATAGTTTCACGGTTTTGTTTATATAGTTCTGCATAATATTGTCTGGTATTACCATCTTCAAAAGGACGCTGGATTAAACGGCCACTAGGCGTGTAATAACGAGCAATCGTAACACGAATAGCAGATCCGTCTCTTAGTCCAAATTGTCGCTGCACAAGCCCCTTTCCAAAGCTTGTTTCACCAACAATTAAACCGCGATCAAGATCCTGCACAGCACCAGCTACGATTTCGCTGGCACTTGCAGAACCACGATTTAATAATATAATTAGTGGGAAATCGGCCCTGCCCTTGGATGGTTTGGCCAGAAAAACTTCTTTTGTATTATTATGTTTTCCAATTGTGTAGACAAGCGTGTCCCTGGTGGTGATAAACATATTTGCTATTTCTGCTGCTTGTACAAGAAATCCGCCACTATTGTTTCTCAGATCCAGGATCATACGTTTCATGCCGCTGTCGTCCAGTTTTTTCAGCGCATTTCTAATTTCTTCTGATGATGTTGCTGTAAATCTCGTTAACCAGATGTAGCCCGTTTGATCATCTAGCATTAGCGCTGCACGGACACTATAAATAGGAATAACATCTCGAATGATGGTCACTTCAAAAGGTTTGGAGCCAATTCTAGCAATTTTAAGGTCCACACTTGTACCTTTAGGTCCACGGAGTGTTTTCATAACTTCATCTTTAGTTATACCGTATGCATCTTCTCCGTCAATTTCAATTATGCGATCTCCGGGCTGAAGACCAACACGTTCTGAAGGACTATCTGCAACTGGTGCAATAACTGTGATATACCCTTCCAATACATCAAATTCTATACCAATACCTTGGAATTCCCCTCGAAATATTTCATCAATTTCCTCCTGTCTTTTGGGAGGGATGTAAACAGAGTGCGGATCCAATTTCTCCATAAATCCATGAAAAGCACCATTCCATGTTTTATCCATATCAACATCTTCGTAATAATATTCATTCACATACTGAATTATTTGATTAAAAACCCGCAATTTGTTTTCAATAATACGGTAAGTGTCTTTGGATCCAGAATAAAGAACACGAACTGCAGGTATAGTTAGAATAATAAAAATAATTATTACTGTTGTAAGAAATGAAAACTTTACTTCGGATGGGTAGGCTTTATTCATTTGTTAAACTCTATAAGTGAGTGTTATTACTTGAACATTAAAGACCAAAGTAGAGCATTGTCCTAAAGGTTAATCCTGACAACGCCGATTCGGGTGAATCGCTGATCTGAAAACGATCGTTGAGTTTCCATTGTCCGGCCCGGACAACTCCCTTATTGTAGCCAATGCTGAGACGAAGTCCCACCCGATCTGTGACTTGCCATTTTACTGCTATATACGGTTGAAAATTGAAAAAAGCACCGCTTAGATTGGTCATGCCTACGCTGGATGTTTGTGGCGGTAGGTATGACCCCTGTAATGCATCGATTGCAGCCTGGGATGTGGTTCCTGTAGTATCAATCGCATATATCAGAGTATCATTGATAATTTGACCGTAATTATTGCTGAAGCTTCCATCCCAACGAGGTATACCTGTATTTTGGTCGATAGATAAAACCGCTCTGCCTATCCCGAACATCGCACCACTGGCTACTTCTAAATCACGAAAAATTGGTACAACATATTCCAGCGTTGCCGCACCAATCATAAATGTGAATTTTGCTTCTACAGTCGGGACAAAGATTCCAGTATAATCTTCTGTCATATCAGGGAGATATTGATCCTCGCCTATAGTAGTGTCTGCGAATTGAATTCCCGGTAATTCATTCGTTTCAACCGCAAGCTTAACGCTAAGCGCATTGCTAATTCGGGATGTACCAATGCCCGCATAACCGCCTAATCTCCATCGACCAGCAATTTGTGTAAATCCTTCGCCGCCGTGGACAACAAAAGGGGAATTGAAATTATCTGGATTAACGCCTACTTTCCTGAGTTTTGATGCACCGGGAATTGAGTCTAGTATCATATACATTGGGCTGTAACCTATTCCACCGCCAAAGTAATCTTCAATCGGATACAGATCGCTTTGCGCGAATATTACAATTGGCAGAATAAGTATGATCAACTTACATCGGTTCATGGAGCGCTTCGGATTCTATGCGAATCCAATATATCTTTGGAAATTTATCGTTTACTGTAGCAATTCGGTAGCGAAATGTTGCCCGATTATAAAAGGGAATTAAAATTACCATTGCAGGAGATTTAGAACACCATACAAATTAGATATTAGACCGTTGCCGTGATATTATTGTATATTCTAGTATAGAAATCAATGTACAATTGTTTTCGCAAAAAGCCTCGGATGGTATTCCTAACTAATTTTCGAGGACCAATACTGTTATTGGTCCTATTGTTATCGGTATCTCTCTCTGCCAGGTCAATAAAGCTAGCGGGCACATATGATCTGAATGGAAATGATCGCAGTGAGTTATTATTATTGAAGGGTGGAGGCCTGCAATACGTAGAAATTGAAGATAATGGCGACCATAGGGAAATATGGTATTACCATCCTGATGGGGATCGATCTGCGGCCGTAGTGGATGCGGTTCTTGCCAATATTAATGATGATCCAAATCCAGAATTAATTGCAATAATCTCCGCACCATCGATCAAAACGGATAAAAAAGTTCCCTGGCTTGTTGTTTTTAAATGGACTGGAACACGATTTACATCGGAACCATTAAAGCGTTTTGATTTTCCCGGAGAAAAGGATCTTTTACGTCCATCGAATATAAATATTTCTGAAATTGATGACAAGACAACTTTTTCTATCTCTATTGGTAGTCCTTCCAGAAAGGCAGTTATTTTTAACTTATCAGAGCAACTTGGATCCCTGGTGATTGAAGCGCCTATGATTCTTCAACCGGACATTATCAAAAATGGCTATGGCCGATTATTCACTGCGTCGTTTAATACAAAAGATGGCCAGATGATTGCTGTTTTCAGCCTAGAGGGCGACATAATGAAAACAGCAATATTTTCAAGTACTGATGGCAAAGAAATAGCTTCAGACCTACTTGTGTTGGATGGAATGCAAAACTTGTATGCACCTGACATTTGGGTTTATGATATTAGTTATAATGATGACCAGGGTGTTCTATTGCCATTCGAAAACGATCAAGTGCTTATGCTAAGTTTTACTGATGGTGAATTAAATTTATCACCCAGCGACTATTCTGGCCTGGGATTATTTGCTGTTGCCGACGCCACATCCGCACAAGGAATTAATAAAGTCATACTGGCCCGTGTTGAAGCGGGTCTTTATAAAAAACTAGATGAAGAATTATCTGGTGAGACAAAAATAGACCAAGTAACTATTGATTCCCTTATAAGCAATATTACCAATATTGATTCTGCATTCGTTGGGGATTCTTTACTAATTCCCGCCACAGTGGATTCAGCTGGCGGTTTTTATAGTTTTCAATGGTTGGTAAAGCCTCCTGTTGGAACGGTTTTTCAACCAAGAACAGGAATCATTAATTGGATACCGACCAGCAAGCAAACAGGAGATAATATTTTCGCTTACCTTTCACAAATACGATTGGGCGAAAAACTCTTTAGTGAATCAACCCCATTTGGTAAACAACACAAGATAATACCTGTACTATCTGATTCATTGTTTGCATTCAAATTATTTGTTAAGGATACAGTCGTGCCTGAGGTTCTATTTGAACTTGACGAATTTATTACTTTGGAAGAAGAAATAGTTACAATCACAGTTGTAACTAGAGATACGTCAATTAATCGTTATAATTTTGATGGAGAACATTTATTCAACTTAAATGTAGGATATGATATCTTTAAAGATAATGGGCCATCAATCCTTACCACCAGCATTAAATCCAATCTATTTCTTGTAGATAGATCAGTAACATCAAAGCTCACTTTTAATCGGAATGAAGACCCGGATAGTATTATAACAACAATAAATATTGTACATGATCTAAAAAACAATACACTGGAGTTAACAAAGTCACCAACAAATGATTCGATTCCACAATCCTATAGCCCTGAGGATTGGAATTCAGACTGGTATCAATATCCGAAATATGTATTTAACGGTTTCCCGTCTACTCTTTCAATGGATTCAATTGGTAACAATCTTGAGTTTGATTTGGGCGTGGATTCAGTTATGCAACCATATGCAAATATTTCTGTTACTGTACCATTAGGATCAAATTCATTTACGAGTGCATTTTCGTTCCCAGATGAGATTCTTGTGAAAGAAATTCGTGTTGCAATCGATTTGGATACGCTGGGAGGCACAGTGGTTCGATCTGAATTTGATCTCTATGGCTCAGTTTCAGCGACTTCATTAGCAAGTGTCTTTGATTTGAAAGATAGAATACGATTCAATAAACAATTTTTAGAGGCCAAAAAGCTTTTTAAAGGTGCTGGGTTCGAGAAATCTGATATTACAGAAATAACTAGTGCAATTACTGATACAGTCTCAAGCGATACAACAATGGTAGATTCGGTTTCTGCTGATACAGCAAGTGGCGCTATTAATGATATGCCTACCATTTCTGATACAGTCACATCATCGCCTGATTCATTAACAATAACCCAGCCCGTTGATACGCTTAATACTTCTGTGCCAGATACAACGGTCAAGGACACCAGTAATACAGTGCAGTCTGACAGCGCAGCTGTAACACAAGAAGAAGAAACAAATACCGAAGCAGAAGGTTCATCGGAACAAACCGATAACACACCATGATAACCAGGCATAAAATTATTTCCCTGGTTCTATTATTATATAGCTTCGGGTTCTCTCGCGACCTAAAGATTTTACATATGGAGGGCACCTTTGATTTAGATGAAGATGGTCAATATGAATTTGCCGCAGTTGAGTTCGATAGAATTAATGGGCGCAGTGTTTCTATGATTAGATATTATGAGATTGATATCGATGGTTTCCAAAATCTAACCTGGGAACTAGAGTTGCCGGATGGATTACTGGGCAGTTTTGTTGGAGTAAGGCTTGCTGACTTGGTTGGAGATGGTATCCCTGAATTAATTGCGGTTGCCAACTTATCAGCAAATGGCGATGAAACTATACTCCAGCCCATAATTTTCTATTATAAGTGGTACGATGATGGTTTTGGAGAAAATCCCGCAGGGTTTTTAAACCTTGGAGATGAAAAAGGTTTTGTGCGTTGCAACAATTTTGATGTATTTAATTTGGATAATGACGACGATCAGGAAATCTTATTATCCCTTGGTAGCCCGTTACGGGGACTTTCTATAATTGATCTAGATGAAGAAGGAAATTTGATAATGATTGAGCGTTTGGAACCAAGTGCTATGAAAACGGGTATCGGTTTTGTTTATGGAGCTGCATTGGATTGGAACCGTGATGGCTACGATGAAATCATAAGTTTTAGTCCTGAAGGCAATGTTATGAAAATTCAACCATATTTTAATCGTAATGGACGTCTGGTGTTAGGAGAATCAAAGCAAGAAATTATAACTGGGATGAATGGACCACTTCCTATGTCGATAGTCGTTTCCGATTGGGATTCCGATGGCTTTAAGGATGTTTTATTGCCTTTTCAATCTGGACATGTTGTTTCTATGACTTTGTCCCCCGCTACTGTTGCAGTTGAGGTATTACCTGTTGATGCTGGCCCACTATCTGATATGAATGTAGTCGATATCAATTTAGATAATGTTGCTGATTTATTACTGATTTCTGGTGAAATGAATATGATAACTATGGTGATGGGGTCGCTGGATGCGGTTGATCTAGTGACAAGTTATTTTACACTTGAGACTGATACAACCGTAGCACAAGTTTTTGCAACGATCCCAGTAATAGACAAAGGAGTTTATACTGGGTATATCATTGCAGCCAGTTGGGATGGAGAAGAAAGCAGTGTTTTTTTAACAGAGCTTGGCAAACCGGAAATTGAAATGTCTGTACCTGACGAGGAGGATGTTATTGCGGCTCTTGATGAACAAATTGACCTCATCGATTTATTTCCAGAAATTAAACACGCAATGGATCTACCAAAGATGCCCAAGCCTATTACTACAATAGGTCAACACTTACCACAAGATGTTCTTCCACGACATGTATTATCACTGAACCAGCTATTTACTTATAAAATACCAGAAGATGAAGCACGAGAATTCTATAGTTTTCGCTGGCTGATTCCGCCTCCCAAAGGCATGTTTTTTCATTATGAAAGCAGATCAATACAATGGGTGCCTGATGATACGCAGCTTGGTGCATACAAATTAGGATACCGTATAGAAATGAAGGTTGGTGAATCTGTATCCCTTGAAGCAACCATAAGAGATTCTTTACTCACCTATCAAATGGTGCCGGAATTGGAAGGATATGATGAATACGTGTGGATATATGTTAATGATCCACCTATGTTTCTCACCGCTCCGATTGGAACTGAATTTGTATCGAACACTACCTTTGCCTATACACCTGTTGTCCGTGATCGTAATATTGATACTAGGGTTAAATACTATCTTGAATTAGCGCCTGAAGGCATGGTTCTAGGTGAGAATGGTAGCTTAGTGTGGGAAACAGATAGTGCGGATGTCAGTGTTTACGATGTACGTCTTGTGGCCACAGATGGTTTTGATCGGGATGTGCAGGAATTCAAATTATTCGCCCGCGCTGGTGTAAAGATTATATCAAGTGCACCAACAGATTGGAAGGTTAATCAGCCTTACCAGTACCAAGTTGAAGTTTGGCGCCCTGAGTTGGCGCAAGAAATGAAAGTTGAATTATTGCACGGGCCAGTTGGTATGGCTATGAATAATAATTATTTGATCACCTGGACACCGGAATTAACACAGTTAGATACGCAATACTTTGCTGTAAAAGCAAGTCATGGCGTAGCACAGGATACGCAAAATGTAGCAGTGTTTATAAATCATCCGCCAATGATATCTGCTGCACCACCGGCAATGAATGTAGTTAATGTTGGGGCTACGTGGGATTTTCAGTTGGAAGTATCAGACCCAAACATTGCAGATAAAATCACTGTTACTGCTATCGAACTTCCTGATGGTATGCGAATTGATCCATTTACTTGGCGCCTACGGTGGGACCCCACCAATGAGGAACTTGATTTTTCTCATATGAGGCTTGAAATCACAGATAGTAAAGAAACCTATTTTATCGATGCTGATTTTTATGTCAATGCGCCAATTAAAATTGTATCTATTCCGCCAATGACTGGCAATGTTGGCGAACCATATCAATATCGAATTTTGAATTCAGATAAAAATAAGGGATCACTATTGCCTTACGATAAATCAATTCGTATCGATAATATTGAATCAGTTCGAATATATTCTGTTGATATTGCTGATGATGTCTATCAAGAAAATATTGGTCGATATATTGGAGATTGGGAAAGCGCGGAAGCGATTTACCTTACTGATCCCGATAAAACAGATGCAGCATCTTTCTCTAGACTCAATGTGAAAAAATATGTACAGACAATTTTCTGGGAAAATGATAGACTGTATATATTAATCGAAACAATTGATGATCGTACTGTAGGAATCAAAGATTTATTGTGGGAATTCTTTCAAGGTGCAAAGGGAAAACCCCCCAAAATAATTGTCGAGCGACTGAGCCCAGTACGGTATACCTTGCTGGAGTTTCCAGATGGTATGGAAGTTGATGAATACTCTGGGGCAATAAACTGGACTCCAAGTAAAGAACAGTATGATTCCCATATAATTAAACTTCTTGTTTCAGATGGGTATACAAGGGATGAACAATCATTTGAAATTTATGTTAATCATAAACCTATTATTGTATCCAATGCGCCAAAATCAGCCCTGGTGGATGAAGTATATAGATATCAAATTCAGGTAGAAGATAAAAATTCGAATGCAGAATTAACTTATGAGCTATTAAAAGCACCACAAGGTATGCAAATGACCGAAGATGGTAAAGTGGTATGGATCCCGCGCGCTGCGCAAATCAATAATCATTTATTTACAGTGCGCATATCTGATGGATATGCCGAAGATATTCAGAAATCCCAGATATTCGTTAATATACCGCCATCAATAATTTCGGTTCCGAAGCCTATAGCTCTTACAGGATATGAGTATACCTACAAGCTTGTTGCGGAGGATTTAAACAAGGATAAAATAAAATTTAAACCAATCAAGTTACCAAAATACGCCACCTTTAGTAAACGCACAGGATTATTGAAATGGCGCCCAAGAAATAATCAGCTTGGACCAAACGATGTTGTTATTGTTGCAATAGATGAACGTGGGGCAACAACGGCCCACGAGTTTAAAATTCATGCTTTTGAAAATCCGAGCGCGCGGCAATTTGTTAATGCCGGCTGGCCATTAATGCTAACGTTTGTTGGAATGATATTTGCCTGGGGCGTAGCGCAGATTTAATTAAAATCTAATTTGTTCAATATTTCACGCTGCCCCTTTTTTGATAATGAAAATCGTATGGGTAGAGCATAGACCTTTTTGCAAATTTCATGTTTAATGGTTCGTAGCTTGATCAGATCTTTTTCTGTAGTAACGATAAATCCTGCTTCTTGTTTATCCATCATTGTTTTAACGATCTTTAAATCTGGTTTACCATAGTAATGATGATCATCAAAAGAAATATGGTCCAGAATATTCAAACCAAGTTTTTCTAATAATAATTCAAATCCCATAGGATCGCCAATTCCTGAAACAGCTATAGCGCGCTCATTTTGTAAAGCATTAACTGATATTATGTTTCCTTTTGTACCAATGAGTGATTCTGATGGTACAATCTTGCTATTATAAGAGACAATTTTTAATGATTTTAGTTTATTATATATGAAATGTGATGGACGCTTTATATTGGTTTTGGTTAAGATTGTAACATCGGCCCTTTTTAAATGGTGCCAAGGTTCTCGCAATAATCCATAAGGTAATAGTTTATATGCAATACCAGATTGGTTTGAGTTTAATAATACTATATCCAGGTCTCTATACAATGTGCGATGCTGAAACCCATCGTCCAATATTATTACATCTGGATTAAAATGTTTGACAATGTAGACTCCACCGCGGTAGCGATTTTCATCAACAACAAGGGGTATACCTGGTAATTTCTCTGCCAATAGTGCGGGCTCCTCGCCAACCATTTGCCAGTTTTTAATATTGTTTTCACCTGCAGATACAACAACAGTCCCTGTTGTTGATCTACCATAGCCCCTGCTAAGAACAGCGACACATTTTCCATGATTTTTGAGTAGTTTGGCAAAGTATATAACAGCTGGAGTTTTCCCCGTTCCACCAGTGGTGATATTACCAATGCTAATTACTTTACAAGGAAGATTACGACTTACGAAAACCCTCTTGTTATAGAATAAGTTTCTCCAGAATATCACTCCCCAATAGAATAGTGCTAAAGGAAATAGAAAAATACGATAGTGAGGGTTATTGATGTAATTATACACCGACACGCCGGTTTACCTCTAATTCGAGCACATCCATTGCTCCCTTAACTTTTGCTAGGCAATCCTCAAATTGGTCTTCTTCGCTGAATGAAAGTGGCTCTCCATAAATTACTTCTATTCTTCCAAAAGGCTTAGCCACATAAAAAGTATCCCAGTTGGTAAACCCCCAGCGCCTTGTAGAGAGCGCAGCAGCGGGAATTATAACAGCTCCTGTACGCTGTGCAGCTTTAACGATGCCTGCTTTTGGAATTTTTGCAGGGCCTTTAGGGCCATCCGGTGTCATGGCAACTAGGGAACCTGGTTGGTTCAATGCGTCTAGTATTGCCTCATATGCTTCTCTACCTTTGTCCGAACTTGAACCCCGGATTACGTTCCAACCCATGTTAGCACAGATTCTGGCTATGATTTCTGCGTCAAAATGTGTTCCTGCTACTGCGTAATATTTTTTATATGCTAACAGTTTTACAAATGTTAGTACTCTGCCATGCCATATTGATATGATTACTGATTGCCCCTGTTCAATTAATTTTTTGTAATGTTCTTCCCCTTCTATATTCCATTTATTTGTATTATACAATAATAATACGAACCACTTACCTAGTTTTGCCATCAAGAACAATTTTAAAGAATTTATCATTAAAGTCTGTTTATGATAGCTTCAGCAGCACGATCGTAGGCCCCTGGCATACCAAGCGTGCGTCTTACTTTTTCATATCCTAATAACATTTTTTTTCGTTCTGAAGTTTTATTTAAAAGGGGGATCACAGCATTTGTTAGATTTTCGGGAGTCATTTCTGATTGGATAAATTCTGGAACGATAATCTCATTGGCAATTAGATTTACTATCGATGCGTAAGGAACCGTAGCCATCTTTTTGGCAAAACTCCAAGTTGGTAGTGAAAAGCGGTATGATACCACCATGGGGATATCAAGGACTGCAGCTTCTAATGTCGCTGTACCAGAAGCCACTAATGCAGCATCACCGTAACACATTGTTAACTGGGGATCATTTTCTTCAATTTTAATAAAATCTGGTATATTTGGTAGAGTTATACCAGGTGCCTTGCCGACAATTACCTGAATGTTTGAAATATTTGATTTTATTATTTTTACTGCTTTAATATAAACAGGCCAATGTCGGTTTATTTCCTGCTGCCTGCTTCCAGGTAGAAGCGTTAGTATAGGGGAGTCGTGATTTAGATTATGGGTAGAAAAAAATTGGTCAATTGTTTGTTTAGGTGGTTCTAATTCGATAAAAGGATGTCCAATAAAATTTGCTTTCACACCCTTGTTCTCGAACCATTCCTGTTCAAATGGAATAATGGATAAACACTGATCAACACTATCCCTCAAAATAGATACCCGGCCTTCTTTCCATGCCCATACCTGAGGTAATATAAAATAGGTTACAGGTATGCCTAATTGAAATGCTTCCCTGGCAAGCCGCAGATTGAAGCCTGGGTAATCGATAAGAATCAAACGATCCGGATTATTTTTCCGCAGCCAATTAACTGTTGTTCCCATAACTTTGAACATGTGTGGTAAATGCTTGATTACTTCAACGAAACCTATAATGGCCAAATCATCTATATGCTCAATAATCTGGACATTCTCATTAGCCATTCGGTCACCTCCATGACCGGTAAACTGGATATTTGCGACATGTTTTTTCATGGCATGCACCAATTTAGATCCATGTAAATCACCAGATTCTTCACCAGCAACGATAAATATTTTCAGCGGTTTTTTCTTGGCCATCATTTTAATAGATCATTGTTCTAGCAATCGGTATCGTATATAAATAAATATTATAAAAATGATTATATTTTGAAGGGTTCGTTTTTCAGTACGCATTGTTTCAAGTAGTGTCATAGGTTCTCTATTATCATTTGATTCCCAACTAATCAATCGGGGAAATATTCGGGGTACATTTTTCGAATAATCTAGGTATGTGGCACCGAAAATTCTGGTCAATGTTTGTTCTTCAAGATTAATAATCAGATAATATTGGATAATAAAAAACAGCCACGTTAGCATAAGTATTGCCAAAATATTACTTGCGCCAGCTATCAGCACTATACCAGTATACATTAACATATTTCCGATGTATAACGGATTTCTCGTATGCGCGAAAGGACCTGCAGTACACAACGTTGATGCACTGACTTTTGTCGTTCTTGTTATGCTGCCAGCATAGCTTACTGCCCAAAATCGGATTGATTCACCAAAAATGATGCATGCCAGACCAAGCGATATGTATGAGTTTGCGAGTTGAGCATTATAAAGAATTAATGCTGCTAGAGGTATTGGAGTATAGCTTCGGTATTTAAAAAAAAAGTTACCAATATTCATTAATGAAGATCCTTAAGGATCAGATCATGAATATTTATTGCTAATTCTAAAGCATTCTTTCCAGCCTGCCCATCGACAATTGGAGTAGAGCTACCCTTCACACTGTTAACGAAATTTTCGAGCTCTGCTTTTAGTGCATCCAATGTAGGTATTTCTGGTTTTTCATATACAATTTTTTTCTTTTTGTCCCCATATTTAAATGGTACATCTTGAATAGCATCCGGGTCAGGTTCCTCTGGATCTAAAACTCGGTAAATCTCTGTTAAACCAAGTAAAAAGTCGATAGTGATATAAAGATCTTGCTGAAAAATTTTTGCCTTGCGCACATGATACTGTGCAACTCTGCTTGAAGTTATGTTAGCAATTGTGCCATTGTTAAAGCGTATCCTTGCGTTAGCTATATCAATTGAATCTGTCAAAATAGATATACCATTTGCATCAATACTCTCAACATTACTGTTAACAAGAAACAATAATATGTCAATATCGTGAATCATTTTGTCCAATACTACGGGGACATCGGTACCACGTACATCATATGGGGCCAATCGCTGGATTTCAATATACTTTGGTGATATGGAATAGTTTTTTAATGGGATCAATGCTGGATTCAATCTTTCTATATGCCCTACCTGAATTAACACGTCATTAGTATTCGCCAGTGTTAGTAACTGTTCTGCTTCAACTACGGTTTTAGTGATCGGTTTTTCGATAAATACATGTTTTCCTACGTTGATACAGTCTGAAGCGATATTGAAATGTGTGTCTGTAGGAGTTACGATTGAAACTGCATCACAGTCACTCAGTAGTGCTTGCAGTGAATCATAGGACTTTACTTTGTATTTTTCTCCGATTAGTACTGCTCTAACTGGATCAATATCGTAGAATCCCACGCATTGTACATTTTCCATTTCAGCAAAATGTTTTACATGATGCTCGCCCAGGTGTCCTACGCCTACAATACCAACACTAACTTTTTTATCCCGTTTATTCATATGTACAATTGATACTTAGTACAAATTAAGGAAGTCAACCTTTCATATGAAAAAAGAAACTCGTTCTTATTCATATATACTATAGCATGTCGAAATATCTTGCTTTTCGATGGAAATACATTCAATTTTCTGAGCAGATTTCCTAGTATGGTAAACAATAATTACAATGATTATCTAGTTTGCTGATGGCCGATAGCATTAAAACAGGTATCGGCTTTTTAATTCCAGTGGGATCATTGGTTGGCTTTATTCAGTCCCTGCTATCCAATGATTATATAACTGGAATTATCTTTATCATTGGGGGAATAATGATCTGGATGCTGTATATATTAGTGGTTGAATCAACCACTCCTGCACTTATGGGAAATATATTGATCGTATTTATTGTACTGTTGTCTTTAGCTATTTTCCTTAACTATGGTCTCGCGCAAAATATTTGGGGCGGCTATGAATTAAAATCAGATGGATCAATAATCGCCCTCCTTGTATTATTCTTTGGGGGTTTAATTGGGATGATGTTCCGGCAGCATCTGCTGGGTACGCCAGCACCAAGTTTAAGCGCAGAGGATCGGGACATGGTAAATAAAGCATTGCAACAAAGTAATAATGGTGAATCAACATATCCTAAAGTAATCGTTGTCAAGCAGGAAGCACCACCGGTTAAAGAAGACGAAGAAAAGGACGAAGAAGAATGGGATTATTCAAATATGTATGCCTATCCACCTGAGTATTATGAAGATTATTATGAGGACGAAGAGGACGAAGAGGATGAAGAGGACGAAGAATAATTTATAGTTATAAGAAAAAATTTAAAAGGGCAGGCTTGCCTGCCCTTTTTACTATCTCTCCGTTTTCGTCATCGCCAATACAATATTCGTGCTGCCAATAAATGCTTTGTGTTGTTCCCCTGTCGCTTTAGTATAATAATATAGAGTAAGTACATATATTATATGAAACCACCATTCATTTACTTTTCCTAGGAAGAATCCACCATCCAGAATTACCGTTGCCATAAATAGTATGGTGACCATAAGTGTTGGTGGATACAACTTGCGTTTTATACCCAGTATACCTTTGTAAAACCTATCTCCTATCTCCTGGTTGGCCTGGGTGTATTCCTTTACATTGACACCTGTGCCTACAAAGAAGAAAATGACCAGCGTTTGGGTAGCTATGAAAATAATGCTGACTAACAAATCAAAAGTGATATGGTGCGTGGGCCAGATATTTACATAATGGTTTATACCAATCAATAGGATTCCTATCCCTGAAAGGATTACCAGTATATAGGATGTTATCATGAAAAACCACATGTCAGAATCTAAACATTGAAATGGAAATAAATACAATCACCGTCTTGTACCACATAGTCCTTACCATGTAGTGTAGCCAAGCCGGCATTTTTCACTGCTTTTTCCGATCCTAGACGCACTAAATCATCATATTTAAATACTTCCGCTTTGATAAAACCACGCTGGAAATCAGTGTGGACCCCGCCGGCCGCATCTAGAGCAGTTGTTCCTTCTTTGATGGTCCAGCTCCGAACCTGCTTTGACCCTCCTGTGAAAAAAGTTTCCAAACCTAAAAGCTTGAAAGCGGCGTGTATTAACTTATACAAACCCGGTTCAGATAAATTGTATTCCTTTAGAAACAAAACCTTTTCATTATCGAAAAGAACAGCGATCTCCTGTTCAAGTTTACTGCAGAGGCGGATGGCTAGGTTACCTTCCTTATTGGCGAAATCTGCCAGTCGTTGTTCCAGATTACCCCGTTGTTCGTGTGTGCTTTCTTTTTCATCTACATTGGCTACATATAGGATTGGCTTACGTGTTAGTAAGTGTAATGGCTTAATTATGGCAGCTTCATCTTCATCGGTAGGGAATGTTCGCGCTCTATGTCCTCCGTTACAATGTTTTATTAGACGAGAGATAACATCAAATTTATTTTTCTCGTCTTTACCACCAGACTTTGCCAATTTTTTTGTCCCTGCATGTTGTTTTTCCAGTGTTTCTAAATCTGCTAGTAGCAATTCAGTTTCAATGATTTCTGCGTCCCGAACTGGGTCGACCGATCCCTCTACGTGGGTTACATTGTCATCTGCAAAACAGCGTACTACATGTATTATAGCCGCAACCTGTCTGATTTGTCCCAGAAATTGGTTGCCTAGCCCCTCTCCTTTGCTAGCCCCCTCTACCAGACCAGCAATATCCGTGAACTCTACCGTGGCCGGCGTAACTTTCTGCGGTTTATATATATTTCTTAGTATTTCAAGGCGTTGGTCAGGTAGTTCCACAATTCCAATATGGGGATCGATCGTACAAAAGGGATAATTTTCCGTTGGGACGGATGATGCAGTTAGTGCATTAAATAGGGTAGATTTACCCACATTGGGCAAACCAATTATTCCGCAGCGTAAAGCCATAGATTAGTATGACTGAAAGTGATTAAAAAGGATCTAGCGTAGGATCCATACCACTGTCCCACACCAGTTTTTCGAATAAGCCAACCTGTAGATCTTTTGCGAAGTAAATGGCTTTATCTTTCACTTTCAATACAGCATATCCCCAAGCCATAAAGGTGGGTTTCGTAATAAATTTTCTGATGTCAATTATATAGGTGATCTTATCGTGGTAGGGTCGTACCTGGCCCTTGAATTTTAACTCTATTACACCTAGAGCCCTCCGTTTTACTGTGCCTCCAGCCCATGATAGATAAAATCCAATTAATTGCCAGAAACCATCCCGCCCCAAACACCCAGGCATGACCGGGTCATTCTTAAAATGATATTTAAAAAACCATTGTTCTTTAACTATATCCAGCAGTTCTTGTTTAGTATAAGAGGACTTTTTATCCATGGTTGCTTCCCAATTTCACGCGGAATTTATGCACGAATATTGGTTTCCATATTACTCTTTTGTGTTCTTCATTTGTGCAGGTCTTTGTCTTGTCTAAATTCACTCTAATAAATCGGGAGTTATAATGTCTGATTGGGTATTGATATTAGGATGTTCAACGGGCCATGGCGGTGCCACTGCAGAACGTTTAGCTAAAGATGGCTATGGCATTATTGGTTTTCACTTTGATCGTGGTGATGTTAAAAAAGAGGCCGAGTCGCTGAAACAAAAGATCTCCAATATTAATAATGGTAAAGTTCATTTTTGGAATATCAATGCAGCCGCTATTAAAACAATGGATGAATACATACCTAAAATAGCCGAAATAACAGGCGGAGATTCGGTGAAATTATTGCTGCACTCTATTGCCTTTGGGACTACGACGAACTTTTTTTCTGACAAACCAGTTACTCAAAAACAAATGGATATGACAGTTCACGTCATGGGCAATTCCTTACTGTACTGGACACAAAAATTATTTGACGAGGATTTGCTTGGAGAAGGTTCTCGCGTGGTAGGCCTGACCAGTGAGGGCAATTATGTAGCCATGGATGGATATGGACCAGTGAGTGTAGCTAAAGTCGCTATGGAAGCTATAATACGACAGATCGGGTGGGAATTGGGTAAGCACGGTATTACAGCCAATGCCGTACAGGCAGGAGTCACGCCTACGCGTGCGCTTACAAAGATAACTGATAATTGGGAAGAATGGGTAGAAAAGACCAAAAGACGTAATCCTATGCAGCGCACCACTATGCCAGAGGATATTGCTAACACCATATCATTACTGTTACGTCCTGAAGCAGATTTTATCAATTGTTCAATTATTTATTGTGATGGCGGAGAACACCGCTCCGGATCTTTTTAATACGATTATATTTATCTAGGAAATTGAAGCCTAGGAAGGCTCAGTATTATTATTCAGCATTATCTGCTTGCGGATAAGCCTTATCAGCTTGTGTGTATCGGTATTTGGTTGTAGCTGAAAACTGGACTCCGCAGCGTCTAAAGCAAAATCCCACCAGCCTTTTTTTGTATACATTAGTGCCAGATTATAATGCGCTGTGATAAGATTCTCATATTCTTCCCGAGATAATTTTTGAATAGACGGAGGATACAGACGAATAACTTCACGATACTCCGCTATTGCTTCATCATATAATCCCTTGGTGTTATACCATTTGCCTAGTTCTAAATGTCTACCGGGATCAACCTTGTTGCAACCGGTTAAAACCAGTACAAGGGCCGAGAGAAGGATGGTTTGGTATGATATAAGCCTAAACATTAGTTTTTGACTACGTTGGAATTTCCACTTTACACGATTCGAAATGCAAGGAAAAATATATTAACTAATTGTGTGGGCAATCGGTTGGTTATCTAAATGGTGTTTGGGGTCCTTAACCCTGAATATGAGAAGTAGTATACCGATGACTAAGAAAATACCAATGCCAGTTAATATTGTCTCGGTGCTGATTATACCACTTAAACCGCCAACAATTGTGATGGACAAAAATGTGAAAGGGGCCAGGCTTGTGTCCGTGAGGGCCATGTAAATTTTATTGTCTCCTTCCTGAGCAAAGTCATATATCAAATTCATTGCAGATGGCATAAATGACCCCAATCCAAATCCAAGAAATACAAAGATAGTATATACAGATAACATATTTGTTGCTAATAACGCCGTTATAACTGCTGCGAGGTAGGAAAAAAATGATAACATTATTCCAATTTTATGTCCATAACGATCACCTATCCAGCCGGCGAGAAAACTTCCAATGCCTGATGTAATTACATTGATCACAATAAAAATACCAGCTTCACTTGTATCAAAACCAAACTTATCCTGCGTATATATTGCGTAAAGACTTATTGCAGGATAGTTTGCTGTAAGAAAAACTCTAGCGAGGAGATAGTTACGAAAATTGGTATGTGTTTTTACGATAGATTTTGTTTCCGCAATTAAATCAGCTATCGTTCTTTCTTTGCGTTTTGTTTTTGGTGTATTTATGCGGTATCCCATAAACAGGATTGTGGCTATTGTAATACATCCAAAAAAAATAAAAAATCCCCAGCCAAAATTTTGTGGAAATGAAATATTACTGTTTAGTATTGCCCGAACGGCAAACCCCCCGATAAATCCACCAATACTATTCCAAGCGAAAGAAATACCTAAATATACACCGCGTTTTTTCTTGGAAAATGTATGATGTAAAAATTCCGTCCATATGGGAATAATTATACCAATACCAATACCATAGAATATGAAGCACGTATAGTAAAATACCCAGGCATGCGGCCCAGTTGGTGCGATAAATGCAAAAATGAATCCTGCACAAAATATAGGCGGTAGAGCAAACATATGTGCGCCAATAACGGCGCGTTTTATATCAAGGATATTCCTTCCAACAATAGCAGTAAATAGTTGCGGAAATGCAACTAAAATTGACCACAATCCTGCGACCGACAAGCTAATTCCTTGTGGTGCACCGAGTTGTTTTAAAAAGAGCGGTATAATAGCATAAAGCGTATGAAAGGCAATACCAAAGCCCCAGCTAAATTCATGAAGACAATTTAATATTAGATTATGGCGATCATCTTTATTGGATACCCCAGGCATACTGGTTTTTAATTATCTTTTGATAAATATATCATTGAAGATAATAATAGTACTGCCCCGAATAATTGAGCTGGTTCCAGACTACGCCCGCGGTAGAACCAATCAATACACATGGCAGAAAATGGCCAAAATAATTCATATAGCGTTGCATGCGAAGCGGGAAGACGATCTAATCCATAGTAATAAATAAATAGTGCTACAGCTCCAGTTGAGCAGGCAATCACCAGTAATATTTTCCACTGCATAGTGGTTAATTCCGTAATCATTGCTATATTATTTGAGGCAACAATCACAGCCATACATACAAGTGCTGTTATAATTAATCTAAGAGAAGTAATTATTTGAAATGATATATGTTTAAGGGCGTGTTTTCCTAATACTGTTGAACTACCCCAACTGAAAGCCGCCAGTAATGCCAATAATGCTGCAATGATCATTTTATCATTCCAATCTGCAATTGGTTGTAATCCAAATGTCACTAAGAAACTGCCAAGAATGGCTGTAACAGCTAATACTAAGAACTTTTTAGACAAAGGTTCCTTAAGGATCACTGCTGCTAAAGTGATTGCAAAAAGTGGCTGCAACTTTTGCAGTAATACAACTACGGATAGATCTATATAATTCACATAACTAAGGGCGCTCGTGTAGAAAAAAGTACCTAAAACACCGCCACAAATACTTATCCAAAGTACTGATATCCAGGTTCTCTGCCCCAGCTTTAAGATTTCTTGCCAACCCTTAATAAGAAATGGAATAAATATTACCGCACCAATTATATGTTCAATACTTATAATGAGAAAAGCGGGAACATTATATAGCGCTTGTCTTAGTAACCCATCAAGACTCCACAGGATTGCCGCAGAAATGATGGCCAGTTGTGGCAATGCTCGTTTCATGAAAACAAACTAAACGTGAATATTACAATTTTTGGTTTAAGCTGAACCGCCCAAACCTGATATTTGGGACATTTCAACTCCGAAGGAACCTGCGGCCATTTTCCACATTTTTGATTCTTCCGTATTAAAAACAAAATTGTATGATGTAGATTGCATGAGCCAATCACCGTTTTCAATTTCTCGCTCTAATTGATTTGCTCCCCATCCTGAGTGCCCAAGCATTAATTTATATTGTTCTGGGCCATTACCATCAGCAATATCCTGTAAAATTTTACTACTACTTGTGATAGAAAATTCGTCCGATATTTTCATGCTATCTTTACTGGTGTAAGAACTACTATGTACTACAATGCCACTTTCGATTAGTACCGGTCCGCCAAAATATACCTTTGGAATAATTTTGAGTATTTCATCCTGATTCTCAGGAAGTTTTTGAAATAATACCCTCAATTCTGGTTTTTCAAACGGTTTGTTTATAATTAACCCCATCGCACCATTATTGCTGTGTTCGCAAACTAAGATTATGCTTTGTCCAAAAAAGGGATCCTGCATATGAGGCATAGATATTAATATATGGTTTTCTAGCGAACTCATATTGCAATGTAATTCATAATGTTCATCGCTGGCAACGGCGTTTTACAACGTTAGGAGGGGTTGTAGGGTGAAAAGCAAATCGAAATTTGATTAGAATATAAATAACATTAAATTCCGCGATGGTCTTGAAATTAATGGAATTATAACATTCTACCCGATTTACACTATAAACTGAGTAAAAAACATATCTATGAAATCATCTGATAGAATTGTAATAAAAGGTGCCCGGCAGCACAATTTGAAAAATATAGATTTAGACATTCCTCGGGACAAGCTCGTTGTAATCACTGGTTTGTCGGGTTCCGGTAAATCTTCTCTTGCGTTTGATACGATTTATGCTGAAGGACAGCGTCGGTATGTGGAATCTCTTTCATCATACGCCCGGCAATTCCTTGGATTGATGGAAAAACCTGACATGGATTACATAGAGGGGCTCTCGCCGGCAATTTCAATGGGACAGAAGGCAACCGCACGCAACCCCAGATCAACTGTAGGGACAGTCACAGAAGTACATGATTATTTACGATTGCTATTTGCGCATGTAGGCAAACCACATTGTTGGATATGTGCTAAGCCAATTGTAAGACAGACTGTGCAGCAAATTGTTGATACAGTTTGCAAGTTTGATCAAGATACACGGATTTATGTATTAGCACCAGTAGTCAGAGGCAGAAAGGGAGAGCATAAGGGTGTTTTTTCTGAAATTCGACGGGAAGGGTTTTTACGTGCCAGAGTCGATGGCAAACTGTACCAGGTTGAGGATAAGATTAATCTCAATAAGAATCAAATTCATGATATAGAGGTTGTAGTTGATAGACTAGTCTTAAAAGGAGATTATAAAGAGCGGTTAACAGAATCAATCGAGTTGGCCCTGAAAGTTGGGTCAGGTGCGATCATCATACATAATTTGAAAGGTACAGACCATCTATTTAGCGAACATTTTGGCTGTCCTGACCACCCCGAAGCATCATTGGATGAACTAACACCACGCATGTTCTCATTTAATTCACCTTATGGTGCATGTGATCATTGTGATGGATTGGGTACACAAATGAATATTGATCCAAATTTAGTAGTGCCGGATAAATCGAAATCGTTGATTCAGGGTGCAATCGTTCCATTAGGTGAGCAGCCACGGGGTACCTGGTATGGTGGCATTTTGAAGAGTCTTGCCAAACACTACCAGTTTAACTTTACAACACCATGGATTAAGATAGATTCTAAGATTCGTGAAATCCTATTATTTGGTACTGGCAAACAGACCCTTACCATGAATTATACTTCCAAACGTTGGTCAGGTACATATACTGGAGGTTGGGAAGGAGCTGTCCAAAATTTAGAACGGCGCTATGGGCAAACAAAATCTGGCCACATTCGTAAATGGATAGAACAATTCATGAGTATGAGCCCCTGTCCAAAGTGTAATGGTACCAGGCTCCGCGAAGAAAGTCGGTCTGTATTGGTTGGCGGATTTAATCTAGGTACCGTATCTGCAATGACAATTAAGGATGGGAAGAAGTTTTTCAAGAATTTGAATTTAGGTGCGACCGACACAAAGATTGCAACTCAAATATTGAAGGAAATTAATAGTCGTCTAGGGTTTTTGGTGGATGTTGGTTTAGAATATTTAACCCTAGATCGTTCAGCCACAACATTGTCCGGTGGAGAGGCCCAGCGTATCAGACTCGCAACACAAATAGGATCACAATTAATGGGGGTACTCTACATATTGGATGAACCTTCGATAGGGTTACACCCTCGCGATAATAATCGCTTATTAAATACGTTAAAAAAACTGCGGGATCTTGGTAATTCAGTTCTAGTGGTTGAACATGACCGTGAAACAATGGAATCTGCTGACCATATAATTGATCTGGGACCAGGAGCCGGCGAACATGGTGGTGACGTAGTTTATTCTGGTAACCCTGAAGGATTAGTAGATTGTTCCAGCTCGTTAACTGGAAAGTATTTATCAGGAAATCGTGAGATATCAGTACCTGAGATACGTCGCAATGGTAATATGAAGTCTTTATTCCTAAAGGGAGCAGCTGGGAATAATTTGCGTGAAATTGATGTGGAATTCCCGCTGGGGAAATTGGTATTGATTACCGGTGTATCTGGTAGTGGCAAAAGTACACTGATCAATGAAACCCTTTATCCAGCGGTTGCAAAGCAATTGAATGGAGTGCGAAAATATCCGTTGGCTCACCAGTCAGTTGAAGGAATTGAATATATAGATAAAATAGTGAATATTGACCAAAAACCAATCGGTCGGACGCCGCGTTCCAATCCAGCCACCTATACCGGTGTGTTTACATTTATACGTGATCTATTTTCGCAACTGCCAGAGTCTAAGATTCGCGGCTATAAGCCTGGCCGTTTTTCCTTTAATGTTAAGGGCGGACGTTGTGAGTCTTGCGGAGGAGATGGTATAATAAAAATTGAGATGAATTTTTTGCCTGATGTATATGTGACTTGTGAAGTATGTAAAGGTGCCCGCTATAATAGAGAAACGTTGCAAATAAAGTACAAAGGTAAAAACATCGAAGATATTTTGAATATGCCGGTAGAAGAAGCACTAAAATTTTTTGAAAATATCCCTTCTGTTAATAAAAAATTGGCAACTTTATGTAAGGTAGGTTTAGGTTATATACGATTAGGTCAACAAGCAACAACACTGTCTGGTGGAGAAGCCCAGCGTGTAAAGTTAGCAACGGAATTGTCAAAAGCTGCAAAAGACCATACAGTGTATATCCTCGATGAACCTACTACAGGATTACATTTTGAAGATATTAAAATGTTGATGTCCGTGCTTCAACGATTGGTGGATAAGGGACATACTGTTATTGTTATCGAGCACAACTTAGATGTAATAAAGTGCGCTGATTGGATTATTGATTTGGGACCAGAAGGCGGCAATGATGGTGGAACAGTTCTGGCAATTGGTATACCAGAAAAAATAGCTAAGGTTAAAAAATCTTTTACTGGGCAGTTTTTACAGAAAGTACTATAGAAATAAATAACGCGGGAAACACCCGGTAGCTTACAATTATTAAGTACTCCCTTGGTGACCCCCCTATCCATTTATTATCTTTAGTGCCCGTGTTTGAGAATATTTTTTGTTTTTCCTGTAAGATTCAATGACTGAAATCTATATTACAGATCCTACACCCATTGAAGATGATATAATCATCGAACGATCTCTACGCCCTTCTTATTTTGATGATTTTGTTGGTCAGGGTGATGTTGTGGAGAATTTGAAGTTATATATTGATGCTGCCAACAAACGGGATGAGGCACTTGATCATGTTTTATTATTCGGGCCTCCTGGTCTCGGTAAAACAACACTAGCAAACATTATTTCAAAGGAATTAAACGTAAGCCTTAAGCATTCTTCGGGCCCAGTGATTGACCGCGCTGGCGATCTTGCTGGAATGTTGACAAATATTCAAAGAAAAGACGTGTTTTTTATCGATGAGATTCACAGGTTAAATAATGTAATAGAAGAATACTTGTATCCAGCTATGGAAGATTTTCAGTTGGAAATTATAATTGATAGTGGTCCCAGTGCTCGTAGTGTGCAATTGAATATTGAACCATTTACCCTTATTGGCGCTACCACGCGATTGGGTAATTTGACATCGCCTCTAAGAGATCGATTCGGAGTTGTTCTGCGCGTTAACTTTTATGACCCGGAAGATTTGTTTCAGATCATTAATCGATCAGCTGAAATTTTAGAAGTTGATATTGACAAAGAAGGTGCAACGGAATTAGCAGGGCGTTCAAGGGGAACCCCAAGGATTGCGAACCGTATATTAAGGCGCACACGAGATTATGCCCAAGTCAAAGCAAATGGTTCAATAACAAAAAGTGTGGCTCAGGAATCACTTAAATCTTTAGGTGTTGATAACTATGGACTGGATGATATGGACCGGCAAATTTTGACAACCTTGATCGATAAATTTGATGGAGGCCCAGTGGGCGTAAGTTCATTGGCTGTAGCTATAAGTGAAGATACAACCACTATAGAAGATGTTTATGAGCCATATCTAATAAAGGAAGGATTTATTCAACGGACCGCCAGAGGCCGTATTGCGCAAGAAAAAGCATATAAAATCTTAGGTAAAGCATTTAACCCAATTAAACAAACAGGATTGTTTTAATGATACAAAAAAAGAAAAAATATAAGCTGGCTGATTTTGATTACCCACTGCCACTCAAATTTATTGCCCAGTATCCGGTCAAGCGTCGTGATTCAGCAAAAATGATGGTTCTACACCGGGATACTGGTAAGATTGAGCATAAAAAGTTCTCACACCTGCCAAATTATTTCAGAAAGAATGACTTGTTTATCATGAACAATACAAAAGTATTTCCAGCACGATTATTTGCAAGCAAAGATCGTACTGATGCTCAGGTAGAAGTATTTTTGCTTCGCGAATTGGAAAATGATCTTTGGGAGGTCATGGTCCGACCAGCTCGAAAAGTAAGAATTGGCAATAAACTTATGTTTACAAGAAATGTTTATTGTGATGTAATTGATAATACTATTTCCGGCGGCCGCGTTGTCAGGTTTGAATATGATGGTGAAGATATATATAGTATTATAGATCGTATTGGTCAATCACCACTTCCACCCTACATTAAAAGAGCCGCGGAACCGTCTGATAAAATGAGGTATCAAACTGTATATGCTGACCGGCGCGGTGCTGTTGCTGCGCCGACGGCAGGCCTTCATTTTACTAACGGACTTATCAAAAGGCTCAAAGACAAAGAAGTAAAAATTGAGTACACTACTTTACATATAGGCTTAGGTACGTTTCGCCCCGTACAAGTGGAGGACCTCAACCGCCATCAAATGGATTCTGAATACTTCGAGTTGTCGCCGAAGACTGCTTTAGCTATAAATGAGGCCAAAAAGAAAAAGCGTAAGATAGTGGCTGTAGGTACGTCTGCGGTACGTTCACTGGAAACGGTAGTTGTATCTGGATTCCAGGTGACTTCAAAAAGAGGTTGGACTGACAAATTTATTTATCCACCATATGATTTTAAAATGGTTGATGCATTGATTACAAATTTTCATCAACCAAAAAGCACACTGTTAATGATGGTTTCTGCTTTTGCTACAAGGAAATTTATTATGAAGGCCTATCGCGAAGCAAAAAAACACGATTATCGCTTTCTCAGCTACGGTGATGCAATGCTTGTTCTTTAATGAGTAATTTATCCTTGAAAGTAGGCGCAGTTGTTCCTGCAGCAGGGCAAGGAGCGCGCTTTGGTGAAAAAAAGCAGTTCAAACTGCTGGGCCGTCGCCCGCTCCTTTTTCATACATTAACCTCATTCCTGGAATGTGATGATATTGCTGAGATCGTAGTGGTGGTTTCGGAAGAAGACTTGGAAACGATATCCCGGAAGCTGGCCTCCTTTACATCTGCAAAACCTGTTAAAACAGTGGCTGGCGGGGCACAGCGCCAGGATTCCGTATTGAATGGCTGTCTGGCTTTATCTGAAAATGTAGAGATTATTGCGGTTCACGATGCCGCCCGCCCCTTTGTAACACCAGAACTTATTTCTGCCACCATTGCTGGTTGTATTGAAGCTGACGGCTGTATTGCCGCACTCCCTTCAAAAGACACAGTAAAGCAAGTGGCAGAGAAGAATATTCAACGGACATTAGACCGTGATAGTACTTGGCTGGCGCAGACACCCCAAACCTTTCATAAGGATATATTGATTAATGCACTCCAGCAGGATATGGTAGCCACCGATGAAGCATCTATGGTGGAAGCAACAGGCGGGACGGTTGCGGTAATAGAAGGGTTTGCCGGTAATTTTAAGATCACCACCAGTGAGGACTGGCAACTGGCGGAAAATATTATAAATGATTAAATCAGGCATAGGATACGACGTTCATTCCCTGGCTAAAGGGGAAGAACTCATTATTGGCGGAGTGAAGATTAATAGTCCCCAGGGTTCTGTTGGTCATTCGGACGGGGATGTATTACTGCACGCCATAGTAGACGCATTGTTGGGAGCAGCGAAATTGGGTGACATGGGTATGCATTTTCCTAGTTCAGATGAACGCTGGAAGGGCAAGGAAAGCATCCATTTTCTGGAACACGCAGCGCTCCTCGTCCGGGAGCAGGGCTTTGAGATTGACCATGTAGACAGTACTGTTATTTTGGAGGAGCCCAAACTTGCTGACATAATCCCAGAAATGGTTTATAAGGTTTCCTACACCCTCCAGATCGATGAAGCGGCTGTATCCATCAAAGCTACCACCACAGATAAAATGGGCTTTATTGGCCGTGGTGAAGGTGTTGGCGCAATAGCCATTGCGACCATCTCCAAATAATTTTTATGGACTCAATCACACTTAAGTCACATGCCAAGGTGAATATTGGCCTGCAAGTGCTGGATCAACGTGAAGACGGTTATCATAACATCCACACCATTTTCCAGGAATTGGCTTTTCATGATACTGTTACTTTTTCTAAAACGGATGATGCTTGTGAGCTTTCATCAAACGACGAAAATTTACCCACGGACGCTTCTAATACCTGTGCCAAAGCCTATGTGGCAGTTAAAGTTCACTGTCCAGATGTTGCTGGAATCAAGATCCATGTTAAAAAAGAAATCCCTCAAGGCTCGGGATTAGGCGGCGGTTCCAGCAATGGCGCGTCAACACTCAAAGGGATGAATGAATTATATGGACTTGGTTTATCTAATGATGAACTGACAGAACTATCTTTACAAGTGGGTGCGGATGTACCCTTTTTTATTCATGGTGGTACCCAACTGGGTGAAGGAATTGGTGAACAATTAACCCAGTTAGATATAGAATTACCACAGTCAATATTGGTAATAATACCTGGCATGCATATCAGTACAAAATGGGCCTATTCCCGGTGGAGAAAAAAGTTGGAAACGGGGGGCAAGGCACCTAATTTCGCCGGCCTTATTGAAAGGGGTGAAATACCCTTTCAGTTTTTTGAGAATGATTTCGAAAAAATCGTTTTTTCGACATATCCAGAGATTGGGTTAATCAAAGATCAATTGCTTGCTAATAAAGCACGATTTGCCAGTCTGTCGGGGAGTGGCTCGGCTGTGTTCGGATTGTTTGACGATGACGCAGATGCTAGATCCGCTGAGTTACTTTTTTCCGCATCTAATAAAACAATGCTTACCCGACCACATACACGGTAAATATATCCCTGGATAATTGACAAACTTGGGGTGTCGTCTAACGGTAGGACACCGGGTTTTGGTCCCGGCAGTCGGGGTTCGACTCCCTGCGCCCCAGCAATGATCGAAAATCATAAACAATAAGGTGCATTGATATGCAAGATACGCTGAAAATCTTTAGTGGTCGTAGTAACCCGATCCTGGCCCAAGGAATTGTGGATGCTTTGGGCATGGATCTTGGTGATGTGACAATCCGTACGTTCGCTGATGGAGAACTATGGGTAAAGTTCGAGGAAAACATTCGTGGCCAGGATATCTTCATCATTCAATCCACTAATGGACCTGCTGATAACTTGATAGAACTATTTCTGTTACTGGATGCAGCTGTTCGTGCATCCGCAAATAGGGTTACTGCAGTAATTCCTTACTTTGGTTATGGGCGACAGGATAGGAAAGATCAGCCGCGTGTACCTATTTCATCCCGCGTAATGGTAGATATCATTACTACCACAGGGGCAGATAGAATCATTAGCATGGATTTACACTCTACCCAGATCCAGGGATTTGCTTCAATACCATTTGATCACCTTTACAGTCGCATGGTGTTAATGGATACATTAAGGGAATTGGATTTTACTCCAGATAAATGTGCTGTTTTGGCCCCAGATGTAGGATCTGCTGCCATGGGGCAGTCATATGCTAGGAGTTTGGGAGTTCATTTTGCTCTTATTGACAAACGTCGTTACGCTCCGAATAAAGCTGAGGTAAGTCATCTGATCGGTGATTTGGTAGGGAAGGATGTTTTGATCATTGATGATATGATCGATACGGCCAGCACTACAGTTTCAGCTGCTCAGGCCGCCATCGATAAAGGGGCAAATTCAGTAATAGCTGCAGCTACACATGGTGTACTGTCTGACCCAGCTATAGATCGTTTAAAAAAGGCGCCGATTAAGGAATTAATTATTACAGATACAATTTCCGTGAAAAAAGAAAAACAATTGCCGAATATGAAAATTGTTTCAGTGGCCAATGTTTTTGGTGAAGCAATTAAACGGATACATAATGGTGAATCAGTTAGTGCATTGTTCGACCTATAAAAAGGAATAATATTATGGCACAAGAATATGAACAAATAAACGTTGGAAAAAGAACCCATAAGGGTAAGGCAAAGGTTCGCGCTCTCAGGAGAGATGGCAAAATCCCGGGAGTATATTACTATCATGGTGAAGAAAATGTCAATCTCGAGATTGATGAGAAAAATTTATATCATGCACTCAGCTCTGGTCAGCATGTATTTGAAGTTACTATGAATGGTGAAACTCAATATGTAATGATTAAAGCTGTACAGTACCACCCGGTCACAGATGCTGTAATGCATGTTGATCTAATGCGCGTTCGTCGTTCTGAAAAGATGACATTTAATATCCCAATAGTGTTGCAAGGAGAGGCCATTGGTGTGCAGGAAGGCGGAGTTTTAAGTCAGATCTTGACAGCTATCGATATTAACTGCTTACCAACTAATGTACCGGAAAGTATTAATGTGGATATTTCTGATCTAGAATTAAACAGTACCATCTCTATTATTGATATTACGGATGTACCTGATGATGTAGATATCGTTACAAGTGAAGAATCTACTGTTGCTACCATTACACCACCGAAGGAAGAAGAGGAACCGGTTATTGAAGAGGAAGAAGAACTTGCCGAAGGTGAAGAACTTGCTGAAGGTGAAGAACTTGCCGAAGGTGAAGAACCTGCAAAAGGTGAGGAAGGCAAACAAGAAGAGCGCTCAAAGCCATATGGAGATAAAAAAGAAAAGTAATGATCGCTTTTATTGGACTTGGTAATCCTGGCAATGAATTTGTCGATACAAAGCATAATGCTGGCTTTTGGGTAATTGATGAATTGGCCAGACGATGGGAATGCAATTTCAAGCCAGGTACTGGAGATTATGTATATGCTGAAAATACTGGTAAAGATACCGTCTTAATGAAACCAACAACAGGTATGAATGCCAGCGGTATAGCGATAAAACATTTCGCGGAGCTTTTTGATATAAATATACATGATCTCTTTGTATTTATAGATGATGTAGACCTGCCATTAGGGCGGTTACGAATCCGGCCAAAAGGTGGGGATGGTTGCCATCGGGGCTTGGAATCAATAATCTACCACATTGGCAATACACATTTTCCCCGGGTCCGATTTGGAGTAGCCTCAACCGATCATAAAAGGCCTGCGGAAACATATATACTTAAGCCGTTTAGGAAACAGGATCGACCTTTGGCACAAGAAATGATCCAGGAAACAGCAGATGCGGCAGAATCGCTTTTATATGAAGGACTGGATAAAACAATGAATCAATACAATAAAATGGAGAGAGTTGAATCATAATGGATGTTAATACCTATTTATGGGCTGTGGTAAATGCTGGTGTGTTGGCACTGCTTTATGCTTTTTTTAAAGCCAATTGGGTAAGTAAGCAAGATCAGGGTACAGAGCGAATGGTATTAATCGGTAAGAGTATTGCTGAAGGTGCGATGGCATTTTTGAAAGCTGAATATCGAATATTAGGAATATTTATAGTTGTGGTAGCACTCTTACTGGGAATTGCAAATGCTGGAAGAACAGATTCTAGTGCATTAATATCTTTATCGTTTGTAGTAGGTGCATTTGCTTCTGGTTTAGCTGGGTTCCTGGGTATGAGAGTAGCTACAAAAGCTAATAATCGCACTACTAATGCTGCTCGCAATAGTCTTGCAGAAGCCTTAAATGTGGCTTTCACTGGTGGTTCTGTAATGGGCTTAAGCGTTGTTGGTTTGGGCTTAATAGGACTGGGATCTTTATTTATGCTTTATCAAAATATATTTGCCAATGATTATAATAAGGTTATAACTGTTATTTCCGGTTTCTCCTTGGGAGCTTCCTCAATTGCGTTATTTGCTCGTGTTGGTGGTGGTATTTATACAAAGGCAGCTGATGTTGGTGCTGACCTGGTAGGAAAAGTAGAAGCTGGTATACCCGAAGATCATCCCTTGAATCCAGCCACTATTGCAGATAACGTTGGTGATAATGTTGGTGATGTGGCTGGAATGGGCGCTGATTTATTTGAATCATACGTAGGTTCCATAATTGGATCAATGGTGCTTGGTGCCAGTATAGTTGTAATGGGTGGCTTTGATATTAGTTTTGTTATTTTACCATTACTGATTGCCGCTTCTGGAATTATAATGTCTATTGTGGGCACTTTCCTTGTTGCGGTCAAGGAAGGCGGAAATCCTCAAAAGGCATTAAATAAGGGTTTATTTGTTTCTTCATTTATTTTGATTGGAGTAATCTACTTTTTAATTCAAAATATTTTACCGATGAATTATACCCTTAATGGCTTATCCTACACGAATACAGGTGTATTTATTGCTACCACAATTGGTCTATTCGCAGGTCTTGGCATTGGGATTATCACAGAGCACTATACGGGGACACATACAAGTATTACCAATTCAATTGTTAAACAATCACTAACCGGACCTGCGACCAATATTATTGCTGGTCTGGGGGTAGGGATGCAGTCAACTGCAATACCTATTTTAATAATTGCTGCTAGTATTATAGGCGCACACCAATTTGCTGGCTTATATGGTATAGCCATGGCAGCATTGGGCATGCTTGCGAATACTGGAATTCAATTGGCTGTAGATGCCTATGGCCCAATTTCAGATAACGCAGGTGGTATTGCTGAGATGGCTGGGTTGCCTAGTGAAGTACGTGAACGAACGGATAAATTAGATGCGGTAGGAAATACAACTGCGGCAATTGGAAAAGGTTTTGCTATCGGCTCTGCTGCTCTAACTGCATTGGCTTTATTCGCGGCATTTATGGTTCAGACTGGCATTAAAACGATCGATATATCTAATCCGATGGTTATGGCTGGATTATTTGTCGGCGGTATGTTGCCTTTCCTTTTTTCTTCAATGGCATTGGGTGCAGTAGGTCGGGCAGCTATGGCGATGATTGAAGAAGTGCGGCGACAGTTCAATGATATACCCGAATTATCGGCAGCACTTGCTGTTATGAATAAATATGGTGATGACGATGAATGGTCTGATGAGGATAGAGCCGTTTTTGATGCAGCTGATGGGAAAGCTGAATATAGTAAGTGTGTAGCAATTTCAACGCAATCTGCTATAAAGGAAATGATAGTTCCCGGGCTTCTCGCAGTACTAACACCCGTAGTTGTTGGCTTCCTATTTGGACCGGAAACATTAGGAGGATTACTTGCCGGAGTGACAGTGTCTGGTGTCTTAATGGCTATATTCCAGTCAAATGCTGGTGGCGCCTGGGATAATGCGAAAAAAATGGTTGAAGAAGGTTTGGAAGTAGCTGGTGAAGTTTATGGAAAGGGTTCAGATCTTCACAAAGCTACAGTGATTGGAGATACAGTAGGCGACCCGTTTAAGGATACCTCTGGCCCAGCCTTAAACATCTTAATTAAGCTAATGGCGGTAGTGTCGTTGGTTATAGCACCGTTGATCATCTAGGAAAGGTAAAATGATGAAATACTTTGAAACGTTATATATTGTCAATCCAAACTTTGAACAAAATCGCTTAGATACGATTATAAAAGATGTAGAAAAGAGTGTTGGAAAGTTCAGTAACATCCTTGCTCATAATGTATGGGGGAAGAAACGTTTAGCATATCAAATTGATAATCAAAAATACGGCACTTTTGTTTTACTACATTTTGAAACAGAAGAGGCTTCTGGGATTGCTGGTTTTGAATCATATATGAAATTAAACACATCTGTTCTAAGAGCTCAGATTATAAGATTAAAATCACGCCCATCTGAAACAGTTCTGGAAAAATCAATTTCATCGGGTTTGAAAGTTGAATCCCAACACTCAGTTGAAGAAAAGTATAGGTCTAGTAAGTTAAGAGAACATAGTTCAGCAGATGATGATAGTACAGAATCGGTTAAGGACGAAAATATGACAGAGACAGACGAAGGTGAATCAATCCCCGATGCGATCAATACCGATACTGATCCTGAGCAAGAATAATTTAGTTAAAATAGAATAGGGAAAGATCATGGCATTTGTTAGCAAAAGGAAATATTGTTATTTCAAAGAAAATGGCATCACAGGAATCGACTATAAAGATGTGAAACTTCTACGCCGGTTTATTACTGAGCATGGTAAAATAATGCCGCGCAGGGTAACTGGCACTAATTCGAAGATGCACCGCAAACTTGTCCGGGCAATTAAGCGTGCGCGTAACATTGCATTAATGCCTTACGCTAATGTTGCAGGCGATTAATTATCTACTATTAAACTAAGGGAGTTACATTATGGATGTAATTTTACTTCAAGATGTTGAAACCTTGGGCACTGCCGGTGATATTGTGAAAGTAAAACCAGGTTATGCTCGGAATTATCTGTTTCCAAGAGGGTTTGCGCTGCGATCATCTAAACGGAACCGAGCCGTAGCTGAAGAAAAGAAACGCAATGTAGAAATGAGGACCAACCGACTTGAACAAGCAAATCGGTCTTTGGCAAACAAGATAAGTAAAACTGAATTAACATTTGAGATGCAAGTCGGTGACGAGGAAAAAATGTTTGGCGCTGTGACGACAAAGGATATCCAGGCTGCTTTGGAAGAGAAAGGAATTTCTATAGATAGAAGCGCACTAATGTTAGAAGAATCAATTAAGGCGTTAGGTATTTATCATCTACCTGTCAAGCTTGCTGGCGAGCACACAGCGGAAATCAAAATATACGTCATCAAAACTTAGTCTATCGTCTGTATTTGTAAATAGACCCTCATGTTACTGGTTAATTTCTTTAGTGAGGGTTTTTATTGCACCCTTTTTATTGCCCCTCTATTTTTAACGATCATGTATGCCGATATTGCATTTCCTATCTCCAGCTATCAGGTATTTACTTATCGCATACCGCTCAAATTGCAAAATAGCGTCAGAATAGGTGTTCGCGTCAAGGCACCAATTCATAAACGTAAAGTGAATGGTGTTGTTGTAGCAATCAGCGACACTACGGATTATAAAGGGACAGTGCGCTCCATAGATTCTTTAGTTGATAATGAATTAGTGCTAGATAAGTATTTATGGCGCTTGTTGGAATGGGTAAGCGATTATTATTTAACTCCCCTGGGTCAGGTTGCGCAGACAGCTTTACCCGCAAGATTGTCATCGCGGTATAAGCCGCCAAGTCGCATAGTGGTTGCTTTTCGAAAGGCTCCAGACGTTGCACTAACTAATGCTCCAGTTCAAGAAAGAGTGCTTAGGTATCTTCAGCAAAAAAAAGGGCCTGTTATACTAAGTGTTCTTAAAGATATTACTTCCAACCCGTCATCTGTTTGTAAAGCATTACTAAATAAAGGTTTGATCACTTGGGATGAACAGGATCTATTACCTGATGTTACTGGCTTCACCTTTTCTCCAATTCACAAAAAAGTAAAGTTCACTAAGGAACAAATACGTGTTTTGGAAGATCTGCGTGAAGGATTGGAGAGTAAAAAATTCATTCCATTTTTATTACATGGAGTCACCAGTAGCGGTAAAACTGAAATTTATATCGATATTGTTCGACAGACCCTTGAAAGTGGTAGATCCGTTATTCTTTTATTACCAGAAATCGCACTTACTCCTCAGGTAGCAGGGCGATTCCGAGCGGTATTTGGAGATACAGTGGCGCTGTGGCATTCAAAGCTAACCCATGCTACACGCGCCTGGACATGGAAGAAGATTTGTGCTGGAGAATTCAAGGTTGTCATTGGTGCTCGTAGTGCAATTTTCGCGCCACTAAAAAATCTTGGTCTTGTCGTGGTTGATGAAGAACAGGAACATTCATATAAACAGGATTCCACTAATCCCAGATACCATGCACGCGATGTAGCACTTATGCGCGGTAAAATACACAGAATCCCGGTTTTACTGGCCAGCGCCACGCCCAGCTTGGAGAGCTACTATAACCACATTCAGTCTAAGTTTAAGTATTTGCATTTAACCAAACGGTACGGTGGCGCTAAATATCCGCAGGTTTACATTGTGGATATGGAGCAAGAACAGGAAGAGTCTGGTAGGACGGGGCAGATATTATCAGGATTTTTGCTGGATAAAATTGAGGAACGTCTGCAGAAAAAAGAACAAGTGATTCTTATGCAAAACCGTCGTGGGTTTTCCCCTGTTATACGTTGTGGTGATTGTGGAGTTTTGGATATGTGTCCTGACTGCAATGTCCCCATGGCCTATCATAGCACCGGGCCTGCATTAAAGTGTCATTTTTGTGGACACTGTATTGATAAACTTTCGGCGAATTGCGGAAGTTGTAATAGTACAAATATTCGAATGTTTGGTACTGGCACACAAAAGATCGAGACTATAATTGGAGAAACATTTCCAAATGCATCGCTTGTCCGCGTAGACATGGATACATCCAGAACCGCTACAGCGTTAACAAGTGCAATTAGCAGTTTTGCCTCCGGAGATGTGGATATTCTTCTTGGGACCCAGATGATATCGAAAGGCTTGGATTTCGAAAATGCGACATTAGTTGGAATAATTAATGCTGATACAGGATTGTTTTTGCCTGACTTTCGATCGGGGGAACGATTATTTCAGTTAATATACCAAACTGCTGGTCGAGCAGGGCGTGGAAAAAAACCAGGTGAAGTCGTTATTCAGACCTATAATTATGATAATCCTGTAATAAAATATGCTTCCAGATTAGATCTGAAAAAATATTATAATATTATCCTAAATGAACGTAATGATCTGAATTATCCACCATTCAGTTGGATGGCAAAACTAGAGATCTCAGGGAGAAATAAAAATAAGCTGCAAATAGTGGCTCAAAAAATTCGTGATAATCTAAAAAACCCCTATACTGGTTTGGAAATCCTTGGCCCGGTTGATTGTTATTATGAACGTTTACGGAACAGATTCCGCATGCAGATCGTATTAAAATCCTATAAGACAGCAGACTCAAATGGAGGAAAACTTCATAATTATATTAAGAAAAATTTCCCCAATGGTAATTATTTGACCAATTCTGGGGTAAAAATAACTATCGATATAAATCCAGTTTCGTTGTTATGAAGTTATTGAGTGTTATAAACGTAATATTATTGATTGCAGTAAGAATTAATGCTACTGCTTATGAAGCGCTTAATAGTTGGTATCATCCCCACACACTTGCCATGGTGGGCTCAGGATCATCACTTCATATAGCTGAAAGTGATCGCTTGAACCCATCCTTAATGTTCAGTAATGAGCAGTTATTAACTATTGGCCATGTTCAATATCCGGCGGATATTTCTTCACAAATGGTGCAGATAGTATTACCACGTAATTATGGTACACTGGGCGGTACAATTCGGCATGTAAGCTATGGTATATTTGAAGGATTTGATAACAATGGGAACCCTACAGCAAATTATGCGGCAGGTGACAGCTGGGTTACTATCAGTATTGCTAAACAGTTATTTGCAGGTATAATACAATGGGGTGCCAGCACAGGTTTTCTTTTCAGCAATCTGGGGGAATATTCATCCACACTGCTTACAGGCACAGCAGGTGTTTCATTGAATTTGTCAAAATATAATATGCAGGCTGGATTGGCCATTCGAAATCTAGCAGTTTCAATAAAGGACTATTCAAGTGCTGAAATGAATTTTCCTGCAATGCTCAATCTTTCCTTGGCAAAGGGACTGGCCTATTTACCATTAAAGATGGCCTTAGATATTGATTATGGATTATATAATCGATTGATGACTTTTCACTTGGGCGGAGTATTTGTTTTACCGTATAATACGCAAATAAGGTTTGGTACCTCTAGCCGACGGATTGACCAACTATCCCAGATCAATCTAATAAGGGATTTTTTCACAGATACCGGTTTGGGTATAACCATTACCACTCATCAATACATTATTGATATTGGTACGTACATTTACGGTACGGGAGGGTCTGTGATAGCGGTTGGACTTGGACTAAAATTATAATAAATGTTTATTTTATATTTTTTAAAATATTATGTAGTTTACCTTATTAAGTGGCGATAGTATGATTAGACATAATTTTATATATGTTTGTGTGATTGCTGGTTTGTTTTTCACCGGCTGTGAAAAAGATTCTCCAGTAAGCATTGCAGAAGAAATACAAGAAATTACTGGTCGTAGTACCTGGAAGATCATTCAACAAGATATTCTGGATCAGAGCTGTATAGGCTGTCATTCGGTCGGCACATCCTTTGCAGATCAGTCGACTCTCATTTTAACTGCAGATGTGGCTTATACGCAGTTGACAGATCATGATCCGCACAATCAGGCAGCGAGAGATGATGGTTTAGAGCTGGTTGGTACTGAGGGATTATCTAGTTTGTATAAAAGTTATTTATGGGAAAAAATAAATGCACCCGATAAAGATCATTTCTATAGTGAACATCCCTTTTATGGGGCAATTATGCCTCTGGGCCTTGATTTTTTAACCAATGGTCAATTAGAATTTATCCGACAATGGATAGTAGCTGGTGCACCGGATTCAGGTGTGGTTGCTGATTCTACAATCCTGCTGGACACGGTACGCTATGAAGATTTTTTGTTTGAACCTCTAGCGCTCCCCGAAAGTGGCGTTCAGTATCATATTGAACCTTTTGAAGTGCAGCCAAATAGCGAAGTAGAGTTTTTTATGCGGACAACTGGAGATACTAGTGGACCAGTTTATATCAGCCGTTATGAACTTATGATGCGTCCCAATAGCCACCATTATATACTATATGGATTTTCCAATTCCACACCAGCTGCACTTCTACCACCGGAGGGAGTGGTCCGTCCGATAAGAGATGAGAATGGAAATTACATACTTAGTACATTTCTTTCCATGCAATACCATGTTTTTGGATTAGGGACCCAGTGGCGCAGGCTTGATTATAGCCTTCCTCCTGGCGTCGCACTGTACTACCCCAATGTGTACGGCTTTGATCATAATCCGCATTATTTTAATTATTCAGATACAACTATAATTGGTGAAGTTTATGTTAATGTTCATATGGTTGATCCATCTGAGGTTGAGCGCGTTGCACACATATTACAAATTGGAGATAATAACTTCTATTTACCAAAAGGTCAGGTGACAACTGTCGTAGAGGAGAAGTATTTTGATCAGACATTATATGTGTTTGAACTCTTTAGTCATGCCCATGAATTAAATACAGAGTTTGCTATAGAAATTGCTGGTGGTGAGCGTGATGGTGAGCTCGTATATATATCCTATGATTTCCAACATCCACCGATTCTAGAGCTGGACCCACCTTTAGTAATTAATCCAGGAGAAGGATTTCGATTAATTGCAACCTATGATAACTGGCGCGATTATGACGTTTCCTTCGGTTTTTTAAGTACCGATGAGATGATGCTTCTGTTTGGCAAATACTACACTGATTAGGGTGTAATTTTATTTAGTAATTTTCTTTTGCTAGGATTAATTATAAGAATGCGCTACAGCATTTTTATTCTAACTTTTTACTTATTAAATCCCCTCTCTAGTGTAGACGCTAACAATAACTATCCTATCGTACTCATCCATGGGTTTATAGGCTGGGGACCAGAAGAAATGGGTGGTTACAATTACTGGGGTGGAAATCATAACTATGTTGAATACTTAGACTCGCTTGGCTTTAAGGTCTATAATGTTTCCGTTGGTCCCATATCATCTAACTGGGATCGCGCTGTTGAAGCATATTATCAAATTAAAGGCGGCCAGTTAGATTATGGTAATAGACATTCAGCGCAATATGGAATCTTACAAAAACCTGCGGGTAAAAACTGGCTAGGATTATACCCAGAATGGGATGCGGATCACCCAATTCATATTATCGGCCACAGTATGGGTGGACAAACCGCGAGAATGCTACAGTATCTTCTTGAAACCGAAATATACATGGATTCTACTCGAACAATTCCAGAATCAAGCAACTTGCTTGGGCAAAAACATCTGAACTGGATCAGGTCAATTACAACCATGTCAGCTCCGCATAATGGTACCACACTCTCAGATATTGTTACAAAATCCGTACCTTTTTTACAGGACTTTATTGGACTAGCAGCTGTTATTGGTAACCGGTTTTACAGCTTCGACCTGGAACAATGGGGATTCAAGCGAAATGATGAGGAATCATGGTCTCGTTATTTTGCTCGCATTCAAAGTCATCCCGCATGGGGAACGAGAAATATTTGTTCATGGGATATAAGCCTCGAAGGAGCGAAACAGTTAAATACACTAGCCGTAGCTAATGAAAATATCTTTTATTTTTCTTTTGCTACATCAAATACGCACCTTGATTCCCTAAGTGGGGAACATGTACCTAATAAAGATATGAGTTTAATACTTAGACCTAACGCCCGAGCAATGGGTAAACAAATTGATTATTGGGCGGATAGTACAAGCTCTGATTCTACGTGGTTTGAGAATGATGGTATTGTCAATACTATCAGTATGTTTGGCCCAACAACAGGGTTAAATGGATCGGACCCAATCATAGTATACCAAGGAAATAAAGTATTTGTCCCAGGATCATGGTATTACATGGGAAAATTAACCATGGACCACAGGGCATTAATGGGGCATGGTAAAATTTCTGATGAGGTACTTAATAGTATTCTACTACTATTTAAAGAGCATGCAGAAAAATTGTATGCTCTGCCGTCTTTTTAAACCCTATTTATTAACCTAATATATTATATAGCGATAAGATATTTACATTTTCGTTTGATAAAGAAATAAATAGTTGTATTATACAATAATGGAATTTGGCGAATTGCTCAAGGCTTTTCTCCTTGACCTTCAATCATTGTTCCGTTTTCATGTAAGTAATCCTGATTTAACCCTTCCACAGATATTACTTTTATCAACGATCTCGGACGAAGGCACCGATATGTCTTCCCTTGCAAAACAAATGGGTGTTGATAATAGCACTATGACCAGACTAATCGACGTGTTGATTCGTAATGGTTGGGCAACAAAATATAAAGATAAAACTGACGGTAGGGTCGTCATGGTTGAAATAACAAAGGAAGGAGAGGTACTTCAAGGTGAAATTGACAAGAAAATCGATCAATTTGGAAATGAGATCTACAATTCGATATCACCAGAAGATAGAGAAGAAGTGATAGAGATCCTCACTTCATTTCACTGGGTCTTATCAAAAAACCTTTTACGAAGTAAGTAATTTGTATAATACAAATAAATTCTATTTCTCAAAAAGCCTTTTACATTGGTATGATTCAAATAAAAGGGATTTACCATGGAGAAAAACTAATGATTTGTATAAGATTTGGCTATCAGAGGTTATGCTCCAGCAAACCAGGGTTGATACAGTAGTTCCTTATTATTTACAGTGGGTAGAAAAATATAAATCAACAAGATCCGTTGCTAAAGCCGATGACCAGAAACTCCTAAAGTTATGGGAAGGGCTTGGGTATTATTCAAGGTGTAGAAATTTTCATAAGGCCTGTATAATCATAGCAAATGATTATGATGGAGAGATCCCTTCAGATTACCTGAAATTTCGAGCGCTACCAGGAGTGGGAGATTATATTGCCGCTGCAGTTTTCTCGATAGGCCTAAAACAGACTTATCCAGCTATTGATGGAAATGTTAAACGAGTTATGGCTAGAGTCTTAAGAATAAAAAATATTACCAAACGCAATAAAAAACGTATTAGAAACACACTTATCAAATGGATGGATCCAGAACGACCGGGCGATATAAATCAGGCGTTAATGGATCTAGCGAATAGGATCTGTCGTGTCGACCATGCCCATTGTAGTATATGTCCAATTGATGAAATATGTATGGCTGAAAAAATGTCAATTCCAGAGTCATATCCTGCAAAGGTGAAAAAAAAGGTTATACCACATAAAGAGATTGTTGCAGGTATTATCTGGCAGGGAGAGAAATTTCTCATCACCAAGCGATCAGAAAACGCATTACTTGGTGGTTTATGGGAATTACCTGGTGGGGAAATTGAGTCTAATGAAACACCAATTGGAGCATTAAGGCGTCAAATCAAAGAAGAATGCGACATTGATATTAATATAGGAAAGAAAGTAGGTTATGTTAAACATGCTTATTCGCACTTCAAAATAACGCAAACACTTTTTCAATGCCAGACCCAGGAATCTGTTAAAAGTATGAACAAGGAATACAGATGGATTACACCTATCGAGGTAAACAATTACCCATTCCCGAAATCAAATCATAAACTTTTCAATATACTCAATAGTGATGGCTGGAATGTATAAAACATTAGTATCAATTTTTCTTTGGCCGATCTTTATGATCATGTTTGTGCTAGGTGTAGGGGGATATTTCTTTCTCACAACCTTTATTTCCTTGCAGCAAGCGCACTCATATATGAAGTGGTTCTGTAGAATTTGCCTTTTTTCTGCAGGACAAATGTTACGTATTGAGGGCAGTATCCCCAAGAAAGAGAAACAACCTTATATATATATGTTTAACCATGAATCCATGTTTGATCATTTTATGATCGCCGCAGCTACAAGTCATTATCTTACAGGAGTCGCCGCAGAAGATCAATATTCATACCCAGTTTATGGTGCAGGATTAAGACGCTATAAAGCCATTCCCATCAAACGTGAAAAATTAAAGGACGCGATTCACAGTCTTGACGAGGCTGAATCGGTAATCAAGGATGGCACTTCATTATTAATAGCTCCTGAAGGGACGCGAACTATTACGGGGAAAATGGGACCATTCAAGAAAGGGCCTTTCCATTTAGCAAAAAATACAAGAGCAACAATTGTACCTGTGGCATTGATTGACGCTTGGAGAGCCAAGTCAAAGACAGACTGGCGATTGCAGCCTGGTGTAATTACCGTCAGGTTTGGTGAGCCGGTATTAGCCATAGATTATGAACACTTAACATTGCAGGAACTAAGTGACCATATCAGGAACCTATTAACACATTTAATTGCAAAAAAGTAGAGGAATCAAAAATGATAGAAGTATTTCAGATTGAGATAAATTTTTTAAACATAGTGCAATCACTTATCGGTTTATTTCTATCAATTGCTCTGCTGCAATCTGGTTCCGATAAAATAATCGACCGTAAGGGCAACCTTGAATGGCTGAGTAGTCATTTTTCTGATTCACCATTACGTGGATTAGTACCTTTATTACTAAATGTAGTTACTGTCCTTGAAATATTTGCAGGGTCCTGTACTTTAATCGGATCGTTTGTGAATCTTGTAAATGGTAACAATATGCTCCTAACTATTGGATTGCTGATTGCTGCATTGAATTTTTTAGCACTTTTTTTCGGACAGCGTTTAGCCAAGGACTATGAAGGTGCTGCAGTGCTTGTTAATTATTTTATTTTGAATGTCCTCGGGTTATTATCATTGGCTTATTAACCTCTGTCTGGAGATTTCCTGCGCAAGACAAATTGAGGTGTAAATTTATCATTTAGGTATCTAATCATTGAAAGACCAATACCTTTTAAATAAGGACATAACTTTTTTAAATCATGGTTCATTTGGAGCTTGCCCAAAACCCGTATTTAAAGATTACCAACGCTGGCAGACCCTATTGGAAGAGCAACCAGTACAATTTATGGCTCACGATATTTATAAATATCTTCAGCAGGCTCGTGACGAACTGGGATCCTTTGTAGGCTGTAATAGAGATGATCTATACTTTACTCCAAATCCAACTACCGCAATTAATACAGTTATTCGCAGTTTGAATTTAGATCCTGGATTTGAAGTGTTGTCTTCGGATCATGAATATGGTTCATTAATTAGGGCTTGGGAATGGTTTTCAAAAGAAAAGGGTTATTCCTTTGTTCAAAAAACCCTTCCGGTCCCAATGACATCACATCATGATTTTGTTGATAATTTTTGGAAAGGGGTAACAAAAAGAACAAAGATTATTTTTTTAAGTCATATCACAAGTTCAACAAGTTTGATATTTCCCATTCAAGAGATTTGTAAAAGAGCAAGGACAGAAGGAATAATAACGATTATAGATGGAGCTCATGTACCAGGCCATATCAAATTGAATATTGAAACTATGGATCCAGATATTTATACAGGTGCTTGCCATAAATGGCTAAGTGCACCAAAAGGATCAACATTTCTTTATGTGAAAAGAGAATTGCAGGAAATCATCAGCCCACTTATTGTGAGCTGGGGGAATGAAGTTGATCCATCACCAATTCAATTCATCAATGAGAATCAATACCAGGGCACCCGGGATCCAAGCGCATTTTTGGCCGTACCTGCCGCCATAAAGTTTCAGCATGATAATGATTGGGAATCTGTACAATTAAGATGTAGAAACCTCACCCGACAAACACGGGATCACTTGTATATGATGATTGAAACAGAACCAATCTGCCCGAACACAGAGGAATGGTTGGCGCAAATGGCGAGTGTTGAAATTCCAGTAAACGATACAATATCTTTTAAAAATAGACTGTTATCAGATTACAATATTGAAATCCCGATATTTGAATGGAAAGACAGAAATTTGTTACGTTTATCCTTTAATGCCTATAATGATGAAAAAGACGCGGACAGATTAATTGACGCAATTAAGGAACTTTTATAAGCCTGTGCAGAAAATATATTCCAAGAAAATATTATAGATTAATACTATATACCAACTTGCGCTAAAGCATGTTGCCAGTGCTTTAGTTTTTTTTCTCTAGTGACCTTGCTCATTTTAGGCTCAAATATTTTATCGCAATCCATTCCCACAGCTAAATAGGTACCTGTATTTTGCTTGTGCAACAGTTGCAATACACCGATGGCTGTCCGGTCTTTCAAAGAAATATGTCCCACAGGGATCATGAGCATATCTGCGATGAATTGTAGCAACGGTGCTCTTGCGCATCCGCCGCTTGCTGTGAGCATGTCAGGTAGTGCTTCCTTTAGATCCATTTGCTTAATGATATCATGTACTAAAAATCCAATTGATTCCATTGCGGCTCGAATGATTTCATCTTTTTTTGCATTCTCAAGGCCTGTTTTTACCGTACCTAACCCGCTTTTCCAATACGGTGCTGCTATGCCTGTAACACCTGGGATAAAAATACCGTTTGTTCTTTCATCCATACACCGTTCATGCCAAACCATGTCTTTATGATCAATATTTAATTCTTTTTCCAGCCAGTAAAATAGAGAATTACACGCATTGATAGTGCCCTCCAACATGAAGATCATCTTTTCTTGATCTGCAACAAGAACACTGCTTAATAAATTTGGAACAATAACCGGATTTTTACCTGTATTAACACATACTGATCCTGAGGTACCAAAGTTGAGTGCAATACTACCCGAATCCCAACCGCCCTGGCCCAAAAGTGCTGCCTGTTGGTCGCCAATGACTACATTTAATGGAATAGCCATAGTATCAAGTCTCATTTTACCAAATGACTGAACGTTGTTGTATAGAGGAAGTAATGATTTATCTGGAAAATGGAAGAGTTTGCAGAGATCGCTACTCCATTTGAGATTGTTCAAATCAAGCAATTGAGTTCTACAAGCAATAGAATAATCGATACCTAGTGTGTTCGTCAGGTAGTGTGTAAGAAATGTACTCAGCGGTCCGAAACACGTTTTTTGAGTCAGGACTGATTTCTTCAGAATCGGGTCATTTTTAGTAAAATGCAAAAATTTTGCACCTCCAAAGTGCGGGCTAAGAGGCATGCCAGTAATATTAAATATTTTATCAGATTCATTTGCCAGACCCGCAACAATATCCTGTGAGCGATCGTCCTGCCAACTGATAGCTGCTGTCAAAGGTTTTTTAGTGCGTTTATCCCAGAAAAGGAATGTAGAACGCTGGACCGCTAGTCCTGCTGAAGATATGTCACCCCCCACGTGTTGCGTATAGTTAAGAGCCTTTTTGGTAAGTTCTTTACACGCACGGGCGATTTCTAGAGCGTCTGATTGCACTTGATGATCTGCCGGATACTCAAGCGAGTGTTTGATACGATCCTTGAACGGAATATCTAAGTTTTCATCGAACAGAAATACTTTTGTTGAAGAGGTGCCCTGATCTAATACAAGATAATAGCTTGGGCCAGAACTTTTTGACAAATTTAGTTGGCTACAGTGGTATTGTAAGTCTCTTCGAATACCGCGGTTGGTAACATGCGGATAGCATCCCATGTAAGCTTTGTACATACGCGAGCGCATATTTGACATCCAATGCACTCATCAAAACGCACTTGTACTGGCGGAATTGGAATACCATATTTCTCCACTGCCACTGTTTCAATACAATCGACAGGACAAAAAGGTACACACACCTGACAGCCCGTGCAGTTGTCTTCATCTACAACTGCAATCAATTTTGGTTTTTTCTTTTTAATATTGACTTTTTCTACTGGCGCTGGAACTGCTTTGTAATGTTCGTATTTATAAGAGTCTGCCATTATTGTTTTCTCAAAAGATTGTGAAATTATAACCTTAGTTCAGATTAGGCAATATATTACCCAAAACCGTTTCTTCATTGGAATAAATGCTTCTAAATTCCAGCCTTTAGAACTAAATAGTAATTTATTCTTTAGTTAAATAATAGTAGAGTACTAATGACTTATATCATTGCTGAACCGTGTGTAGGTACCTGTGACACAGCCTGTGTAGAAGTTTGTCCCGTTGATTGTATACATGGGCCAGAAGATAAAACTGGGGCTGGTGCTGAGGCGAAGGCAGATGGATTTGACCCCGAGGGAAAACAACTTTACATAGATCCAGAGGAATGTATTGATTGTGGTGCCTGCGAACCAGAATGTCCAGTAGAAGCTATATTTGAAGAAAGTGAAGTCCCTGAGGAATGGAGTAAATACACAAAAATCAATTACGAATGGTTCGGGCAAGATTACCCCGGTTAAACTATTTTTTAATTCTTTAATCCTGCGGCTGTTGATATTAACAGCCGTTTTTCCCCTCGGTAATAAAGTATGAAAAAATCTGAAGTTTTAACGCTATTGCAGTCAATACAATATCCTGGCTTCAGCCGCGATATTGTATCCTTTGGTATGGTCAAGAATGTAGATGTTAGTCAAGACACTGTAGCAATTGAACTGACAATAAAAACCAAAAATGATGAGAAAAAGCAGGCAGTCGTTGATAAAATTGAGAATAAATTATCGCAATATTTTAAACAGGTCGATATTCAGATTATTGATGATGGGCCCCGTCAGGGACCATCGGCGCAATCACCACAGTCTCCAGTGCAACAGAAATTTAATCTGGATCATATTAAAAATGTGATTGCAGTCGCATCAGGAAAGGGGGGAGTCGGCAAATCAACTGTAGCTGCAAATATAGCTTTAGCGTTGAAAGAAAAGGAATTTACTGTGGGATTACTTGACTGTGATATTTATGGCCCTTCATTACCGATAATACTTGGATTCAATGAAAGTCCAAAAATGACACAAGATCGTAAGATAGTCCCTTTTGATCAATATGGTTTGAAGGTAATGAGTTTTGGATTCATTAGTGGAAATGAAACACCTGTCATTTGGCGAGGACCAATGGTAAGTCGCATGACCGAACAGTTTTTTAATGATGTTACGTGGGGCAAATTGGATTTTCTCATACTTGATCTCCCACCTGGAACAGGTGATATACATTTAACCCTTACCCAAAAACTTCGTATGGCTGGTGCAGTAATAGTTACTACACCTCAGGATATTGCTTTAGCGGATGTACGTAAGGGTGCCGATATGTTTCGTAAAGTGCACACCCCTATTCTTGGTGTTATAGAGAATATGTCTGGATTACAATTAAAAGGAACGGTAAAAACTGCGGATGGGTTTGCCCAAAAGGACTTAAGGATGGTCTTTCAAGGTATAGATAAAGAAGTAACCACTGATGAAGAAGGGAATTTTTCTTTTCCGATCGATTTATTCAAATCAGGTGGTGGTGCGGAAGAAAGCGAACGGCTTGGCGTACCATTGCTTGGTAAAATACCCATATCAATGGAAATAATGTCTGCTACGGACGGAGGCAAGCCTATAATCTTAAGTGATCCACAATCAACTGTTTCTGAAATATTTAGGGACATTGCGGTAAATATTCTTTCCCAATTAGCGAATTAAACATTGAATAAGTAATGTCAGCATATCTTGCCGAGATATTGACACTTACTTTTACGGGGTTTGCTGCTGTTTACCCACTTTTACTTTGGATCACACCACGTACGTTAGTTGACGGTGGTTTTTATCGGTTTAATCAAGGAATGGTATCAATAATTGGCAGTATTGGCGTTGTATTTTTTTATCTTTCAGATGCAGGACAAACACATTGGACTGTGGGCGTAATATGGATAGTTATTCAACTTTTTGTCACGGCGATTTACTGGAATTCAAAACGCATCAATAATTTTGTAACATCTATTCCATCAATTTTAGGCATTTCCTTCCTGGTGATTATGAATGTTGCGCTCATTCCCTACAATATCAATATCATTAATCATTTTATAATCGTAATTGGGCATACTGTTTTAGCAGCAGGTTTTTTTGCAATGATTCTTGGTCACTGGTATCTGAATGTTATCCAGCTGCCCATTCGCCTACTCCGCAACAGTGTGGTCTTATTATGGATATTATTAGGTATCCGCGCAATTTGGAATTGTTATGGTCTTTTAATTTTTGAGGTAGAGGATAGTTATGGAATTGTGCAGTCATTAGGGAGTTTTTTATGGACATATGAAGGATTTCTATTGTCTGTTGCTATATTTTTTGGTGTACTAGTACCATTTGTGTTAAATGGCTTTATTTGGCGCACAATTCTAATACAATCTACCCAAAGTGCAACAGGCCTTCTTTATGTATTGGTTGTAGCGGTTATTTTTGGAGATCTATTCTATAAAAATTATACATTTCAATTTGGGTTAATCCTTTGATAAATCCTTATTTCTTTTGTGAGCTTTGTGCAACCAAACATTCACTGGTAGACGCAGTTGATTGTAAACATGGTAAGGACCAACTGGCTTGGGATAATTATAATGAATTCAAAAAATGCCCAGCATGTAGTGGATCGCATTTTTACCGGCAAAAGGACTTTAACAGATTATTGGGATGTGGAATAATAATTTTCGGTATTTTACTAGTTCCTCTCACCTATGGTATCAGCCTGGCAATTGTAGCTTTAGTAGATTGGTTTTTGTATAGTCGCGTTCCAGATACTATTGTCTGTTACAAGTGTAAGGGAGAATTCTTCGGTATAAACTCTATCCCGAAAAATATAGTGTCTTTTGAGCATCATATTGCCGAATTATACGAGGAACCATCTTAACCAAAGAACGTTAGTTCTGTACTAATTATAAAAAGACAATTTATTGAATAAAGGATTACTGAGGAGGTAACTTCGCCCGCGGTTTTTCGTGTGACCTTAGAATAAGCAATGCCTATAAAGGGTATAGAAGATAGTATTATCGATAAGAATAATATACCGAAGCATATTGCCATTATAATGGATGGTAATGGGCGTTGGGCGAAAGCGCATTCTTTACCGCGAATTGCAGGTCATAAAGAAGGCATTGATTCAGTACGCGCCATAACGAAAAAATGTGGTGATATTGGTGTCAAACATTTATCATTATATACTTTTTCTTCTGAGAATTGGCGTCGACCAAAAAATGAAGTTAAAGCTCTAATGAGGCTTTTACTTTTGACTATTAGGCGCGAAATAAAAGATCTGAATAAAAACAATGTGCGTTTAACTACCATTGGTAATATGGGTAATTTACCCGATGATGCAAGAAAGGGAATGGAAGAAGGCTTAAAAATAACAGAGAACAATTCAGGATTAAATTTAATCCTTGCGCTAAGTTACGGTGGCCGGCAGGAGATTTTAAAAATGGTACAATCAATCGCAAGAAAAGCCGTAAACGGAGAACTTGAACCAGAGAAACTTAGTGAGAGCGATATTGTAAACGAACTTGATACAGCTAAAATACCAGATCCTGACTTATTAATTCGCACGGGCGGCGAACTAAGAATCAGCAATTTTTTACTTTGGCAAATTGCTTACTCTGAAATTTATGTAACGGATATATATTGGCCAGAATTCAGGGAAAAGGAATTATTGGATGCCGTAGCAGATTTTCAGGCTCGTGAGCGACGTTTTGGTCATATTAGTGAACAATTGGATGAAACATGATTAACAGAATTTCAATAGTCTATTTGATAATGCTAAGCAGTGTGATTCAAATCAGAGCCCAACAAGAAGTAACATTGCTTGGTGTGGAAGTTGATGGCAACAAACTTGCCTCAGAGACTATGATTCGCTATACAGCTGGACTCCGCCAGAATGAGGTGATTAACGTTGCAGATTTTTCAAGAGCAGTTAAGCGACTTTGGCAATTAGGCTTGTTTGAGGATGTTCAGATTAAAATTGATCAAGAAACATCCGAGGGTTTTTTCATAACAATCCATGTTCAGGAAACACCAATTCTAGGTACTGTACATTATAAGGGTAATAAAAAACTGAAGGATAAACAGCTTCAGGATGAATTAGAGTTTTATATAGGCCAGCGGATAAAACCTCATATACTTGTTGAGTCCATCACCAAACTAAAAGATTTCTACGCAGAGGACGGTTTCCTGCTTGCTGAAGTTGAGGCTACGTTGGTTGATCCGGAAGGTAAAATTGATGATCCAAAATCTGATAAGGACAAACAAAAACAGGAGCTTACGAAAGATATCCTATTTACAATCAAAGAAAATGATAAAGTAAAGATTAATAAAATCCGGTTTCAAGGTAATGAGTCTTATTCTAGTTTCCGTTTACGCCGCGTACTTAAAGAAACGAAACAGCAAAGATGGTATTTATTTTGGCGGTCTTACTTTGATGGCAAAAAATTTGATGAAGATAAGCTGGCTTTAGAGACGTTTTACCGCAATAATGGCTACCGCGATTTTACCATACTGTCGGATACGACTGCGGTTAATGATAAACAAAAAAGGATGGATATAGTTATTAGCGTAATTGAAGGTCCCCGCTATCGCTACAGAAATTTTTCATGGGATGGCAATATATTATTTAATACCGAAGTATTAAATAGAGCCCTTAACCTGAAACGCGGTGATTATTTTAATGAAGAAGAGTTTAACGCAGCAGTCTATAATAATATGCAAGGATTGTATATGGACCGAGGTTACATATACAGCCGTGTTGACCCACAATTTACTCCTGTTGGTGAAGATTCATTAGATATTCATTTCCCAATAGTAGAAAACCACCAGGTAAATGTGCGCAATATTTATATCACGGGCAATGATCACACCCATGAGAATGTTATCCGTAGAGAATTGAGCATATTCCCGGGAGATATTTTCAACCGAGAAATGTTAATCCGCAGCCAAAGAAATTTATTGCGTTTGAATTATTTCTCTAATGTGGTACCGGATGTGGCGCCTGTTGACGAAGATGAAGTCGATTTAGAGATTGCAGTGGAAGAAAAATCAGCAGATCGTGCCAACGCCAACATTGGTTACAGTGGCGTATATGGTTTATCAGGCGGTGTTGGAGTAGAATTCGCCAATTTTCGAGGCTTGGGTCAAAAATTCATGATCAGTTATAATATCGGTTCAAGGTATAATTTTTATTCTTCTCAACCCACGTCTCAATTCAAGAGTTTTAGTATGAGTTTTGTGGACCCTATGATTTTTGATACACCTAATCGAGTAGGATTTTCAATCTATTATACATATCGCGGTCAAGGAACAAGCTATTATTTCCCACTAGATCTAAGGATGCGTGGTGGTTCAGTACAATGGGGACGACGATTCAAATGGCCGGATGACTATTTTCGCGGATATTGGGTATTGAGGGTAATGAAAAAAACCTATGAAGGCACCGCTGAAGAATTGGATCAATATGTAAAAGGATTAAGTACCACATTTGGTAATAGTATTACGCAGGTTGTGACCAGAGATAATCGTGATCACCACGAGTTTCCAACTCGGGGATCAAAGTTTACTTGGGAAGCAACTTTATCTGGTAATCTGCTCGGCGGTAATGAGGACTTTTTCAAACATGTATTGAATTTCGAATGGTTTTCGCCTACATTCTGGAAATTTGTATTGATGAGTTCTTTCAAAATTGGTGTAATCCATCCGCTGGAAAATCTAGATAACCAAAGATCAATAATCCCCTTTGATGAAAAATTTATAATGGGTGGCAATGGAATGCCTTATGGGAATATGCTTAGAGGGTATCCAGATAATTCTATTAGTCCGGGGCCTACGGGTGGTAATGCCTTGTTGCGGTCGGTTACAGAATTTCGTGTACCGATTTCAAAAAACCCTGTCATTTATGGTTTGTTGTTCGCGGAAATGGGAAATGTATGGAATACGGTAAACATGACGGAAACATTTGATGTTCCGCGAGATGGAGCATTTACATTGAAAAGGTCTGCAGGCATTGGCATAAGATTTTATATGCCTATGATGGGTGTATTAGGATTTGATATGGGCTATGGATTTGATGTGATTGATAATACCGGTGAAAAACCAGGCTGGAATTATACTATCATATTTGGCAATGTATTTTAGTGACAGTTAATAAGAGAGGTAACATAATGCGAAAATTATTATTTTGGTTAATAGTTTTAATGGTAACTACCCCTAATATTTTCTCACAAAGTAAGGTCGGTTTTGTACAATCTGATCGTATTCGGGCTGAATTTGAGGAATTCAAGGATGCTGAATCGCAGTTACAGATGGAATTCCGAAAAGTACAGTTTGAATATCAAACAATGCTTATGAGTATAGACAGTATGAAAAAATCGTATGAAACTCAGCGCCTCATGAGTTCGCCGGAGTGGCGTCGCGAAAAAGAGCAGGAAATAGCGGTGCGAGAACAAACAATTCAGGCTTTCCAGGCACAAAAAGTAGGGCCGGAGGGTGAACTGTATAAGAAACAGGCTCAGATGGAATTTGAGATTTTAAGCAAAGTGAAACGCGCAGTCGATAAAGTAGCAGCCACTAAAGAATATGATTTTATTATTGATGGATCAGTTTCACTTCTTTTTGGTAACCCTACGTATGATCTGACCGATGATGTTCTTTATGAATTAAGAAAATATAGCCTGCCTGAAGCAAACTAAAATTACAAGCAGGTTTGACAACATTATCAGAACTTGCGGATCTTGTTAAAGGTAAAATCGTTGGTGATCCAACTATGGTGATAACCGGTGTATCAGAAATTCAAAATGGGCGTGAGTCCACTATAACATTTTTAGGCAATTTAAAATATAAGAAATACTTGCCAACTACTGGTGCATCTGCTGTAGTTGTTCCTGAAGCATCTTTACTAGGTAATAAACCTGGTATTGTTCACCATAATCCACAATTAGCGATTGCTAAAATACTTGGTGAGTTTACACCCGAACTGCAATACATAAGCGGTGTTAATGAAACTGCCTATGTTGACTCAAAAGCTAAGATTGGTAAAAATGTAACCATTGGAGCATTTTCTGTTATTGAAACTGGCGTTGTAATCGGGGACAATTCAAATATCGGTTCGCACACAGTAATTGGCCAGAAAACTAGTATTGGCAAAAATTGCAATATCTTTTCAAATATACATATTTACTATGGGACCAATATCGGTGATAATGCCATCATTCATAGCGGCACAGTTATTGGTAGTGATGGTTTTGGTTTCGTCACAGATCAAGATATAAATCATAAAATACCCCAAAATGGTAATGTAATCATCGGAAATGATGTTGAGATCGGGGCTAATTGTGCTATTGATCGAGGTACGATTGGAGATACTATAATTGAAGAGCAGTGTAAATTGGATAATCATGTGCATTTGGCGCATAATGTTCGCTTGGGCAAAGGATGTTTGTTAACTGCAGCGGTAACAATCGCTGGTAGTGTAGAGGTCGGTGAATTTTGTGTATTTGCAGGCCATGTTGGTGTTGCTCCTCACGTGAAAATTGGTGCACGATCTGTTCTAGCGGCAAAAACAGGTGTTTCAAAATCACTAATGGGAGGTAAAGTGTACGCAGGAATGCCAGCCCGGGAAATAAGAGAACAACATAAGCGAGAAGCTGTATATTCAGAGGTAGTCAGGATACTAAAGAGGCTAAAAAAACTCGAAAAATGATCAATACAAAACGTAGACAGAGAACCATTAATGCATCCGTATCATGTACTGGCGTTGGGTTGCATACAGGTGTTGAGAGTACTATTACTTTTAAACCTGCGCCTGAAAACTATGGTATCCGGTTTGCCAGAACGGATATTACTGGTAGTCCTGAAATAAAAGCTGACATTGATCATGTAGTAGATATTTCCCGCGGTACAACAATTGAGCAAAACGGCGTGAGGATTCATACAGTTGAACATGCCTTGGCTGCAGTATCCGGTTTGCGAATTGACAATACTCTTATTGAATTAACGGAGAAAGAAGCGCCTGTTATGGACGGCAGTGCCAAAGATTTCGTTGAGGCATTACAGTCTGTGAAATTCGAAGAACAAAGTGAAGATCGAAATGTCTTGGAGATCAGAAAACCTGTTGTTTATTCTGATCCAGAGAAAGGGATAGATATCCACGTAGTGCCTGCGGATCGTTTTAGAGTTACATTTCTTGTTGAGTATCCTTTACCTGCACTGGGGACACAATACGAAGCGATTTATAATATGGAAGAAGACTTTGCTCGTGATGTGGCACCGGCAAGGACTTTTTGTTTTTTGAGTGAAGTAGAAGAGTTAAGAGAACAGGGATTGATAAAGGGCGGCAGTCTGGCGAATGCGGTTGTAATCGTAGATAAAAAAATAGAGGATGGTGAGATTGATCACCTTCGCGATTTATTTGGAATCGAAGAGAAAGTATTCCAAGGTGCTAACGGTATTCTCAATGGTAAAGTATTGCGTTTTCACAATGAACCTGTCCGACATAAAACCCTGGATTTAATTGGCGATCTAGCCTTACTAGGCATATCTATAAAAGGTCATGTGACTGCTGCGCGCAGTGGGCATGCTAGTAATGTAGAATTCGTGAAAATGATCCGGAAAGAATACAGCGACCAGTTAGACTGAAATTCGGGTTTAGATTGTGAACACCAAATCGCAATTTGAAATCCAGGATATTATGAAAATCCTCCCCCATCGGTATCCAATGATACTTATTGATCGTATCACGGAGATTACTGAAGGTGTAAGCCTTACAGCAATTAAGAATGTTACTATCAATGAGCCTTATTTTGCAGGACATTTCCCGGGTCAACCTGTTATGCCGGCCGTATTAATTTTGGAGAGTATGGCACAGGCCGGTGCATTTCTTGTATTAAGTACTGTACCCGATCCATTGCAAAAGAATATGTTATTTTCCTCAATAAGTGATTCAAAATTTCGAATCCCGATTATACCCGGTGACCAAGTAGAGATAAAAATGCAACTAATAAAAATTCGCCTAGGCGCTGTAAAACTCCGCGGTGAAGCATATGTTTCTGGAAAAATAGTTGCGGAGGCCAATTTAATGGCCAACATTGTAAATAGAGCAGGAGCCTAATATAACCACACCTATTGATCCTACTGCCCAAGTCAGTGGTGATGCAAGTCTTGGCAATAAAGTAACCATTGGAGCGTATACGGTTATAGAAGCTGGTGTAACTATTGGTGATGATTCATCGGTTGGAAATTTCAATACCATTTGCACCGGTACTATCATTGGCAAGAATTGTACAATATTTCACAATTGCAGTATTGGTGAAATACCGCAGGATTTGAAATACAAAGGTGAGCAAACTGAGACTACAATAGGCAGTAATGTAATAGTAAGGGAAAATGTAACTATTAATCGCGGTACAGCAGCTCATGGTACGACAACAATTGGTAATAATGTGCTGTTAATGGCAGCTACCCATGTGGCTCATGATTGTACTATTAGTGATAATGTGATCATGGCTAATATGGCAACCTTAGGTGGCCATGTGGAACTTAAAGAATATGCTTCCTTAGGAGGTGGTGTGCTTGTGCATCAATTTTGTAGAATTGGAGCCCATGTATTCATCGGTGGCGGTTTTCGTGCGGTACAAGATGTACCGCCGTTCATCCTAGCCGCAGGTGAACCGTTACGCTATGGTGGTATCAATTCAATTGGTCTTAAGAGGCGGGGTTTTTCACCAGAAGCACTGACAAACATCAAAAAAGTATATCGTAAATATTTTCGTTCAGATTTACCCAGATCAAGTGCGTTGGAAGAAATGAAAAACGAAATGGAAAACTCAGCGGAAATTGAAGAAATTATTAATTTTATTGACACAAGTGAACGTGGCATTATCTAGTATTTTTTATGTGTAGATTGTATGAAACGATTTATAACAATACTTTTTATTATAACTCAATATTTATTGGGCCAGTTTCCTTCATATGATCTTTCAGCAGTTCCCGGGAGTAATTTCGTAGCTGCAGTTGAGCCACTGGTACGAAGCACATCTTTTTCATTAGGGTATCATCAATTATCAGAGCCCGATTTAACCAGGCGTTTTTCTGTAAGTGTTAGTACCGCAGTCGGCAATGATTTAACAGGCCGCTCATTTTCGGGAAATTCAATTATTGGACTACCGATAATTCACGGGGCATTACTGATAACAGAAAACCTAAAAATAAATGGAATTTTTGGCGGATTTACATCTGATAATGATGTTTTAGAATATTCTGGTTATGGTTTTTCGCTATCCCTATCTGTAGATGATTCATCACAATGGGTGGCTGACTTGAGTGTGGCGAAAATGGACGGGCCACGGCATCTGCATTGTAGAACAGTAGATGTATCAATATCCAAAGCTAGCCTATTCAAAACATTTCCATTCTATTTTGGGTTTGGAAATAATCAGTATACGAGCAGAATATTTAATCTAGGTGATGGAGAAATACCAGAAAAAATTTCTGGTTCAGCGAATTATATGTTACTAGGGAAGATTATTTCATTTTCTAGCTGGAGCGTTGGGACACAGGCACGTATCAATAATAAATTAACTCAATTTTCTTTAAGTTTACATAAATCCTTCAATTAAGTATGGCAAAACGAATTTCAATACTTGGATCTACAGGGTCAATCGGCGTGAATACGTTAAATGTTATTGATCAACTCGATGAAGATTTAGAGGTCGTATATCTTTCTGCTTATCAAAACAGTAAAAAGATTATTGAGCAAGCGAAAAAGTACCGACCACAAGCTGTGGCTGTTATTAATGACTCATCCGCCGTGGAAGTGAAAGATGGGTTAGGTGGAGAAAGCATAGAGGTCTTTATGGGAAGAGAAGGTTTGTTGGAAATATCACAAAGGGATGATGTGGATCTACTGATGAACGGACTTGTTGGGTCTGCAGGGATGGAGCCAACTTTGAATGCAGTTAAAGCTGGAGTAGATGTTGCCTTAAGCAATAAAGAAAGTCTGGTAATGGCTGGTGATATTATTAATAGAACAAAAGAAAAAACCGGTGCGAGTATATATCCTGTGGATAGTGAACATTCGGCCATATGGCAGTGCCTCACTGGCGAAAAACTTGAAGATGTTCGCAGGGTTATCTTGACAGGTAGCGGTGGTCCATTTCGAACAAGAGATTTGAAAACATTCCCTGATATTACAGTAAATGAAGCCTTGAATCACCCTAATTGGAACATGGGGAATAAAATTACGATTGACTCAGCAACAATGATGAATAAGGGTTTAGAAGTGATTGAAGCGCATTGGCTATTTAATTTTTCTGCGGATCAGATTGATATTATTGTTCATCCCCAATCTATCATTCATTCAATGGTTGAATTCAAAGACAGTTCTGTGAAAGCGCAAATGGGGGTACCAGATATGAAAGTACCAATTCAATACGCCTTGACTTATCCACATCATGCAGCAGCAACTTGGGATGAACTTGATTTAGTGCAGGTTGGACAATTGACCTTTGAAGAAAAAGACCTAGATCGCTTTCCTTGCATTGGATTAGCATATGGAGCTTTGCGTTCTGGAGGAACCACCACAGCTGTTCTCAATGTTGCCAATGATAATGCTGTTTACAATTTCCTGGAGGATAAAATTAAATTTACCGATATTCCTCGGCTTATTGAAGAAACATGTGCAGCCCATGATTGGATCGAACATCCAAATTTGGAAGAATTATTAAAATTGGAACTTTGGGCAACAGAGTTTGTAAGGAACGCTGTAGAAGCATAAAACCAAGGATATACATTTATGACTACAATTTTAGCATTTATAATCGTTCTGGGAGTAATTGTGATGGTCCACGAGTTGGGTCATTTTTTTGCAGCCCGCTCCGTTGGTGTTCGGGTGGACAGATTTTCGATTGGATTTCCTCCTCGAATAATGACAATGACATCAGTGCCGAATGGTTTCGAATTTAAATTATTTTTTTATAGAAAAGATCAAGATGGAAAAATATCATGGGGACCTATAAATAGCTGGGTTGTAAAAAAGCCTGGCCGCACTGGTAGCGGTACAGAATATTGTTTTGCGATAATTCCATTGGGTGGGTACGTAAAGATGGCCGGGATGATTGATGAAAGCATGGATGGAACAATCGAAAATAAGCCATATGAACTCATGAGTAAACCTGTCTGGGCACAGATCTGGGTAATGAGTGCCGGGGTAATTATGAATATTTTATTGGCATTTATCATTTTTACTGGTGTGGTCTGGGATCAAGGTATACCAACACCAAAAGGTGACCCGGTTATTCATAGCCTAATAAATGATATGCCTGCAAAAAATATGGGGTTATTGCCTGGCGACAGGATTCTTTCAGTTGATGATGTTCAAATCTCAACATGGACGGAATTGTCAACCACTATTCATGCAATGCCCAATACTCCAATCATCCTCACCTATCAAAGAGATGGTGTTGAATATAAACAATCAATTACTACAAGTTTTCAGATACAACCTATCAATGGTAGGCTGGATACGCTTGGTGCAATTGGTATAGCGCCGGAATTTACTTATAGACCAATTGGGTTTTTAGAGGCCACCAAAATAGGTGCTAGTTCAACTATAGGAGCGCTTGGATTAGTTGTTTTATCCGTCAGGTTGCTAATTTCCGGTGAAGCATCGATAAGTGATTTAGGTGGGCCAATATTAATTGCTCAAATAGCGGGTGAAACGGCCCGTGCAGGATTGGTATCATTACTTACATTTATGGCAATCATCAGTTGTAATCTGGCATTTATCAATTTCCTGCCTGTTCCAGGGCTGGATGGTGGTCACGTGTTTATTATTTTAGCTGAATCATTGCTGCGCCGCAAATTTACACTAAAGACGAGGATGATTATCCAGCAGATCGGCATGGCGTTTTTACTACTATTAATGGCTACAGTAATGATTAATGATATTGGCCGACTTTTTACAAATTAATTTCTTTTAGTTTCAGCAACATAGAACCGTATTTCAGTTTGATCCTGATCTGAATAGGTAATCTATTTTTATCATCGCTGAACCAAATCATCATATCACCTTTATTTTTCAGCAATGTGGTTCCTTCACGAAATGGCTTTACAACCAGGCATGGGAATGTACCAGCCATAGTATTAATTGTTTCTTTGGTTTTTGTAATTACCTGGAATGGAGTGATCTTTTTTCCATCGAATGCCGTGAAATCAATTGTTTCACCGATGATTAGCGGTATCGTACGCAGGAAATAAAATAAAGAGTATGAATCGTGTAGAAATTGATCAATTATGACCGTATCGCCGTTTGTTATGGCAATCGATTGATCATAATCTATAATTGTGTATGAATCTTTTTTATAATTACCCTCACGAATCTTTTTTGTCAATTTTTTAGTGTACAAATTTTTTGAATCTAGCCATGTATCAATCTGATCATCAATAGCGTAGATTGCGCTAAGCGGGAAGGTAGTTTTGGCGATAAATCGGATATGTAATTGATGGTAATTATTCACCTCGCCATCATTTACTACTTCCAATGATGCTTGGCCTGCTGTAATCCCTGTAAATGATACATTATAGGTCAATCTTTCTCCAATCTGGAAGGGCCATGCTGATTGTCCATACAATATTGTAAATATCGATAGAAAAATAATATGGAAAATTTTCATTAACGGATCTTCTTCAATCTATTGTTATGGAGCATATAAATCGTTGATCCTTCGGATGACGGTAAGATGCCAGCATCAATAATCAGATCGATTTCGGTACCAAATTCCTGCTTGATCATTGTTGGATTATTTAATGGTTTATTCCCATGACGATTCACGCTGGATGATGTAATGGGATAGCCTATTTTGGCTACAAGATCTGGGCCAAATGAGTGGGTTGGGATTCGAATACCTATTGTATTATCAGGTCCCAGTATCGAAACATGAATTATACCTTCTACTGCAGGAAGTATAAATGTTGTTTTATCCCCAATTTTTTTAGCAACTAAATCTACATCTGCGTTAGAGAGTCTGGTCCATGATAGCAATTGTTCAAAATCAGCCGCAATAACACTCATGGGGCTATTTCGCCCCTTGATTTTATTTATTTTATTGATCGCGTCTTTATTTCTGGCATCAACACCAAAACCATATAGCGTATCCGTAGGATAAACGATTATTCCACCACGATCTAATACTTCCGCAGAATCATCTAAAATGTTAGTGTCATCTATATTTAAATGTTTTGTCATGTTGATTCCGTTTGTGGTGGTTTCGTTTTCCAGCGTCGATGAAACCAGAAATATTGTTCAGGGTAAGCTATGATTATTTTTTCCAGCATCAATGTAAAGGATTGCGTTATAGATTCAATATTTGAATTTGAATCGGCTGGAACCGGTAATATATCTAACACATGGTTATTTGGTTTTTCCAAGTGGCAAGTAACAAATATCAGGGGGGATCCACATTCCAAGTGGAAACGTGCAGCACCTTTTGGCGTAGAGGCAGGTAGGCTAAAAAATTTTACAAATATACCCCGTTTTTTTGCATCTTGGTCGCTAGCTAAAGTTAAAATGTTATTTCTTGCTAACGCCTCATACATGAATTCAAGTGAAGATTTTCGAGGAATCATCCTTATCCCGGCATTTTCCCGCAGTTGATTTACAAATGTATCCGCGCCCGAATTTTTCTGCTTTTGTCCAACAGCCAGCATTGAATACTTGTTTAGACCAAACCATGCCACCATGATTTCCCATACACCAAAATGTCCTGTGACAAGAATTACCCCCCTTTTTTTAGCGAGCGCTTCATCCAGATACTCTTTCCCGTTTACGATAATATCTGCATCTTGAAAACCCTTTGGGAATGATAAGAATTGCATGGTGTTGCGAATGAAAAATATATAGCTATTTTTTAAAATCAATTCTCTCTGCGCCTCAGAATGCCTAGGAAATGCTATGGCAATGTTCTTTCGAGCTTCCTTTTTCCTGATTACCAGGTGATTATAAAATAGCTGGGCCAGTTTATGAGCGTACCGATATTGAATAGCTGGAGTCTTTTTCCTTAACCAACCTGAAATCAGCGTTAATGCTGTATATGTGAGACGGTGTTTACGTGTCATTAATTGAATTCTGTGTATCGGTTTTAACAGAATCTAAGGTAATTTCAAATTGGTCAATATTTAATTTCTGGGGAATTGTGATTACACCAAAATATAATATAGGAATTTTGCCTATTTTTTTCATTCTTTTTGCTGGTTTTTTACACAGTGCTGAACAAAAAGTCTATCGTGTGCCCATTCAAGGTGTCATTGATTTGGGTCTTCCTGCGTTTGTTGAGCGAGTAATAGAGGAAGCTGAGAACGATCAAGTTGAAGTTATTATTTTTGACATTGATACTTTTGGTGGACGCGTAGATGCAGCTACACAAATAAAAGATGCTATTCTTGGTTCAGGTGTACCGACTGTTGCCTTTATTAATCGACGGGCGATTTCTGCTGGCGCGTTGATTTCATTATCCTGCGAGACCATATACATGACTAGCGGTGGTACAATTGGTGCTGCCACTGCTGTGGATATGTCCGGGAAAAAAGCATCAGAAAAAGTGATAAGCTATATGCGCGAGGAAATGGCATCCACTGCTGAGAGTCGGGACCGCAATACTGTAATTGCCAAATGTATGGTCGATGAAGAATTGTCATTTACCCACGTAATTATTGATGGTGATTCAGTTGAAGTAACCGATCTAGAAGGACGTAAAGAAGGGAAACTGATTACCTTAACCACCGAGCAGGCTTTAAAGTATAAAATTGCTGATGGCACTGCTGAAGATATGGATGAACTCTTAGCATCATTAGAACTTAGCGAAGCTACTGTAAAATCATTTTCTGAGAACTGGTCTGAGAAACTCGTGCGGTTTCTTACTAATCCTGTTGTCGCCTCATTGCTAACAACATTTGGGTTTTTGGGTATATTATTTGAATTACAGAGTCCCGGATGGGGTATACCAGGAACTTTTGGCGCAGTTTGTCTTGCTTTATCGTTGGGCGCCTCCGCTATTGTGAAGTTGGCTACAATGTCTGATTTGTTGATCGTTTTGGTCGGATTGGTTTTATTAATGGTTGAAGGATTTTTAATTCCTGGTTTTGGTATTGCTGGTGTCGCCGGTATTGGTGTCATCCTCTGGGGCCTATACTTACTATTATTACCAGATGTACCCGTATCTGAAGAAGTTTATCATTCTGCCTTGACTGGATTAACGATCGGTCTTATTGGTGGAGTTATCGCATTAGTTTTGCTCTTTAGAATGGTAACCAAGACGAAATTTTGGACTAAATTAACGTTCCCGGGAGTAGAAAGTCAGGAAGAAGGATACAGTACCTCTATCGGGCTTGAGAATTTGGTTGGGAAAAGTGGTGTAGCTACTTCAGATTTGAGACCGTCTGGGTGGGTTCTTTTGGGAGATCAGAAAATATTTGTTGTAACTGAGGGCGAATTTGTTAAGAAAGATCAATCAATTAAAATTTTATCTGTTGATGGCAATCGAGTGGTTGTCAGAGTTAATGCAATTGAATCATAGGAGTATATCATGGTTACTTATCTAATGCTGGTTTTTGTTCTATTATTTATTCTTTTATTTTTATATTTCGTCCCTTTGGGACTCTGGATCCAGGCTGTTGTAAGTCTTGGCATGGGTCGGATCACAATAATTGATCTTATCCGTATGCGCTTGAGAAAGATACCTCCCCGGCTTATTGTGGATAGTATTATCAATCTGCACAAGGCTGGATTGGAACAAGTTTCTGCTGGTATGATGGAGACACATCAACTTGCAGGAGGTAACGTTGTGAACGTTGCTTTTTCACTGATTGCAGCGAACAAAGCTAAAATCCCACTTGATTTTGAAACTTCCACAGCTATTGATCTCGCTGGTCGGGATGTAAAGACGGCGGTGGAAACCAGTGTTTATCCCAAGGTAATTGATGCCCCCCATACGGGTACGCTCGCGGCGGTAGCCAAGGATGGTATTGAGGTTAAGGCCCGCGCACGTGTTACCGTGCGGACCAACATTCCCGGTCTTGTAGGAGGTGCGACTGATGAAACGATTATCGCCCGGGTTGGTGAAGGTATTGTCAGTGCCATTGGATCCTCCGATTCCTACAAGGATGTGCTCGAGAATCCTGACTCAATCTCAAGGTTTGTGCTGGAAAAGGGCCTAGATGCAGGTACTGCTTACGAAATTCTCAGTATTGACATTGCTGATGTGGACGTGGGTAAAAATGTTGGCGCCCAACTGCAGGCTGATCAAGCTGAAGCCGATTTACGAGTGGCGCAGGCGAGGGCGGAGACGCGGCGAGCCATGGCGGTGGCGGAAGAGCAGGAAATGAAAGCGCGTACTCAGGAAATGCAAGCTAAGGTTGTTGCATCAGAAGCGGAAGTGCCATTGGCAATGGCCCAGGCGTTTCGTGAAGGGAAGCTGGGTGTCTTTGATTATGTTAACATGCGCAATATTCAGGCGGATACAGAAATGCGGGAATCTATTTCCGGTGGAGATGACACAGAATCTACTGCACCACCCGAACGGAGCAAGGACTAAATGGAAGGCAAAGGTTACTGGTTATTTTTAGCGGCACTGTATTTTCTGTTTTCATTGATGAAAAAACGACGGCAGAATTCAGCACGCCGCATGCTAGATCAAGATGAATCGATTCCGGAATCTGACCAGCAGCCAGGCCCTTTTCAATCGGAACCTCTGCAAGATCTATTCAACGAAATTAAAGATTTCGGTCAGGATATTCTTAAACCAGGTGCAGATGAAATCGCTGATTATGAATTTGAAGAACCAACAGACATAGAAGAACAACCAGAAATAATTGACGAACCAGAACCAGTCGAATCCTCACGTGCTATTTTTGGGGATCTCTCAGGAGACGCTCCCGAACCGATTCATAAAGAATATTTAATAAAGAAAAAAGTATCCCAAATTGACCAATTTATTAGTCCATTATTGAAAGATATTGATAGACTAAAACTGGCTATAATCTTAAAAGAAGTTTTAGATAAACCGCGCGCGTTAAAGCGGTCTATACGGTGAGTTAATACTATACTAGTTGATTATAAATGTCCGTAATAGAGCCGCGAAGCTCTTCTTCTGTACCATCATTATGAATTACGAAATCAGCCAGTGCTATTTTCTCATCTTCTGGCCACTGTAGATCTATTCGTTTCAAAATTTCGTCTCTGGTAAGTCTCTCGCGCTGCAAAGCACGTTCCATTCGAACTTTAAGTAAAGCGGTTATTACGATAACATAATCCATGTGGGTATCGGCCCCTGATTCATAGATCAGGGCAGCATCGACGACAAAGATATCATGTGTACCTTTTTCAAGTGCATTATCAAAATTTTTGTCAATTTGTTGGAATACGTAGGGATGGATGATCGAGTTTAACTTGAGCTGATAATCCTGATCCTGGAACGCAATCCGGGCTAATTTATTATTATCAATTTTTTCATCACCGCTCATGATATCAGTACCAAATTCGGCGATAAGTTCACTTTGAGTTGTTTCATTATTTTTTAGAATATTTTTTGCTTCCTTATCCGCATCAAAAATGAAAGCACCAAGCTCATTCAGAATTTTACTTGCAGTACTTTTTCCTGTACCAATTCCGCCAGTTAAAGCAACACGCAGCATTTCTAGGCTAGCACCTCCAGTATATTGTTTTCGATAACAGCAATATCTCCTTGTCCATCTATGGTTATTATTAATCCTTTATTGGTGTAATAATCCAGTAGTGGTGCAGTTTGTTCATTGTATACCGTCAATCGATTGAGAATAACTTCATCCTTGTCATCTGACCGCTGTACAAGTTCTCCACTACAGATGTCACAGTGACCTTCCGTTTTTGGTGGATTAAATAGCAAATTTATAATAGAATCGCATTGTTTGCATGATCGGCGGCCGGATAACCGTTTTACGATAGTATCCGTATCCAGTTCGATGGATACAACTGCATCAAGAACCTGATTTGTTCTCTCAAGTATATCATCTAAGCCCTCCGCTTGTGGAATTGTACGGGGGAATCCATCCAATATATAACCGTTTTCAGAGTGTGGCTGTTGTAGTCGTTTTTCCATCATTTCCAATAAAATGTTGTCAGGTACCAAGTAACCTCTATCCATGAATGATTTGGCCTTTATTCCGACAGTAGACTGTTGTGCTATTTCTTCTCGTAATATGTCTCCAGTCGATAAATGTAATATATCAAAATGATCCTTTATCAGTGTTGCTTGTGTTCCCTTTCCAACCCCCGGTGGACCAATAAAAATTAAACGCATGGTATTAAAACCTTCTTATAATAATACGCTTAAATCAGCAACCCTGCAATGGTTGCTGTAAGCCAGGATGCTAGTGCACCGCCGAACATGGCCTTCAGCCCTAATTTAGCCAAATCTTTGCGTCTTTCTGGAGCAATACCGCCAATACCGCCTAGTTGAATTCCTACAGAAGCAAAATTTGCAAAGCCGCAAAGGGCATAACTAGCAATGATAGCCGATCGATCCGAAATAGAATTTGTGGCCATTAACTCGGCAAGATCGCCATAGGCAATAAGTTCAGTTAAAACGAGTTTTTCACCCATAAGAGATCCGATAATACCCGCTTCATTCCAGGGCACACCCATGACCCATGCCAATGGACTGAATAACCAACCAAGGATCTGCTGCAGGCTAAGATCCATCAAACCTAATATTGCGTTTACCATAGCAATTATAGCTACGAAGGCGACCAGCATGGCAGCTACATTTGCCGCTAATTTCATACCATTAGTTGCGCCTCTAGAAAGCGCCTCCATAATATTGTCATCTTTTTTATCCAGTGCGATTTTTAAATTGCCAAAGGTCTCGGATGCTTCTGTTTCTGGATATATGATTTTGGCGATAACTAACGCAGCTGGTGCACTCATGATCGAAGCAGCCAACAAATGGCCAGCGATTCCCGGAATGTCCCCCAGTATACTGACATACATTGCCATGACACCCCCAGCTACTGTGGCAAAGCCGCCGACCATTACCGCCATTAATTCTGATTTTGTCATCTTGGAAATAAAAGGCCGTACCAGCAGCGGTGCTTCTGTCTGACCAACAAAAATATTTCCTGAGACACATAGCGTTTCAGATCCGCTGGTGCCCATTGATTTCTGCATGATACGGGCAATCCATTTTACTATTAACTGCATAATACCTAAATGATAAAAGACTGCAATAAGCGAAGAAAAGAAAATCAAGGTGGGCAGGATTCGGAAAGCAAAGTTCATTAGTGGATCTTCTACAACCCCACGCCTAAACGATTTGAATAAGAAATCGCTGCCGGCATCAGAGAAACTGAGCAAATATTTTATACCAATATCAATCGCGCCAAAGAACGGTACACCAACAGGTGTTTTCAAAATGATAATGGCAAATAGTAGTTGTATTCCCAACCCCCAGGTTACCAACTGCCAAGAAATAGCCTTACGGTTGTTGGACATTGCCAGGGCAATGCTCAATAATACCAGAATGCCAGCTATACCAATTAAACGTTCCATTGATTATTGCGGTGCTTCAAAACAATGTCTGCATCTGGCCTCATAAATATCCGTTTCGCCGATGACTACCTGTGCAGCTTCTTTAGTAAGCCGTTGTGTGTAGGACGCAGGGTTCCCGCATACGATACATATAGCCTGCAGCTTATCCAGATAGTCAGCTTCACACATGATCCCCGGCATTGGGCCAAAAGGAACACCGCGATAATCAGTGTCCAACCCGGCAATAATTACGCGTTTTCCATTGGCGGCAAGATCTTTGGCTGAAGTTATTATATTGTCATCAAAAAATTGGACCTCATCAATACCAACCACGTCCGCATCTTTTGCCAGAGGTGCTATTTCTGCCGCGGACTCTACAAGTAATGATTTCAATTGTAATTGGTTATGAGAAACAATATTTCCTTCCTCGTATCTTGTGTCTATCTTGGGTTTGAATATTGCTACACCCAATCGCGCGATTTCGGCCCTTCGCAACCGACGAATCAACTCTTCTGTTTTGCCACTGAACATATTTCCGCATATAACTTCGATCCAGCCAGAATTATTTGGTTTATTGGTCATGGAAGCATATCCTCGCCGAACGCATCGGGCAATAGATCAGCACTGGTTGTTTCAAAGAGATTTCCATTTCCATCAGCAATATATATTGTTATATCACCGCAAATATCCCAGATTACCTGGCGGCAGGCACCGCATGGTTTACCGCCATTCGCTGTGGCTACGGCCAGTGCATTAAATTTTTTATGTCCTGCTGATAACGCATTATAGATAGCTATTCGTTCAGCACAGCAAGTAAGTCCGTAACTACTGGATTCAACATTACAGCCACCAATTATTTCACCAGATTTGGTAAGCACTGCTGCGCCAACTGTGTAATTTGAATAAGGTGCTACCGCTTGCTTGCGCATCGCCATAGCTTCTTTTACTACAGAATCTTTCATTTTATTCTATCCTAATTTTCTTAAATACCTGATTCAACACCACGCCGGAAACAAACCCACCCAAATGAGCAAACCATGCTGTTCCGCCAGTTTCTTCAACACCCAGGGTTCCCAGACCTGCAGTGAGGTTGGATAAAAACCAGATTCCAATAACAACCATAGCCGGGACGCGAATGAAGGTAATAAAAACGATTAATATTACTAAAACATGTACAGTAGCCCGGGGAAACCGGATCAGGTAAGCGCCAAGTACTCCTGCGATTGCTCCGCTGGCACCTACCATTGGTATCTGAGAGCCTGTATTTACTTGTATTTGCGCCAGAGCAGCTCCCATACCGCAGATTAGATAGAATAACACATAACGCTTATGCCCCAACACACTTTCTATATTATCACCAAAGATCCAGAGAAACCACATGTTGAAAATAATATGCATTAATCCGCCATGCATGAACATGGACGTAAATACTGTTATAACTGATGGAGCTGCAGGTGTAAGTGCATATGTGCTGATAATATGATCTAATGATTCTGGCGGCAGGATAAAATATTGATAAATGAAAACCAGGCTATTGATTCCGATTATAGTATAGGTAACGAATGGAAAAAGGATTCTGGGGTTATCGTCTTTATAAGGGAAGAACATTAGTCTACCGTAAATGTAGTACTGCCGGACACCTGGTTTCCAGCCTGGTCCGAAAGCGAATATTCCAGCGTATGTTCACCGGCATTCAGCGGAGTTGGTAGATAATAATAGAGCTCTTTTTTTAGGGGCTGAAAGGCATATCTTACTGGTTCACCATCCAGTTTCATACTCATTGTTTGTTCATCAGAACTAATGCCCGATAGATAGTCATCAGCGATCACTGAAATGGTTCGTACATCCTTATAATGGAATTTACCGCCATTGGCCGGATACACTCTGCGCACAAATGGCGGATCTGTATCCTGGATAATACCGATGGCATCAAAGCTGAGTAACGTGCTGGACATGATCAATCGGTTTGGTAAATTAATAGTTGGCAGGAACGTCCAGCCGCTTTTCTGATTGTAATAATATAAAGACGTATTTGGCATATCTTTTATTTGGCGATTGTATCGTATGCCAATTCGGATTGTATCCTTGATGGCAAGCTCATAAGGCTGAATTTGATATATAAGTGATTGTAAAGTTCCGCCCTTTGGTTCAACAGGGTGATCGATAGCTTCGATCCAGACCAATGTTGTATCATAAATGGAAGTCTTGGTTATCTGAATGGAGCAATTTTTGTCTTTTGACAAGATATTGGTAACCTTGCCAGGCGCAACAACAGTTGGCTTCAGATCCAGCTGAATGATGCGTTCAATGTCCCCATCAAAAAAGGCATCGATCCGTTGCACATTATAGAACAAGGATGGTAAAAGCAGATCTGTAGTATAAACAGTTGGCTGAACCTTCGTTAGGGGAATGGAAATATATTCATCTTCCTTTAGTAGTCTTAACGCAGTATTACCAGACGTAAAACCATCAGTTTGTATTTGCATGATGATCTTGTGCTCGACCACACTAAACGTAATATCGATATCCATTTCTGTCAGTCTTCTATCAGCGTTGGGATCATGCCATGTCAGTGGTGACCCATGCACACCGAGCTTGTTTTTTACAATGAATGATACACCATGTTTACCCAGTTTTGATTTGGGTAATTCTATACGAAGACCTGACCGATCTTTTTTACTGTTAACAATAGTTAATTGTTCATCTGGATATCCATAAGCTGTATAGCTGTAACACGTAACTTTTGTCAGCGGAATATTCAGCGTAACGGGCTGAATATTGAATTCAATCGTGTTATCCAGCCACTCAACATCCCTGATCGCTAATTTCACGGGAGGATAATTGATGACAGTGCCTTTGATAATGGTAGTGTTGCCCGCCGCGTCAGACACCTGGATCTCGATTTTGTGGTAACCAGGGGTCAGATTGAGTACACCGGATGTTCCATCAGGCACAATTGTTGTACTAGAAAATGTTTCCAGTTTGTATAGCTTAGTGAAGGAACCCAGATTTAGTCTGTGGAAGCGGTTTTCCCTAACCTGAGCGACGGTTGCCATTTGGTCATAATCCAGTTCATTATACTTAAGTGAAAAAACAGGTTCATCATCTACTAGTAGCTGAATAGCTTGCACCTGGTATTTGTTTGCTGCCCCCTGTATTTTATCATCTACCTCAATTGTTAAACCTATCGGACCAAAACAGCTCACCGTATCCGGGAATTGGAGGCCGCCCCCGCTGGTCGCCGCAAATAAAGGAAAAACTCTGGGGATTGAGCTGCCGTTAACCTTGGTCCCCGGAGATAAAGGAATAATACCCACCTGATGTACGCGAGGAGACCGGTAGTCTTCTACGGGAAGTCCATTGGTCAATGGATTTAGAGGCTGTGTTTTGCTATTGCGCAATTCAAAATGCAGGTGTGGACCGAATGAAGCACCGGTATTGCCGGTATATCCAATAATATCACCCCTTTTAACGGGAAATTGTTGCGGTTTGAAATATTCATTGACCATGTAACTGTTATTTATGGATTGTAGGGTAAGAAGGATGGATTCTTGGCGAAATGAAAACTCTTCCAGATGCGCATATACTGCTGTATTGCCATCGTTCAGGGTTAGATATAGTGCCTTTCCGTACCCGCTGAAATTGGCCACCATTCGTGAAATATGTCCGTCGTCAATGGCATAAACTGGCCAGCCTGTTTCCCCCAGTGTTTTAATGTCTATGCCCATGTGGAAACCGCCATCACGGAATTCACCAAAGTTGGAAGATAGGGCTTTGCTGCCGACTGTGGGCCAGCGGTAATTCTGGCCCGCGGCAATACAGATCATGGATATAATAATGAAACAGTAATGGTTGCGCTTCATGAAGAGATCAATTTATTGACAGCGAAAATCATATTCAAAGATAGAATCTTCAGTTATAAAGACTAGCCGCGGTTTTAAACGATCACCCATTTGTGATGGAAACCACGAATAAAAATTCACATGTTGTTTACTGGCTTAGCACTTGTAAATTCTGCAGATTTTCTTCAAATAAAATAGACGGAGGTAATATGAAACAATATAAAGGTTTAATAATTGGCATTGTTTTAACTGTGCTGCCATTCAATAGTGCATCTGCAATTGCTGGTTTTGGGTTACAGCTGGGGCAGGGTCTTTTCAGTGTAGGAGCAAGATCCGCAGAAGACCTTGATGCATTTGCAACTATGGCAACAGGACCATTTGAGAATTCATTTAACCTTGGTATATATGTCTATCTAGATTTCATACCCTTTGTTGACTTAGAAGTTGATGCCAATATTTTTGGTCAGGAATATGATTTTTCCTTTGGCAATCTATTAGGCACCGTTGGTCCTTATCAAGCTTATTGGGGTGGATTATCAGTTTACTATACAGCTCGTAGGAAAATAGTCGGTTTTGAGCTGCCCATACTGGGCGGCGCACAATTATTTGCCGGTGGCGGGTATAACACACATTCATTCGCACCTCTGGTAGATATTGGACTGGTCAAGAGTCTTATGGGTGGAGACCTCAGTGCTGAGCCTGAATTCAATGAGGATAAATTAGTTGATTTTATTAAAGATAATAAAATAGATAAAACCGGTTTTCATATTCAGGGTGGCCTAAAGTTCCAATTAATAATGTTGGATGCATTCCTGTTTTATCGCCAGACTATCGGTGATTTTGAAGATGTGCTGGATGCAAAAACATATGGTAGTATGAATTTTCGCGTCGGTATGGCTATATAGAGTATAAATAATTATTTAATGAAAGGGCGATCTCCACCGCCCTTTTTTATTTTATAAGCACAGGCTGGGTCCAGGCGGTCTTGAGGTCTCCTTCAGCAAATGGATTGTCCTGCAATTGATCTGATATGATCTTGGCCCGGACATACATTTCAGCGCCGGTGAAATAAAACACAGCCGGATTATCCGTGGTTTCCGAAAAAACCTGGCCGATCTCATTACTGTAAACTCGGGTAATATGAGCCGGTTCACCCATGGAATTCAAAACTGGTTCTGAGGAAGTATCAAATTGTTTTGGGGTGCCGATAAATTGAGTACGGTAGGACACATCGGTCTTTTCCCTGATATGGATAGTAAGGGCACGGTCATTGATTTGTATATCTTCCAAAATGACACCAGTAGTGGAATAAAAATCTCCCTTTTCCAATGATGCTATTATATTTTCAGCATTTAGCGTCTGCGCTTTGACCATAACCCAGCCCCGGCCAGGGTTGGATTCTCCTATTTTATGTTTATAGTATACGTGTGTATCATCCACAGCCAGGCCAAATAATGGATCCAGGCCCTGGTGCAGTTTCATTGCCAGAACAATATCCCACATTCTGTCCGTTCCTGGGTGCGCGTCATCGCCCCAGTTCCGAACCCCAGGGTGACCATTGTACACTTCAAAGAAAGTGTCTCCCCGCAATTCAATCAGATTTTCTGCTACAATCCCCCAGCCGAAGTTGGGATGGTTTACATGGGCAAGCATGGTTTGTCCTGTTTCTTTACGTTGTTTATATACTGCATCGATATTCCGCTGCAGTACATCATGGGTGCTGTTCCCGCCTTGGGGCGGAATGAGTTCTAATAAATTGGTTGCGTTCACATGAATTGGATTGCCATCGTATTTATCAGTGATCTCTTCTGCCTGGATTAACAAGAATTTACCTGGTTCCATGAATTTTTTCTTGAGTTTGGGTAGTGTGGCCAGGGCCATTTCCAGCGTGTCCTCTACCATGCGGGTTATGGGCCAGTCAGCCCCGAAGCGCTCCCGCAAATCGGCCAGCTTGGCTTTGGTCATGGAGGGAGGCCAGCCACCCGGGTTTTCATCCAGGACTTTTATCCATTTTTCTCCCACGGAAAGGATATTATGGTCAGAGAGGGCCAGGAAATCGTAACCCCGGGCCTTGTACCAGGCTACTGCTATTTCCGGGGGCGCGTCACCATCGCTCCAGAACGTATGGGTATGAAGGTTGCCTTTGTACCAATTCTCTAACTCTGAACTGTCTGTGCAGCAAATCCATAGAAACGGAATAAAATATAGAAACCTTCTCAAATTTTGCTAACCTTTTCCCCTTTCATCCCTTGTCCTAACTGCCATCAACTCATCTAAAACTTCCTGTTGGGTAATTAATCCCTTATGGGTCAATAAGTTGACCAGTGCTTCAATACTCATCATATTTGAATAGGCAATTTCTTCATAAGATACTGATTTACGTTTCACTGTTGTTTCTCCTAATTTCGTTCAGTTATAAACCCTTCAATTCTTTCCTTCAATTCATCTCTCGTTTCCCGGTAGGGCGGCAGGTCTTCCGGTTTTGCTCCCCAGCCGTGATAGGGATCATCCAGACCCCAATGAATCCGCTCTACATTTCCCGGGAAAGTGGGGCAGGCTTGCTGGGCGTTATCACAGACGGTAATGGCGATATCAATTCCAATATCAAGGTAATCATCTACAGGGTCAGATTTATGGTGGGAAATATCAATTCCCAACTCATTCATAACCGCTACAGAAGCAGGATGGAGGTGGGAGGGATGACTGCCGGCGCTGTATACTTCGAATTTGTCCCCGGCCCTATGCCGCAACAGGCCTTCGGCCATCTGCGATCGGCAGGCATTACCGGTGCAGATGAAAATAACTTTCTTTTTATCCATATTTGAGTTTACGCTAGCTAGCAATAATCTACAAAGCTGTGCATGATTGCATGGTGTCTGAGCCGATTAAATTCTAAATTTTGTCCGTTTATGGCTGAAAAAGAATCCACAAGCCCACTATTTTCGAACCCGCTTAAGGCCTATACTAGGTTAACTGTATCTGATCTGAACCGGTATCTGCCCGCCTTGCAGAAAGCGGATGATATTGAAATGACTGTTGATACCATGCGTGATGGCGTTTTTTTATCTGATGGTCTGGAGGGCTTGCGTAAACTGCCCTCAGCCAGTATCGATATTATCATTACGGACCCACCGGAAAGTCCTTGGCGTGGTGAAGACAGATCTGGCTCACCCATGACTCTTCAGGAATACTATAAATGGAATAATAACTGGCTGGAAGAGGCTCACCGGGTCCTTAAATCCACAGGAGCATTATATTTATTCTGTGATTGGCGATTGTCTGGAATGTATCATTCAATGCTCACAAATTTTCTACAGGTACAAACCCGGATCACTTGGCGGAAAATGCAAGCCGGTGGAACATCAAAAGCAGTTACCTGGAAAAATCAGGCGGCCGACATCTGGTTTGCCACCAAGACCAAAGATTTTCTTTTTTATCAGGAAGCGATCTCTGATCAAAAGGATATGGAACCGGCGCTGGCGCAAGAAACAGGACCTTCCAATCTATGGGTTGATATACTGGATACCCATGTTACCCCCGCCGAGGAAATGAGCGGTGATAAGCCCGAATTACTTATTGAGCGTATTTTGAAGGCCAGCAGTTTCAAATTGAACTGGGTCGTGGACCCGTTCATGGGCAGTGGTGGTGTTGGTGTGGTGACAAAAAAATTAGGGCGACAATTCATTGGCTTTGAGGCCGATCAGGACCAGTTGCTAATTAGTATGAAACGAATTGACCAAAGCTAGGGGATAATAATGTCATTATTGGATACGATACAAAGTGATATGTATGCCGCAATGAAAAGCGGTGATAAGCATAAATCCGGCACGTTACGTGTTGCACTTTCAAAACTGAAAGATAAGAAGATCGAAAAGCGGGAAGATCTCACGGATGTGGAAGCGTTAAAGATCATTCAAAACCTGGTAAAACAGCGTAAAGAAGCGGCCAACATCTACAAGGAAAACGGCCGTAATGATCTCATGGAAATTGAAAACGATGAACTGGAAATACTTAATGCCTATTTACCGCAAATGATGTCGGAAGGTGATCTACGTGTTCTGGTACAAAAAGTGGTCGAGGATACCGGTGCGTCAAGTCTGAGAGATATTGGCAAGGTCATGCCGGAAGTGATGAAACAGTCAGCCGGGAAAGCTGATGGAAAAATGGCCCAATCCATTGTCAGGGAGTTGCTGCAATAATCATGATCCTGTTCCTCGATGTGTTGGCGAGCTTTTTTATGGTTGTAATGGGCGGCGTTGGTTTTCGCCGGGGATTCATTGAGGAAATGGGGCGATTATTGGGCCTGATTATTTCCACAATCTTTGCTTTGAATTATTATCTGGATCTGGCAGGATTTATCCTATCCATAGTGTCGGTCAATACATTCGTTATCATGGTTATTAGTTTCGCTATTATCTTTGCGCTAATGTTATTCATTATCAGAGTACTGACCAGGTTTTTTCATATTCTATTAACTTCCAGTGGGACAAAGTTTGCGAACCGCTCTATGGGGTTTTTGTTTGGTGTGGTAAAAGGCATGATTATCCTTATGTTATTGTACTGGACAGTAGATTTATTTCCCGAAAAGAAATGGGCCGCCATTATTCGCAATGAATCTTATTTATCAAAGACGTTTACCAATACTCGTCATGTAATTATTGATATTTTTCACCTGAATGATCCAGTGCAGCAGGGTGAAATATTTATTCAGGATGTAATCAAACGGGATCGAGTAACAGGGGGGAAATAAATCTGATGGCGCGTATCCCGGAAGAAACGATTGAACGCATTCGAAATACTGCCGATATCTATGATGTTGTGGCCCAGTATGTTGATCTGAAAAAAAGAGGCCGGAATTACTTTGGCTTATGTCCTTTTCATGCTGAGAAAACACCGTCTTTCAGTGTAGCGCCGGATAAACAGATCTACCATTGTTTTGGCTGCGGATCCGGCGGGAACGTCTTCAGTTTCATTGTGGAACATGAAAAAGTGACCTTTGTTGAGGCCGTTCAGCAATTGGGTGAGAAATACGGTATCCGGGTGCAATATGAAGCTGGTTCCGGCAGCACTGAATTTTTTTCAGGCTTGTATCAGGCGCACCATGTAGCCGCGGAACTTTACCATAACACACTTTATTCTGACCGGGGAAAGGCAGCGCTTCAGTATCTTCATGATCGGGGATTGAATGATGATATATTAAAGATGTATCAGATTGGTTTTGCGCCAGATTCATGGGTTACGTTATCAAACAAAGTTAAACCATTGGATATGAAAAATGACGTATATGAGAAATCTGGTCTTTTCGTGAAAACGGAACATGGGTGGCGCGATCGATTTCGATCCAGGATCATGTTTCCTATTTATCATCCCTCCGGTAAAGTGATCGCTTTTGGTGGACGAATATTTAATAACGATGACCCGGCTAAATACCTTAATTCACCTGAAACACCGCTGTACCGGAAAAGCGAGGTGTTTTATGGATTGCATAAGACCAGGGATGCAATTCGCAAATTTGGCACGGCGGTATTAGTGGAGGGGTATACTGATTTTCTGCAGCTGGTGCAAGTGGGTGTTTCCAATGTGGTGGCTCTTTCAGGTACAGCACTGGCGGGTCAACATGCGGCCCAGATCCGCAAATTTGCTTCCAAAGTTTACCTGGCTTACGATGGAGATGACGCCGGAATTAACGCCACCCTCAGAGCGGGGTATGTCTTACTGCAAGCCGGTGTCGAACCACTGGTTATTGCAGTCCCACCCAATCAAGATCCTGATGATTGGGTAAGAAATGAAGGAATCGGTCCTTTTCAGGAAGCTATGGGCGCTGGCATTCGCTTGTTGTTGTTTCACCTCGAAAAAAGGGAGGCACAAAATTTATCCGGTGCGGACCGTTCTCAATTAGTGCAGGATATCCTTGGTGAAATTGCGCAGATCAGCGATGGTATTATCCGTGATGATCTCCTAAAATCATTGGCTCAGGAGCTGCGGGTTGACGAGGTCGAGATCATTCAATTATTCAAACAACAGTCACGCAGAAAGGGAGGATCAACCCCATCCTCAAAACAAACTGCGATGAATAAACCAATGTTTACATCCGCTGTTCAGAAAGCGCAGCTGGAAATCATCCGTACTTTGGCATTTCACTTTGATGAAGTATTTCCGGTCGTAAAGTCAGCGCTAGATTTTGAATTATTCGATGAACCTATCCTAAAAAAACTCGGTGGTTTGTTGATCAAAGAAAAAACAGGTGTGGAACTGTCTGCAGTAATAGATCAATTTGATGAACGCCAAGAACGAGAATTGGTATCGGAGATATTATTTGATGAGGTCAGCCCCGATGATCCGGCACAGATTATTCAAGAATGTCTAGCGACGCTCAAAGGCAGGTTGATCAAGGACCACATCAAAGCTGCAAGGCTGAAAATGCGCGAGCTGGAATCTTTGGGTCAGGACACAGAAGCAATTGTTCTGGAAGTAGCGGAATTACAAAAACAGCTTCAGGAATTGACGATGCCGCTGGATCGTAAATAAAGCAGATGAGGACGGTCTTATTATCGGCACTCTTATTAGTGAACCTTGCCGGACAAACAGTCAAATGGGATAACCATGCGCGGTATACTGCAATTACAATCTCATGTGATACTGATAGTGTTCCTGTTTATGTAGATGGGTATTACGTTGGCAAAACACCTCTTCCACATGCCTTGACAGTTACGCCGGGCTGGCACACTGTCAGTATTTTCCCACCTGATGATGGTATCCCTGAGCAAAAAGGACCTTCAACGAGGGTAATGAAGGACATTATCAGGCTGGGTAAACAGGATGTCATGGTAGAAGAAGGCAACGTAGAACTCGTTGTAATGAGTTATCGGGCGATCGATGCAGAGATTGAGGAATACCAGCGCCAGACACTGAGCGGCAGTTGGCTCAGGGCGGGAATGATCCTCACTTTATTATTAATCATCACCTGGGGACTTTAAGTTTATAGTATATTGAAAATAGTCCCCCTTTCTCGCTACCTGTATCCTATAATACCTTTTTTCCTGCTGGGCCAATCTATTGATACCACTATCGTCAAGTATTTCCCCACGGATCTGACCCGTTCCATTCTTTTGAAAGACGGCGTTGATTCCTCGAAGCTCAGAAAGCGAGCTTACTTCAAGGCAATTTATGATGGTGGCGGGGACCTGATTAAAGTGGAATATGTGCCGGCTTCCCGGGACCGGGGTTTGCCTGTGGATACTGCCCAGACCAGGGAACTGTATTACACTGACTGGAACGATTATAAAAGGGAATTGAGCAATGCGATCACGGAATGGGAAGCAGGTCGTGTCCCCCATTATAAAGCTACCTTTGGCCGCAGTGGCCGGTTAACCTACGTGGACAGATACACGGGCCTTGGTGAAAAGTTATATACCTATAAATTACGCTGGAATCGGGAAGGCACAAGGTCTGCGTACAGAGTGACCTTTCATGTGAAAATGCCGATTACGCAACTGGATAGTATTCTTTTTGCGCCTCCAGCAAGTGAAATGCGGCCAGACTGGGTGGCTGATTTCAAGAGTATCGAAGATGGACGCCCAAAATCTGTGCGGGTGTATGATGAGATTGGATATGAGTATTACAATTACAAGTTTTATTATGAGGATCTGCAGGATACAATAAATCAAACTGAGCGGATAACCGCCCGTTATTTTCAGGCTGATACCACATACCTGGGTAGTCACGATATATATCTGGCAAAAAGTAAATATCTTACCCAATTGGACTATTTTTCCCCGAGTGGTACCTTGATTACACGGGATGTATTTTGGCTGGATCTCATTCTGGACGATGTGCTTGTCACCACTGCCAATGAGGAAGGTGAAATAATCGGTCGCCATATTGTACCCAAAGCAAAAGCACTATGGCGCCAATATCGCTTAGGAGGTATATATGGTGAAGAGGATGAAGAAGTAACCACTGTCAAAGAAAGAAAGGTTGGTAAAGACAGAGTTATCGTGGAAGAGGAAGAAAAAGACTTGGTCATGATGAACATAGACTTGTATGGTTCATTGCCAATGTTTAATGGTCTGGGCGGTAATATGGAGACAGTGCTGTGGGGTCCCGGCTACCTGATCGGCGCAAAAATGCCCTGGGCATTCAAGTTTAGGCAATCTCAGATCAATTTCTTATTTGAGTATATATACGGAACCATCCCAAATGGTGGTCCCTATGACCTGGATCTCAATGGGTTTAATGCCTTGGCCAGCTATCCACTGATTGTGGATTTTGTACAGGGACTTAATATAATTGGCGGATTAGGAATGTTTCTTTCGTCTTACGGGGGGGTCAATAAGGCGAATGCCTTGGCCTTAATTGGCGGTGCGGAATTTCGTTTGGTAAGTACTGCTTTTTCCAACTCACGAATTAAAACTGTTTTTGGTGTACGAGGGATGCATTTACGTGCCGACCCAAGGGACGAGGAAGCGACCATGAACTTTCTCATGTTTCATGTCGGTTTTATTTATGCACTGTAATGGAAAATAAAAAAGCCCCGCTGCCGGGGCTTTTTTATTAGCACTAGCTTTGCTTATTTAGTTTTAGAAATGTACTGAAATACCTGCGTTGAAGTACATTGGTGACCCAAGGAATACTTCAGCATCATCAGCTTTATGCATTTTCCCATTTTCATCACCTTCATTGCTTCCGTAGGCGTTATACTGACTATTGTCTACAGCATCCTGCACATAAACATCATCAAGTGCATTGAATATATGTGCAAAGGCCTGGAGATTTATGTCACCAATTGATGGGAGGTCATAGGTAAGGTGGACATCCATTCTGGAATATCCGGGAGCTTGCCAGACTTGGTCTCTATCTGCATCAGAAGCATCTCCGCTGTATTCACGAGCGGTTGGACCCCAGTCTGAGTAGTTGTCATCATACATGTTGTATAAGACTTGTGCTGTTAACCCGGGCATCGGAGTAAGCGTTATACCTAAAACATAGGCTGTTTGCGGCATATCACCTACCATTAATCCATCCAGTGCATAGTCGTAATTAGTTGTAGTTTGTCCTGTTACATTTCCAAGGCTATCGAACTGATCTTCTTGATAATTTCCGTTGGCATCTCCATCAAATTTCCAATCACCGATACTGATAGCAGCATCAAGACGCAGCATAGCCATTAACTGTGCGTTAACTTCAATCTCAATACCGCTATGTTTCTGGTTCACGCCTGTGAGGAAGATGACATCTGTGTCACCACTGGAACCCTGACCGGAAGACACTGCTTTTGTAAGGTTACGATCAATCCAGTCGGTCATGTAATAATTAGCCTTGACAGCTATGTTGCCCGCATGGTAATTCACACCAGCTTCAATGCTCTGGAAACTTTCGTTCGCAGGGTCTGATGCAACTGTACCATCAAAATAAATGACGTTATCCATGATGGGCGGTTTCTCGCTTATACCAAAGTTGGCCCATACGCTTATGTCATCACTGACATCAAACATGGCGCCACCTTTGAATTGCGTCGCTGAAATTGGGTCAGCTTCAATTAATAAATCTGCAACTGTGAAGTGATCCTGGTAGGTGTAGGTAATGGTTGACATGCCAAACATTCCGTAAGCGGATATTGGGCCACTGGCATAGTTGGCTTGTCCAAAAAAGCCTATCCAGTCAACAGTGGTTTCGTTATGATAAGCAATGATGTCTCCGAGACCTACTTTTTTCCCGGCTGAAAAATTATCATCGGCAAAATCCATGTAATAATCACCGCCCATAAGATCACGCACTTCACGGGCGTGTTCAATACCGGCTGAACGATAGTCTAAACCAACCTGTAGACCGAGTGCATCACTCATATCGAAGTTAAGCTTGGAAATAAGCCCGATTGTGCTTTGGCGGTTAATACTGTTTCTTAAGATACCTACTGACTGATTATTGCCGCTTCCATGTGTGCGTACAAGAGCAGATTTATCTACATAAACAGTATCTTCATCACCGGAATTATAAGCAATGAGTGTATTCCAATCACGGGTCCATGGAGAAGGTCCATAGTAAAATTTATGGTCATCATCTCCTAAATTATTAGCAGCATCTAAAGTCGGAATCTTACCATATGTACCTGTACCACCACCGGAACCACCCGACCAGTAAAAAATAGATGAGAGTCTCATATTATCGCTAATGGTTAAGAAATGGTTCAGATTTACAAGAGGTTTATGAAAGAAATTTTCTCTTTCATTCAGGTAGTCGGGATCATGACGTTCTACCGTGTTGGCACCATACATGTACCAGTACTGTTTACCTGTATATGATGAATTGACCGGCGCCCAGTTTTGATTGAACAACCGAGGGTCACCACCATCGTAGGGTGAGGTGAATTTGCCTTTTGAATCTGGATAACTTTGGCCATTCCAAATGGCATCTTCATTATACCCATCCATCCCTTTAGCAAACTCTGGATCATAAACACCAGCATTCTGCTTATAAAGATTTTGCCCGTGTCTCTGTGGAGCACCAATAGCATAGAGCTCAAGGCGATTTGCATCGTTCATCTGGTAACTGGCACCAAAGTAGTAGGCCCAGGCATCGGTCCATGTTTTATCAATAACACCATCACCAACTTTACGAACGATGGTTGCACTAAAAGCCATATTGTCGTTAATCAGACCGGTATTGAAATTAAAGGTACCTTTTAGAAAACCACCG
>Ga0208571_1000007_pt1 | contig 86743 bp, 74 predicted proteins | sample DeeseametaMP0103_FD_184223 | JGI IMG/M metagenome (GOLD analysis project Ga0208571, IMG submission 184223) | Marine microbial communities from the Deep Atlantic Ocean - MP0103 (SPAdes) | ecosystem: Environmental > Aquatic > Marine > Oceanic | place: Atlantic Ocean | collected 2010-12-22
TGTCCATCCCGGACATGGCCCGGATACAACTTTACATTATGAATTAAAAGAAAACCCATTTTTAAATCCCTTAAAAGACAGGGTAAATTAAAAGCTATGAAAGTTATAGAATTTCTTGAAAAAGCAAACAAAACACTTTTCAGTTTTGAAATAATTCCTCCCACCCGTGGTGGATCCATTGATCGTGTTTTTAATTTGGTTGAAGCATTGATCCCATTCGATCCCCCATTTATCGATTTAACCAGCCGCTCAGCAGAGGTGTATTATGAAGATGCTGGTGAAGGGAAAATGATTCGGTTCATTCGTCGCAAACGGCCGGGAACTATCGGTATTAGTGCTGCCATTAAAAATAAATTTAATGTGGAAACGGTACCTCATATTCTTTGTCGCGGTTTTACTCGGGAAGAAACAGAAGATGCCCTGATTGAATTGAATTATCTTGGGATTAATAATGTATTGGCCGTCCGGGGAGATGAACTTCGCAAAGATGCACCAGACTCACCAGGAAAAACTCGCCATAGATATGCATCCAATTTGGTGAGTCAAATTAAAGATATGAATGACGGAAAATATGTTGAAGAATTAATTGATGCTGCTCCGACAAATTTTTGTATCGGTGTGGGTGCATATCCTGAAAAACATTTTGAAGCACCCAATATGGCTACTGATATAAAATACTTAAAAGCCAAAATGGATGCAGGCGCAGACTATATCGTTACGCAAATGTTTTATGATAATTCTGCTTTTTTTAAATTTGTTGACGATTGTCGGTCCGCTGGGATTGATGTGCCCATTATTCCTGGCATTAAAATTTTATCCACCGAAAAACATTTGAGTGTCATCCCTAAAAACTTTTTTGTCGATATTCCGGAGGCTTTATCCGAAAAAGTTATCGGTCAGTCAAAAGAAGATATTGTAAATATCGGTGTTGAATGGGCTTTGGAGCAGGTGCAGGCATTGGTAGATGCCAAGGTCCCCTGTGTGCATTTTTATATTATGTCCTCAGCCAAATCAGCGGCGAAGGTAGTCTCTCAGTTTAAATAGGATATAATTTGATAATGGATCAATTGTTATTCACTGGTTTTTATCAGGATTTGGCTCCGTACCTTTCCGAAAGGAAACACACACGTTTACTAGTGGCGGTTTCCGGTGGGCTGGATTCGGTATGCCTTCTTCACCTTTCAACACAATTAAGAGAAAATACTCAGATTGAAGTGTGTGCTATCCATGTGAATCATGGTATTCGAAATGCGTCAATTGCAGAAGAAAAATTTGTTCGTGATTTATGTTCCACGCTAAATGTGGCATTAACAGTTATCCAAGCAGAGGGAAAATATCAAAAAGGCGATAGTATGGAAATGTGGGCACGGCGAATTCGGCAAGAAGCATTTGAGTCTACTCGGTTAAAAAAGAATTGTGACTTTCTATTAACCGCCCACCATGCCAATGATAATGTTGAAACTATCCTTATGCATATGGACGACGGGTGTGGGGTTGAAGGACTTCGCGGCATTCCAAAAAAGAATGGACAAATTATCCGTCCACTTATAAAATTTAGCCGAAGTGATATTGAGGGGTATGTCCATTTTCATAGTTTGAAATATATAGAGGATGAATCCAATAAGGATGTGTCAATCAAACGAAATTATGTTCGTCATAAAATCGTAAAGCCGTGGGAAGCTCAGGCGAGTCAAATTGTAAGTCGATTCAATAGTTTGTCTCAAAAAGCAACGGAATCCGTGGCTCGGATGAATGGTTTGGTTGCCAAACTTTCTGAAAAGGTTGAGGCTAGGGATCATCAAAAATTGATTTATGATACATTGGCAATTAAATTATCGACAAACCAATTGGCTCGACTTGTGAAACATATTATTGGTGAAACAGATATTCCTTGGCGGCGGCATCGATGGGAAGCATTAAACCTGTGGTTTCATTCACCCAAGACCGGTTCGACCTTCAAGTTAAATAATCAATGGGCCATTTTACGAGACCGACACTGTTTTATCCTGAACCATGAAATTCAGAAAAAAATTGAATTGCCCATAAAAAGTATGGGTCGATTTGGCTTTGATGGTTTCAGTATTTCACTCAATAAAATTGAAGTACCATCCATGGATTTAAATCCATTTCATGAAGTGATTGATGGAAGTATTCTGAATGGGAAACGACTATCAATTCGATCTTGGCAGAATGGGGATGTATTTCAGCCTTTGGGGATGGCGGGGCATAAAAAAGTGAGCGATTTTTTAGTGGATGAAAAAGTAGATTGCTTTACCAAGGAAAAACAACTTGTTTTAATGGCAAATGAAGAAATTATATGGGTATGCGGTCGACGGTTGAGTGACAAGGCAAAAATTACCCATTCTACTCAAAATTTTTTGGAACTTTCTATGCAAACAAAAGTTGGGGTATCTTGGACGTAAATAAAGAAAAATTAACTGAATCACTTTCCGAAAACCAAATTCAAGATAAGGTCAAGGAAATTGCTGCAGACATATCTCAAAAATATGCCGGTGAAGCACCAATTTTGATTGGTATATTAAACGGAAGTTTTATTTTTTGTGCAGATCTCATTCGGGAATTGGACATAGACTGTGAAATTGATTTTATAAAGGTATCCAGTTATACTGGAACAGAATCTGTAGGAACCGTTAAACTACGGAAGGATATTTCTGCAGATATTACCAATCGTCATGTGATTATTGTGGAAGATATTATTGATTCTGGTTTAACGATAAAATTTATTAAAGACCGAATGTTAGAAGCTGGTCCAAAATCAGTGGCTATTGTAACCCTATTAATGAAGCCAGATATAGCAAAACTTGATTTTAAGATTGATTGGGTTGGGTTTGAAATTCCACCTGAATTTGTTGTAGGATACGGTCTGGATTATGACCAATTATACAGAAACTTGAAGGCAATTTATCGCCTAGAAGCATTAGAGAGTGAGTAACGTGAATTCTAAAAAGCAAAATAGATCGAAGAATAACAAACCACAAGGGCGGAATAAATCGCCCAAGAAATCGAAAAAGGATGGGAAAAACATAGAACAGTTTCAATGGAAACGAGCAGGAAAAACCAGTTTTGTCTGGGTTTTAATTATTATATCGGCTGTCTTTTTATCCAACTTATTTAACAGTAAAGGTGCGGATGAATTTGAAATTCAATATTCCGAATATAGAAGTTTCCTCACCGGGGGATTGATTGCGGAAGCCCGGGTTGTAGATGAAATTTTCCATGGTGAATTATCCGAACAGCAGATGATTATCAATCCAGCAGGCATGTCAAAGGAAATCGTTCGATTTCGGTTAAAACTCCCCTTTATTGATCGGGAGGTTATGAATGAGTGGGATAAGTATAATGTGGACTATACTTTCAGACAGAAATCGGTTGATTGGACCGGATACTTTTTGAATTTCCTCCCATGGATTGCTATCTTGGCGTTTTGGATTTTCCTCATGCGGAAAATGCAGGGCGGCGCCGGAGGAATGAAATCCATTTTTAATTTTGGAAAAAGTCGTGCAAAAGTTTGGACTTCGGATAAACCAAAAGTTACTTTTGATCATGTGGCTGGGTGCGTGGAGGCGAAGGAAGAATTGATGGAAATCGTGGATTTTCTTAAAAGACCCAAACGATATCAAAAACTGGGTGCAAAAATTCCCAGAGGCGTACTGTTAGTGGGCCCTCCCGGTGCCGGTAAGACATTGTTGGCCCGGGCGGTTGCGGGAGAGGCAAATGTAGCTTTCTTCAACCTTAGCGGCGCTGATTTTGTTGAAATGTTTGTGGGGGTTGGTGCCTCTCGTGTAAGAGATTTATTTGAGCAAGGGAAGAAGAATCAACCTTGTATTATTTTTATTGATGAATTAGATGCGGTGGGTCGTCAACGCGGCGCCGGCTTAGGCGGTGGGCACGACGAACGTGAGCAAACGCTTAATGCTTTATTGGTAGAAATGGACGGGTTTGAGCCCAATGAAGATATAATTTTGATGGCCGCAACAAACCGACCGGATGTGCTGGATTCAGCCCTCCTTCGTCCGGGACGATTTGACCGACAGATTATTGTGGATGTTCCTGATTTAAGAGGACGATTAGGTATTCTGAAAGTTCATACGAAAAATATTGTAATGAATAAGCGCAATGTGAAATTGGACGCTATTGCAAAAGGAACACCGGGCATGGTGGGTGCGGATCTTGAAAACCTCGTGAATGAAGCAGCCCTATTGGCGGCAAGGAAGAAAAAACGATCTGTGGATATGTCCGATTTTGAGGAAGCGAAAGATAAGGTCATGATGGGTGTTCAACGGAAAAGTATTGTTTTGTCTGAAGAAGAGAAGAAAACTACAGCCTATCATGAGGCAGGCCATACGCTTGTGGCAGTAAAAACCGAAGGGGCAGACCCGGTTCATAAGGTAACCATTATTCCCCGAGGACGGGCTTTGGGTGTTACCATGCAGCTTCCCATTGACGAAAAACATGGATATACGCGAGAATATATTGAAGGTCGATTGGCTATATTAATGGGAGGTCGTGCCGCAGAAGAACTCATCTTTAATGAACTTACAACCGGCGCAGGGAATGATATTGAGCAGGCAACCAAAATTGCTCGGAAAATGGTCTGTGAGTGGGGTATGAGCGATGTGTTGGGCCCCATGACTTTTGGTAAGAAAAATGAAGAAATATTCTTGGGTAGAGAAATTCAAAGTCACCGGGATTATTCGGAAGCGACGGCGCGGATGATTGATGAAGAAGTAGTACGGATAGTGCGTAAAGCTCAGGGTAACGCACAACGCGTCCTAAAAGACAATATTGAACAACTCCATAACCTGTCTAAAGCATTGCTGAAACACGAAACGATTAATGGTGATGAAGTGCAGGCGGTGATGGATGGGAAACAGATTAAACGGTCAAAAAATGGATCGACGGGAAAACCGAAGAAAAGACGGCGTCGACGGAAACCGAATCAGCAAAAACAACAGAAATCTGAAACGGAATAAAAATTACGGATAGAAAGTTAGCTAAACCTTCAAGGATTAGTTTACTTGGGTACTCGCGGTTTAGAAACTTTACTGAACACTTGAAAGCCTTGTCCCGATTAATCGGGATGAGGCTTTTTTAATAGCCATTATTCCATTCTTCATAAATGGTCAACTGCTCTTCGATTTCTTCATCTGCGATTTCAAATTGTTTCTCTAAATCACTTTTGTGTTTTAGACTGACAAATGCCCCTGTTACAAGTAATAGAATGGATGCATAAAAGTACTAATCCAAACCTGAGTTGAATGCTAAACCACAAATTATAGTTGATAAGATTAATCTATAAATGAGTGGAAAAATATATTCCTTCTTTTTCTTGGAAATATTTTCCCAAATTACTTCTTTGGTGGGATTCTTTGGATCGTCATAACCAAGGACGAGTCCGAGATCTTTATGAAATGAAAGTGGATTCAGATTGGACATAGTGTTTCCACAGGATTAATTATCTAAAGTTTACTCATTTTCTGAAATATAACCAATAAAGTCTATTTTATATTTAATATATGGGGCGAAGACCGTATAAAATTTAAAATATCAATCGAATTCGTTCCTAATTTCTCGTCTGTATTTTTCGCAAATATTTAATGAATAACACCCAATTTCAATCCTGGCTAAATAAGCCATCCAATACCCTGATTATGGGTATCCTCAATGTAACGCAGGATTCCTTCAGCGATGGGGGGAAGTTTGATACGCCGGAACAGGCGGCCACCCATGCAATAAAAATGATTGAGGACGGTGCGGATATAATTGATATCGGCGGCGAATCTACTCGTCCCGGTGCTGAACCCGTATCATTGGAAGAAGAATTGAACCGGGCGATTCCCGTGATTGAGGCGATTCGAAAACAATCTGATTGTGTTATTTCCATTGATACATATAAATCAAAAGTGGCCTCCGCGGCATTGAATGCGGGCGCCAATTTGGTGAATGATATTTCTGGACTTACTTTTGATGTGGGCATAGCTCCATTGGTTGCGGAAAAGAATGTACCTGTTATTTTGATGCATATCAAAGGAACGCCGAGGGATATGCAAAAAGAGCCCCATTATGAAGATCTTATGGGAGAGATAAAAGATTTTTTTACAGCACAAATAGTCAAAGCAAAAAAAGCAGGCATTTCGAATACAAATATCATACTCGACCCGGGAATTGGGTTCGGAAAACGATTGGAAGATAATTTTGAATTGATCCGTGAATTGAAGCAAATTTGCGCTATGGGATATCCCGTTTTAATTGGTCCTTCCCGGAAATCGTTTATCGGCACGGCACTTAACCTGCCGGTGACTGAACGATTGGAAGGCACCTTGGCGTCCATCACTGCCGGTGTGATGAATGGTGCCCGTATTGTCCGGGTCCATGATGTCGTCTCCGTTCTTCGTACCGTCACCATCACCGAAAAAATCATGGGAATGAATTAGATGATTCTGTTTAAAATCGGTTTTCTGACGGTCACCTTAATTGATGTGATTGACTTGCTTCTGGTGAGTTGGCTGTTTTTCAAAGTATATATTTACTTTAAAGGTACGCGTGCCGGACAAATGTTAGCCGGGCTCATTATTCTCATGGTGGGTTCATTCCTCTTTAACGCTTTTGGTCTCAGCGCATCCAGTTGGCTGGTCAATCAATTCCAAACGGTGTGGGTGGTGGCCTTTGTCATTCTATTCCAACCGGAACTACGGCGTCTTTTAATCTATGTGGGTCAAACAAGATTTTTCCAAAAGATATTTCGTGTGGGAACATCCAGAACAATTATATCTATTGTGGAAGGGGCTACTCAGCTTCAAGAACGGCATTGGGGCGGGCTAATCGTGATTCAACGGGAAACGGGTCTTAAATCTTACAAAGATCAAGGGACTCAGCTAAAAGCGGAAGTAACCGCTCCTTTACTCGTGTCTATTTTTAATCCATCTTCTCCACTCCATGATGGAGCGGTTATTATACAAAATGACATTATTGATGCGGCGGCGTGTATTTTGCCGCTGACTGAAAGTACCATGATTGATCCGGAAATGGGTACACGTCATCGTGCAGCATTGGGCATTTCTGAAGAGACTGATGCGATTGTTGTATTGATTTCGGAAGAAAAAGCACGGATTTCCGTGGCTGAAAATGGTCGGTTTGCTCATATTGGTATGGATGATATTGCCCTGAGAAAATATTTAAATGATCGAATGTTTATTGCTTCTGGAGATTAATTATATTTGTCGCTCTAAGTTTGTGGAAGGGGGACAGAAAAACATATGTCAATTTTAAGTTACACAATCCTCAGCGTTTTGCTTGTGAGTCTTGTTTCTTTAGCCGGCGTTATCACACTTTCACTGTCAGGAAAAACGCTAGATCGAATCATGACCTACTTGGTGAGCTTCGCTACAGGAAGTCTTTTTGGTGGTGCGTTGATTCACCTCTTGCCGGAAGCCTACGCAACAGCCGACAATCCCCTTTACGTATCATTGTGGACGATTGGCGGTCTTGCAACATTTTTTGTGATGGAAAAATTCTTTCGGTGGCGCCATTGCCATCATCCAACGACAGAGGATCACATCCACCCGGTGGTCCCCATGAATATTTTTGGTGACGCCATGCATAATTTTATTGATGGTGTCCTCATTGCCATCAGTTATGCTGCCAGTATTCCATTGGGGGTTGCAACTACGACCGCCGTGCTTTTCCATGAAATCCCCCAAGAAATCAGTGATTATTCTATTTTAATTAATGGAGGACTTTCAGTCAAAAAAGCATTAATAGTGAATTTTTTCAGTGCATCGTTAGCTTTAGTTGGTGCATTATTTGCTCTTCAGATGGGAAAAAATATTTCAGGATTTACAGAAGCACTTGTGCCGCTTACAGCTGGTGGATTTCTCTATATTGCTGGTTCTGATTTGATTCCTGAACTTCACCATAATACAGATGTTAAAAAATCCATTATTCAATTATTGATGCTGATTGCAGGCGTGGCAGTTATGACTGTATTAGCGATAAAATTCTAAAGATTATCAACGGCTTCTTGTTAATTTAATCTATGGAATTATTTGATATAAAAGACCAATATGCCACTGCACAAAAAAAATACACAGAATTGCGGAGGTATCTTTGACCTATCCGTTAAACAAGCTGACTTAGAAAAAATGCGCCAGATATCGGCTTCGCCTGATTTTTGGAACGACAATACGGCAGCGTCAGCGCTCTTGAAAAAAATCTCTATTATTGAGAAAGAAATATCTCTTTGGGAAGTATTAGATACGATGCATGGAGATGTGGAAGTCCTCTTAGAATTTGCAGAAGCAGGGGAAGCGGATTTAAAGGAAGTAGAATTAGAACTCAATAAGTTTGTCACTACGATTGAGGATTTAGAACTAAAAATGATTCTCGGCGATGAGCAAGATACACAAAATGTTATTATGACAATTCACCCTGGCGCTGGCGGTACGGAAAGCCAAGATTGGGCGGAGATGCTATATCGTATGTATTCGCGTTGGATTGAGCGCAAAGGATTTAAAAAAGAGATTATGGATCTTCAACCGGGGGATGAAGCTGGAATTAAAGATTTAACAATGGAGATTAAAGGCGATTATGCCTACGGTTTATTGAAAGCAGAAGCGGGTGTCCATCGATTGGTGCGAATATCACCATTTGATTCAAACAGCCGCCGCCATACGTCATTTGTGTCTGTATTTATATATCCATCATCTGATGAAGAAATTGAAATTGAGATTGACCCGGGTGATTTGCGCATTGATACATATCGTGCCAGCGGTGCCGGGGGGCAACATGTGAACAAAACGGATTCGGCCATTCGAATTACCCATTTGCCGTCGGGTATTGTAGTCCAATGTCAAAATGAACGGAGTCAGCATAAAAATAAAGCATCCGCTATGAAAGTGTTAAAAGCACGGCTGTACCAGGCAGAAGTTGAAAAAGAAAAAGAAGCTATGAAGGATTTGGAAGATACAAAACTGGATATTGGTTGGGGGAGCCAGATCCGATCTTACGTTTTTCATCCGTATAATATGGTAAAAGACCATCGAACTAAAGAAGAGACGGGAAATGTCTCTGCGGTAATGGATGGTAATATTGATAAGTTTATTCGGGCCTTTTTGATGAAGAAACTGGGCCGAAATATGGAACCACAGGAAGTTTAATAAATATGTCAGAAGATCACAAAAGTTTAAAACAGATTATCGATTTTCGTAAAGAAAAATTACAAAAACTAATTGATGGAGGCGTGGATCCCTATCCACAAAAATATGAGCCCACCCATTTCAGTATAGATATTTTGAATGATTTTGAAAATCTGGAAAATAATGATGTGAATGTTGCGGGGCGCATTATGTCCCTTCGTAAAATGGGAAAAGCATCCTTTTTTCATATCCAGGACGGAAAAGGAAAAATTCAGGTATTTACCCGAAGAGATGACGTAGGTGAAGAAAATTATGCCCATTTTAAATTACTGGATATTGGTGACTATGTGGGCGTTCAGGGATATGCATTCAAGACAAAAATGGGTGAGAAATCTATTCATGCAAATTCAATTACGATTCTATGTAAATCCATTAGACCCTTACCGGTTGTGAAAGAAAAAGAAGGGGAAACATTTGACGCTTTCAGCGATAAAGAACAGCGTTACCGAAATCGACATCTGGATTTAATTGTGAATCCTGATGTGCGGGAGACATTTATAAAACGTGCAAAAATTATCCGTGGGTTAAGAGATCATTTAGATAATATGGGCTTTTTAGAAGTGGAAACACCGGTGCTTCAGCCCCTTTATGGCGGTGCAAATGCCCGGCCTTTTACCACCCATCACAATGCTCTGGATCAACAGCTTTATTTACGGATTGCGGATGAACTATACTTGAAACGGCTCATTATCGGGGGAATGGATCGTGTATATGAAATTGCCAAAGATTTCCGCAATGAAGGAATGGACCGAAATCATAATCCTGAATTCACTATGTTGGAATTTTACTGGGCTTATGCAGATTTTGAAGATAATATGAATTTGGTTGAAGATATGATTCAAAGTGTTGCAAAAAGTATAGATGCTTTGCAGGTGACTTGGGGAGAGATGGATATAGATTTATCCAAACCATTTCAGCGACGACCTCTTTTAGAATTACTCAAGGATGTGACAGGAGAAGATTTAACAGAAGCATCGGTTGAACAAATGAAAAAGATATGTAAATCCAATAATATTGAAGTGGAAGAAAATGCCAATTATGGTCAAATGTTGGACGAATTAATGTGCGCATTAGTTGAGCCAAACTTAATTCAACCCACTTTTGTAACGGATTATCCCAAAGCTATTTCACCTTTGGCCAAAAAACATCGTAACGGAAATCCTCATTTAGTCGAACGATTTGAATTATTTATTGGTGGAGCGGAATTCGCCAATGCATTTACAGAATTGAATGACCCCATCGATCAGCGGGAACGGTTTGAATCCCAGGCCCGATTGGCAGAAGGTGGAGATGAAGAAGCTCATCCCGTAGATGAAAATTTTCTTCAAGCAATGGAAACAGGTATGCCACCTACAGGTGGTGTTGGAATAGGCGTGGATCGATTGGTCATGCTCTTGACGGAAAATGTGACAATTAAGGATGTGATTCTTTTTCCGGCTATGCGAACAGAAGAGTAAAATATCACTGGTGAATTTCCCTTTTTATTTATCAATACGATACCTCAGGTCAACACAAAAAGGGAGTTTTACCCGTATTGCCGGTATCCTTTCTGTGGCAGGGCTTGCCGTTGGAATATCGGCACTCCTCATTACATTATTTATTCTCAATGGATTCGAAAGGGTAATCTCAGAAAAAATTGCTGACTTTGATGGCCACATCCGTGTCCGCCATTATTTAAACAATTCCATTCCGTCAGAAATTGAAGGAATGAATCAAATAATTTCAGCTTATGATGGTAAAGTGGTTCAATCAAAATTTATTCAAGGCACTGCTTTATTGCGAAAAGGGAAATCCGCAGAAGGTGTAATCGTTGAGGGCATTGAGTCATCCGGAAATGATTTCCTTTCAAATATATTAGTCAGTGGAACTGTAGATTTGGATGATCACGGAATCATTCTTGGAGAACGGTTAGCGAATCAGTTGAATATTGGCATTGGAGATAAAACTGTTCTATTTGATTTAGCCACATTAAGAGGATCCAAAAAACGACTAAAACAATTTACGGTTACTGGAATTTTTCATTCCGGTATGTCTGAATATGATCAGTCTCTTGTTTATACAAACTTGAAACAGGCAGATGGTTTATTTAATATGGAAGGGAAAGTATCCGGTCATGTGCTGCGAATGAACGATCCGGCATTGGCAAATGATTTTTCCCAATTATTAGGAGAAGAATTGGCCTATCCATATATGGTCATGACCTGGAAAGAAAAAAACCGTGCCTTGTTCAAATGGATGGATGTTCAGCGCTGGCCAATTTTATTTATTTTCAGCCTCATCGCTCTGGTGGGTATTGTGAATATTATATCGGCGTTGGCCATGATTGTTCTGGATAAAACACGTCAAATCGGTATTCTGAAATCTTTAGGGTTGCCTCAAGGAAAGTTGAAACAGGTCTTTCTTGCCAAAGGATTTATCATCGGAGTGGCTGGTGCTGTTTTCGGTTCTGCGCTGGCTCTTTTTCTTGCCTGGTTGCAGAATCATTATAAACTAATTACCGTACCTGAAGATGTGTATTTTATGGATTTTATCCCCGTGGATGTGAATTTGGCTCATGTGGGCATTGTGATAATAGTTTCTGTTATTTTCTCCGTGATTGCCGCAATATGGCCTACCATCCGCGCTGGGAAAATTCAACCGGCAAAGGCATTGAATTACGAATGAGGTTCTCACAATCTATTGCCCGGCGCTTTATGCTTGGTGGAAAAGGGGCTGGCCCCAGTCGTCTGACGGGGTGGATCGCTATTATCGGCTTGGCCGTGGGTTGTATGGCCATGATTCTTTCTGTATCGATTCTCAATGGGTTTGAATCACGTGTCGTGAGTCGGATTATTGGTTTTGAAGGTGATATTCGTGTAAGTAGATTAACCGATTGGGATGGCAGCATCCAGGAAATTCAATCAATTGATGGGGTAAAATCGGTCATGTCGTTTCAAGAAAGAAAAGGATTGATCCTCGGGCGAGAAGATTCCCAACGAATGGTTTTACTCAAGGCCGTAGATTCTGAAATGATATCCTCATTCTACGAATTAAATATGCTGAAAGGAGATAGGAGTTCAAATTTACCCCAAGTATTTTTAGGTGAAATGACTGCGCGTCGTCTCAATCTTAATTTGGGGGATGGACTCAGGATTATGAGTCCGATAGACCATGGATCCAGTTGGGGAATCCCGCGGCAGATTCAATGTGTTGTGGGCGGAATCTTTAATATTCAAGTGCTTGATTTAGATGATAAAATTGCATTTATACCAACAAATGTTGGCCAAAAATTGTTTATTCGAAAAGAGGGTCCTGATGGTGTGGATATTCGTCTAACTGAAAATGCCGACATTGATAGGGTAAAGGCAACCATCCAAAAAAGATTTACGAATGCCCATGTTGATACTTGGGGAGATCTCCACAGTGAATTATTCGGCGCTATGAAATTTGAGCGAATAGGGTCCTTGGCGGTGCTGAGTTTGATTATTTTGGTCGCCTGTTTTAACCTTGTAACCACATTGGTATTAGTTACGGCACAAAAAGTAAGAGAATATGGAATTCTTCAAGTCATGGGATCCACTCGAGGATTGATAAAGTCTATCGTTATGTATCAAGGTGGTATGATTGGTGGTGTAGGGATCGCTGCGGGCTTAGGGTTTGGACTATCACTCATTCTAATTCAAAATATTTTTGGTATTATTACACTTCCCGAGGATATCTATTTTACACCGCATTTGCCTATGGTTATTTTTATTAATGATGTCATAACTATCTTGTCTATTTCCCTGGGAATGGTCATTTTATCTTCCTTCATTGCAGCGAAACGGGCTCTGATGATTTCACCCTTAGAAGCCATATATTTAGAGAAATGATTTTAGAAGCAAAAAATTTATCAAAATCCTATCGAAACGGATCCAAAAAACTATCCGTATTTAAAGATATATTCATGGATATTGAACCAGGTGATCTCGTGACCATTATGGGACCCAGTGGTGCAGGTAAATCCACCTTACTCAATATATTGGGTACATTGGATAAACCGGATACAGGAACACTTAAGTTAGATGGTAAATCTGTAGAATCTTTGTCAAATAATGCATTAGCACAACTACGTAATACGGTTCTTGGCTTTGTTTTTCAGTTTCACCATTTACTACCGGAATTTACTGCATATGAGAATGTACTCATTCCAAATCAAATCTCAGGAAATGAGGGAGATCATTCTAAAGCGAATGAATTATTAGATTATATTGGCCTCATTGATCGGAAGGATCATTTTCCATCCCAATTGTCCGGAGGGGAACGCCTGCGTGTGGCGGTGGTACGGTCCCTAATGAATGAGCCAAAACTGGTGTTGGCCGATGAACCCACAGGAAACCTAGATTTGGGGAATGCCAATCGCCTGATAGATTTGTTCAAAAAAATCAATACTGATTTTAATCAGGCATTTGTCATTACCACCCATAATCCGGAGGTGGCATCCATTGGAAAAAAGAAATATTATCTGGGAAATGGTTCACTCTCTCCCACAGATAAGTTTTGATACTGAATAAAGCCTGTTTAATTTCAAGGTAGCATGAAAGAAAATTTTTCCAAACGCGTGCAGAACATAATGAAATATGCCAAGGAGGAAGCCATTCGCCTTGGACATAGTTATGTGGGTTCTGAGCATTTATTATTGGGTCTTTTGCGTGAAGATTCTGGACTTGGCTCTAAAATTTTTGATATTTATGACTGTGACATTGAAGATATCCGTGCCATGGTGGAGGATATGATAAAAACATCTGGCGGTACCATGACATTGGGACATTTACCTTTGACTCGCCGTGCGGAGCGCATCCTTCGGAATGCCTTTAATGAAGCATCTGCAATAGGAGTCACCATTGCTGATGACGAGCATCTTCTTTTAGCCATGCTTAAGGAAACAGAAGGAATCGCTTACGAAGTACTCAACGCTCATAACTTAAATTATGACAGTGTTGTGGATTTGATTCAGGATGATAGTCGGGCAGGAAAGCCTGTGCAGTCAAAGCCTAAACGGAAAGAAAAATCACCTAAATCAAAAACACCTGCACTGGATCATTTTTCTCGGGATATTACCAAAATGGCCCAAAAAGGAAAGCTTGATCCGGTTATTGGTCGACAGAATGAAATTGAACGGGTGGCCCAAATATTGTCACGTCGAAAAAAGAATAACCCCGTCCTGATTGGTGAACCTGGTGTGGGTAAAACAGCTATTATTGAGGGACTTGCACAAAAAATTATCACAAAAGATGTCCCACGTCTTTTGCACAATAAACGAATTTTATCTCTTGATTTAGCCGGACTTGTTGCTGGAACAAAATATCGCGGTCAATTTGAAGAGCGAATGAAAACAATCATGGTGGAGTTAGAAAAAGCCGATAACCTTATTCTGTTTATTGATGAACTTCATACCCTAGTTGGCGCGGGTGGTGCATCCGGGTCTTTGGATGCTTCTAATATGTTTAAACCGGCACTGGCTCGTGGAGATATTCATTGTATTGGGGCCACAACGCTAGATGAATATCGGAAATATGTAGAAAAAGACGGCGCTCTGGATCGTCGATTCCAAAAAGTGAACGTAGCACCGCCGTCAACAGCGGAGTCTATTGCTATCCTGAAAGGACTTCAATCCAGTTATGAAAAACATCATAATGTTATTTACGATGATGAGGCGATTGAAGCCTGTGTTCAATTATCCGATCGTTACATAACCGATAAATATTTACCGGATAAAGCCATTGATATCCTGGATGAAGCGGGCTCTCGTTCTCATATGCTGAATATGAAAGTACCTCAAGAAGTGATAGACCTTGAACTTGAAATTGAAAAGGTACGGTCGAAAAAAGATTCGGTTGTGATGGCACAAAAATTTGAAGATGCAGCCAATCTTCGAGATACGGAACAAAAACTGGTTTATAAACTGAAGAATCTCCAGAATGATTGGCAAATAAATGAGGCATCTAACCCCATTAGGGTTACAGAAGACAATATTGCAGATGTGGTATCGATGGTGACGCGAATACCGGTACGAAAAGTCGCCCAGTCTGAAGGTCTTAAACTACTAAAGATGAATGATGAAATATCCGAAGGGATTGTTGGACAAGATCGGGCTATTAATAGTATCAGTCGCGCAATACAACGATCTCGCGCAGGTCTAAAAAGTCCGAATCGACCAATTGGCGTATTCCTGTTTTTGGGTCCCACTGGCGTTGGAAAAACTGAAACAGCTAAGGTATTAGCTCATTATTTATTTAGTCACGGAGAAGCACTCATTAAACTAGATATGAGTGAATATGGTGAACGGTTTTCTGTATCAAGACTTATTGGTGCGCCACCGGGATATGTTGGATATGAAGAAGGAGGTGAACTCACGGAAAAAGTCCGACGGAATCCATATTCAGTTATTTTATTTGATGAAATTGAAAAAGCACATCCGGATGTGTTTAATGTACTATTGCAATTATTTGATGAAGGGGTGTTGACCGACGGATTAGGGCGAAAAGTAGATTTCCGGAATACCATAATAATTCTGACTTCCAATATTGGAACCAAAGAAATTCAGGGGAGCGGATCATTTGGCTTTTCGGAAGATAGTGAAGAAGCGAACTATGAAGATATGCGGGATCGCATTTTAGATCAAGTGAGGGGCACATTTAATCCAGAATTTTTAAATCGGCTGGATGAAACAATAGTTTACCATCCATTATCAAAAGAAAACGTTTTAAAAATTATTGATCTACAATTGTTGGATCTTCACGAAAATTTGGATAAAATTGGATTTACTTTATCTGTAACTAAAAAAGCAAAATCACTTATTGTTGAAAAAGGATTTAGCGCAGAATATGGTGTTAGATTTTTACGCAGAGAAATTCAAAATTCGTTAGAAAACCCCTTGTCAGAATTATTATTAGGGAAAGCATTTAGCGGATCAGAAGGAATTAAAGTAAATGTACATCGTAAATCGTTTGAATTTTTACCAGTTCGCGCAAAATCTAAGATAAAAATATCTCCAAAGAAGAAGCCTAAAAAAGGTAAAAAACCGACAAAATCTCTTAAATCTTAACATATTTCTGTCATATATAGAGACTAATCATAATAAGTCTGCCAAATTGCTTCACTATTAATTATGGCATAATTATTGACTTTTGAGGGTTAGTATTTAATATTCACCCACTTAAGGAGTATAAAAATGGGAAAAATTATCGGAATCGACCTTGGAACAACTAATTCATGTGTGGCTGTTCTAGAAGGTGGAGAACCTACTGTAATTACTAGTTCAGAAGGCGGGAGAACAACCCCTTCAATTGTTGCATTTACAAAAGATGGCGATCGGCTTGTAGGCCAGCCTGCAAAACGCCAGGCGGTGACTAATCCAGAAAACACTGTTTTTTCAATCAAACGATTTATGGGTCGAATGTATGATGAAGTGGGTACAGAAATTGAAGAAGTACCCTATAAAGTCAGTAAAGGAAAATCTGGATCCGTAGTTGTGACTGCTAACGATAAAGAATATACACCACCAGAAATTAGTGCAATGGTTCTACAGAAATTAAAGCAAACGGCAGAGGAACATTTAGGAACAACTGTAACGGACGCTGTAATCACTGTCCCAGCTTATTTTAACGATTCACAGCGTCAAGCAACCAAGGATGCGGGTAAAATTGCTGGGTTAAATGTACGTCGAATTATAAATGAACCGACGGCTGCTTCCCTAGCTTATGGTTTAGAGAAGAAAAAAGAAGAAACCATCGCGGTATTTGATTTAGGTGGCGGAACTTTCGATATTTCCATTCTTGAATTAGGCGATGGCGTTTTTGAAGTGAAATCAACCAATGGTGATACGCATTTGGGTGGAGATGACTTCGATCAAAAAGTAATTAATTGGATTGCAGCAGAATTCAAAAAAAGCGACGGTATTGATTTGAAAAAAGACCCTATGGCTTTACAGCGCCTTCGTGAATCTGCTGAAACGGCCAAAAGAGAACTTTCCAGTTCAAAGAAAACGGAAATAAATTTACCTTTTATAACCGCTGATTCATCAGGTCCAAAACATTTGAACTTAACCCTCACTCGGGCCAAGTTTGAAGAATTGGTGGCAGATCTTGTTGAAAGAACGATCAACCCTTGTAAACAAGCAATTAAAGATGCTGGTCTGAAGGCTTCAGATATTCATGAAGTGATCCTCGTAGGTGGTTCAAGTCGAATTCCTAAAATCCAAGAAAAAGTGAAAGAAATATTTGGAAAAGAGCCCAATAAAAGTGTGAATCCTGATGAAGTGGTTGCCCTGGGTGCAGCGATTCAGGGTGGCGTCCTTGCGGGTGATGTGGATGATATCCTTCTTCTGGATGTGACGCCACTATCTCTGGGAATTGAAACCTTAGGAAGCGTATCCACCAAACTCATTGAACGGAATACGACGATTCCTACTAAAAAATCACAAGTGTTTTCTACGGCGGCTGACAATCAGACTACAGTAGAAATTCATGTGCTTCAAGGTGAACGTGAAATTGCGGTGGATAACAAAACGATCGGTCGATTCCATCTTGATGGAATTCCACCGGCACCCCGCGGTATTCCTCAAGTTGAGGTTTCATTTGACATAGACGCAAATGGCATTTTAAATGTGAGTGCTAAAGATAAAGCAACCGGAAAAGAACAAAGTATTCGCATAGAAGCGTCTAGTGGATTATCCGAAGCAGAAGTAGATAAAATGATTAATGATGCTAAAAAGCACGAAGGAGAAGATAAATCCAAGCGTGAATTGATTGATTTACAAAATCAGGCAGAACAATTAATTTATCAAACTGAAAAGAATCTGGAAGAGTATAAAGATAAATTAGATGAAGGTGAAAAGAAATCTCTGGAAGATGCTATGGCATCCGTTAAAACATTGAAAGATGGATCCAGTACAGATGACTTAAAAACAGCGATAGATGCACTAAATACAGCATGGAACGGGGTTGCTTCAAAAATGTATGAAGCAGCAAAGGAAGAGACTCAAACGCAAGATCCTGGAAGTGGAGAAGAGGCTAAAAAGTCAAAATCAAAGAAAAAAGACGATGCTGAGATTGAAGATGCAGATTTTGAAGTTGTAGATTAAATCACCTGAAAGCTCAATAAAAAAAAGCGTCTCATTCGAGACGCTTTTTTGTTTATGGAACAGAAGACACGTAATTTCGTATCTGTGCCAAAGCGATTCATACACTAAATGACCAAACGACGAACCATTTATTTCATTCTTGCCCTTGTAATTGGGGTTACAGGGTATTTGCTTTTTAAGCCAAGCATGTGGCAAGATCGCATGGAAACCTATCTTAATCACCAATTGAACGAAATCGGATGGCATGTAGAAATAAATGAATTTTCCGGACACTTGTTTTCCACGCTTCATTCTGATAATATTTCTATAAAACATAATAATGGTGCATCTATATTTCTCCCCAGTATTTTGACAAAAATAAAAATAGTTCCTTTGTTATTTGGTCGAATTGAAATTGAAGAATTATCCGTATCCAATGTTGCCATCCAACCCTATTTTGAATCAGAAAACGATACCATTTCTATAAATTCAATTGGATTTTCTCCAGAAAAAATCCCCTTAAGTATTCAAAATTTGAATGTGGATGGACATATATATTTACCCATAAATGATTCTACGCGATCTATCCATTTCCTAATTGATGGACAGGTGAGTGAAGGTCAGGAGGTTATGGAAATTGATTTGAGAGAATTTGAAGTCTTTTGTGCAGAACCAAAAATCGAGGTAACCATGAAAAATATTAGGGGAAAATTGTCTTCTCATGGTGTGGAAATTGAGGTCAAAAATGCGATTATTAATGGTTTTCATATCAGCGGAAAATTTGCATTTGATAGAGGTGAAGTGTCCGCAATTCACGCGCAATTGAAATTATCAGAATATGAGGTACCGAGTCATATATTCTCAAAATTACCATTACAACCTAACCTATCCAAAATGTCCGCTACCTTTAATTTTGAATCGGATTTCACTCATTTTAAGGGGGATTTATTTGTTCTTAATGATCTTGGACTTGATATGGGTGGACGATTTAATTTGACAAAATATCCTGATTATTTCCATTTAGAATCCTTAGAATTAACCGGCAATGACGGGATGCTCAATATTCAGGGATTACTTGAAAATAGAGGTCGGTTTAATGGGACCATTGAGCTTGATGCATTGGATATGAGTCAATGGATGGTTAATCAGCCAAAAACAAATCTATCCGGATATGTTTTGGCTGACGGTGAAATATTTGAATCGCAAATTACTGCGTTGGATATAAATGCTGAAATCAATGAGTCCTTGCTTTTTGATCGTGAAGCTTCTTCATTCTCAGGGGGCCTTTCTTATAAAGATTATGAATTAACCATTACCAATCCCCTCACCATGACCATTGGACCATCTATTGTTTATGTGAATGGAACAGCAAATTTTGAATTAAAAATTATGGATCTTAATTTAACGCTTACGGACGCATCCACCTTTTTAATCAATAATTTTTGGACAGATTCTTTATCAAGTGGTTTAGCTACAGGATCCATGGCATTGATGGGTTCTTTTGATTCGTTGGGGATGGTTGCCGACCTTTTAATTACAGATTTTAAGTACAAAAATATTTCCCTCTCTTCCTTTGAGTTTTCAGGAAACTTAGATAATCTAAACCAGTTTCGAGATGGTTCGATCAAACTCAAATTTGGTAAAGGTATCTGGAATGATTATGGGTTCGAAGATGGAACAGGGGAGTTTCAAATTGTTCAAGATTTAATTGAAATCTCTAGTTTTGAACTAAAAAATGGTCAGGATTTCTTTCAGTTCAATGGTTCTATTCGCAATGACAGTATTTTATTTTTAGATCGGTTTCAGGTTGCTTTTGAGGGGCATTTCATGGGAAATCCCAGACCATTAACAATTACACTATTAGAAGATCGTTTTTCATTTGATCCTTTTGTAATTCATGTGGATGATGGAATTATTGAGGGATTCGCTAAAACCAACCCATTACAGGGACGGTTAAAATTTTCAAATGTACCAGCAGAAATAATTAAATTAGCTCATTGGGATTTTGGATATGATTTTTCAGGAACTGTTTTTGGCGAAGTATCGCTAGGCCAGGATTTAAACCCTGATGATTTCAGTTTGGATATCACCTTAAAAAATGGAGAATTAGCGAATCAACCCTTTGATGAATTCTATATTTCATCCCTGTATAAAGAAGGCATTCTGCATTTGGAAGAATTAACTTTGACGGACGGAAATAAAACAGGGTTTCAGATCATGGGAACTTTTCCCATTCTCGTAGATTCCACACAGCCGACCCAGATCGATTTTCAATCCAGTTTTAAAAATATTGATATGACAATTCTTACCCAATTTGCACCAAAGTGGGAGCATCTGTTATTTGGTCATTTTACTGGAAATTTTAATATGGGTGGTACAACCCAGGAAACACGATTTGATTTGGATGGAAAAATAGAGGATGCTTTTTTTGGAAAAATCCCTCTGGGAACGGTAAGTGGTATTGGGCATTATTCAAATAAAATACTGGAATTCAGTCAATTCAGTTCGTCATGGGATAGAAACCATATTACAGGCTCCGCCAGTTTACCCATTGATTACGATATAACATCTCCAAATGTAAGGGACTGGAATCCGGGTGGTGAGTTAAATGTTACGGCTAAAGGGGACTTTCACTCTGCTGTCTTTTTATCCGAATATTTAGCTGAAACGGATTCAATTATTGGTGATATAAATATGATCCTTGATATAAAAGGTCCCCCAGAAAAATTGGTACGCAACGGGGCGATCACTATTGAAAATGGTTCGATTTATACGCTCCTTATGGATGAACCTGTTCGACGCATTTCTACACACGGTCGTCTTGTTGATAATCAATTATCTATTCAATCTTTTACTGGTGCACTTTTTGATACCCAAACCAAAATAGATTCAACTCAAAATCTCACAATTACGGGCGAAATAGATTTTACCAAATTCTTCGAACCGAGATATAATTTACATGCTGAGGGTGACGATATTTTCTTTCGGTCATTGAATGGAGATATAGAAGGGTATGGCGATTTAGATGTAACTGTTATTGGGAAAGATACTTTAGAAATCAATGGAACAGTTGCAGCCAAAAATGGTGCCATATATATAGAGTTTACCGGCAACGAACCAGTTGAATTTGCTGAAAAAAAAGGGCGGATAACGACTAATTATAATATTCGATTCCCGGTTGAGGATACTTTCTACATTCGAAATTCACAGATTGATGCAAAAATATCTGGAGAACTGGCCATGTCAAAACAGTTTGACGGCGAATGGAATTATTCAGGAGAAATAGAATTTATAGAGGGAGAAATTTATTACTATGTGGGTGATGTGTTTGAAAATCTTACGGGTGTTATGACGCTTGACGGCCAAGGATTTAATCCTTTTTTGGAATTGACGGCTTCTACTAAAATTGGAGACGCAGAAATAATGTTGGGTGTATTTGGACCTTTTGATAATCCCGAATGGAGATTTGACAGCAATAAAGGATATACAGAAAGCGATATACTTCAATTACTGACGTTTAATACCCGTGTGGCCCAAGAAGGGTTTACATCCGAAGGATTAGGTACCCAAGCTCAAACTATTCTTGGCGCATACTTAGAAAGGCAATTAGAGAGAAATTTTATTCGAGCGACGGGGTTGAAATCTGCAGGACTCATAGAAGGAGTGGAAATTTCCGGGGATTTGTTAAATCCGGACGCGGGAGAAGAGTTTAGTATTAGCGCCAGGGTAAATGAAAATTTCAGCTTTAGTTACCGACGGTCTTTTTCCCTCGAAGGAGCTTATAAAAAGAAGGTGGGTGTAGAATATAAATTAAATCCTAATTTCTCGGTCATTGGTAATGTGGATGAGATGGGTAATATCCACATGAAGTTCCGCGTTCGACGCATATACTAATAGATCTATTAAATGCGAAAACTAATTTTATGTCTGGCGACAGTTGTCGCTACAATATCTTTATCTGCACAACGTGGAGATTCGCGTTCGATTAGCAGTTTAAATTTTATTGGAAATCATTCCTTTAATCATCGTCAACTGAAAGAACAGGTGGAATTAAAGCCTTCCTCCTTTTTATTGTTTTCGCGAGTTGACTTTGACAGAAGGCTCCTTAAACTGGATGCCATTACCATCAAAAACTTTTATCACTCAAATGGATTTCTTGAGACAGTAGTTCATGATTCATTTTCAGTCAATGATTCTAAGGTGGACATCTTTTTCATCATTGATGAAGGGAAACAATTTTACCTCAATTCAGTCACCATTACTGGACTCCAGTCTTTTAAAGAAAAAGAAATTCTATCCTTGTTGGGATTGAAATTGAATCGTCCTTATAACCCCGTTCTAATTAATATGAATCTGGCTCTGGTGGATGAAGCGTTTCAGGAAAAGGGAAAACTCTTTACTCAAATAGACATTCACCAAGAAATTCAAGATTCAGTGAAGTTAAATTTGGAAATCAATGAAGGGCTTGATATTTATATTCACAATGCATGGGTATCAGGAACTGAATTAATTGACTCCGTTTATGTTCGAAGGGAATTTGTTTTTGAAAAGGGAGATCTATTTCAAAAAAGCTTAATGGATAAAACAAAAAGAACTCTACTTCGTGCCGGTTTCTTTTCTTCCGTCAGTTTAATTACCCATCCGATTTCAGCCGATGTTGATAGTCTGATTAATATTGAAGTTCGGGTGAAAGAATTTCAAAATCGCGGTATGCAGAATATTGATTTTGGCTATGAAGATATTGAATATGTGCCGGGGGTGAACTCGATGGTGGGATTGGGCGGATCATTAGAATGGTCGGATCGAATGATTTTTGGTACAAAAAACCAACTTAATGCCCGCAGTTCCATTGTAATGCCTACTGAAGAAGGATTTGTATTTCCCCGGTTTAGTGTGGATATTAAAATATCAAATCAACGTCCATTCGCTTTAAAATTGCCAACACAGGTAAAAGTATTTTATCAGCAATTTAAAAATTTTGGTGATGAAGAAGGACCATATGTCCGCAGGTTTGGGTTACAATATTCTAATATTTTTCGGTGGAATAGACAACACTCCTTTCTGGATGTTGGAATTCGTTTAGAACGGTTTGATGAGTCTGATGCTTTTAAAGATAACATAGAGCAACGGAAATTCAGTGTACATCTTCATCAAGATAACCGTGACAATCCCATGAACCCAAGTCAGGGGAATGTAATCGTTTTTCGTCTGGATGCATTTGGCGGTTTATTGAAGGGCAATCGGGCTTATACGAAGTATGATCTGGATTTAAGACAATATGTTTCACCGATAAAGGGAGTGACGGTTGCGGGAAGGGTTAATGCGGGATTTATCTCAGCTTGGAAAGATGAATATGATCAGTTTGAAACAATTTTATTTGAAAAATTTTATTTGGGTGGCAGTAATACACTCCGGGCATGGGAACCCCTTCAATTCCAAACCTATACAATAAAAGACGGAAGAATACTCCCTTTGGGGAAAACCGCAAAAATACTCACAAATTGGGAGGTACGATTCCCTATATTTGGCCTGTTGGGCGGTGTGTTATTTTATGATGGGGGCACCATTACAGATAGGATTCAATCGGTACAATTAAGTGATTTACAATGGAACCGAGGTGTGGGAGTCACCATTGATTTACCCATTGGTCCCATGCGGATTGACTATGCTGAAAGTGTAATTGACGCTAAAATAAATCAAATCCACCTTGGATTTCTCTATTCTTTTTAGAATTTTGAATTAATCAGGATATGGAACAAAAATACAATCAATGAGTTAGGGTGAAATCAGGGTGGTGAGAAATAAAGATATCTTATAAATTCACCGCCTCAAATTCAAATTAAAAGAATAAACATGAAATTAATACGTATACTTACTTTAATGGCCGTTTTGGTTATTTCCAGTTGTGGATTATTTAAATCGGCTGAAGACCTATTTTCTAAAGCTGAACAAAAACGAAATATGGGAGAAGCGAAGGAGGCACTTGAATTACTTAAAACCATCGTTGATAAACATCCGGAACATGAGATTTCACCGGATGCCCAATATTTAATTGCAGAAGTCTATTACCGTGACATGCGGGATTTTACTACTGCCATTAAACAATACGGGGACCTGAGGATTCAGTTTCCTGATTCTAAGCAGGTTCCATTTTCATTATTTATGCAGGGATTTATTTCCGCCAACATGCTGGCCGACTTTGAAAAGGCAAAGGAATATTATACTGAATTTCTTGAAAAATATCCGAACCATGAATTGTATCAGTCTGTCGGGTTCGAACTAAAATACCTTGGCCGAGATATCAAGGAAATTCCAGAACTTAAACACCTTACACAGTAAAGCATTATGACAGAATTCAGCTTATCAAAAATTAACGATCGCATTACAAAAGAATCTGCTTTCATAAATCCTCTCCGAGCATCCATTAGCGAGGTTATTGTTGGACAGGATGAACTGATTAATAAAATATTGATCGGACTATTGGCTAATGGTCATATGCTGTTAGAAGGTGTACCCGGCCTTGCCAAGACTTTAACCGTTAATACTTTGGCTCAGGCCATTGATACTGGATTCCAACGGGTCCAGTTTACACCGGACATGCTTCCTGCTGATTTACTGGGGACATTAATATTTAACCAAAAAACGGGTGGCTTCGAAACACGAAAAGGTCCCATATTTTCAAACATTATTTTAGCTGATGAAATCAACCGCGCACCCTCAAAAGTGCAAAGTGCACTTCTGGAAGCCATGCAGGAACGGCAAGTCACCATCGGTAAAGAAACATTCAAATTGGATGCACCATTTTTGGTGCTGGCAACCCAAAATCCGATTGAACAGGAGGGAACCTATCCCCTCCCTGAGGCACAAGTAGATCGATTTATGTTGAAACTAAAAGTAGATTATCCTCAAAAAGATGAAGAAAGAATAATTTTGCGACAGGTAGCCAAAACAGGTGTGCCTAATCCGATTAAACCTGTTGTAAAACCCAAACAAATTTTAGACGCCCAAAAGACAATCAACGATATTTATGTAGATGAAAAAGTTGAGGATTATGTATTAAACTTGGTTTTTGCGACCAGGAATCCAGATGAATATGGATTGAGTGATTTATCTCAACTTATTGAATATGGCGCCAGTCCACGAGCGACTATTAATCTCGTCCTTGCTTCCAAAGCCCGAGCCTTCCTTGAACATCGCGGTTATATCACACCGGAGGATGTACGGTACATTGGAAAGGATGTTCTACGCCACCGGGTGATTCTAACCTACGAGGCCGAAGCAGAAGAAATGACGTCAGAAGATGTGATTCAAAGACTATTTGATTCCATAGAAATTCCGTAAGGGAAAAGTAAAAAGGATTAAGCAAAAGGGAGTAATAGCAGGAAAGCAGTTATTATGTTTTCAAACCGATCCTTCTTCCATTTTACTTATTTCTTTTACCCTACACAATGATTCCCAAAGAAATACTTCAAAAAGTTCGTCATATTGAGATTCGGACGAAAGGGTTGGTCAATGACCTCTTCGGCGGCGAATACCATTCTGTTTTTAAAGGACGGGGCATGACTTTTTCAGAAGTGCGTGAATATACACCCGGTGATGATATTCGACTCATTGACTGGAATGTTACTGCCCGGAATAATGCACCCTTCGTAAAAATATTTGAAGAAGAAAGAGAATTAACCGTTTATCTTATGGTTGATGTGAGTCGGTCTGGCCATTTTGGCACGATAGACCAATTCAAATCTGAATTGGCAGCAGAAATTGCTGCTGTGCTTGGTTTTTCTGCAATTAAAAATAAAGATAAAGTGGGGTTGATTCTATTTAGCGACCATGTAGAAAAGTTTATTGCTCCCAAAAAAGATCGTTCTCATATTCTCAGGGTGGTTCGAGAAGTCTTGTTTCATGAACCAGAAGGAACCGGTACTTCCCTTCAGTCTGGATTAGATTTTCTCATGAATGTGGCGAAACGGAAATCGGTAGTATTTCTCATTTCAGATTTTTTAGATGATGGGTACTGGAAATCGCTAAAATTGGCTAATAAAAAACATGATATGATTGGCATTCGGATTGCTGATCCGGCCGAAAGTAAATTGCCAGATTTGGGGCTTATCAAAGTTCATGATCCTGAAACGGGAGAGATGTTTTGGGCTAATTTATCATCTGAAATTGAACGAAATACTTTTTCTCAATCCGTTATGAAAAAATGGGAAACATTTGAAAAAGAATGTGGCCGGTCTCGCTTTGACGTAATCAATGTAGGAACGGATAAAGATTATGTGGAACCACTCATGACTTATTTTCGCCGACGGGAAAAACGAAACTAATTTTGAAAAAATCCTTATTTATTTCTGCAATTATACTCGCGGCCTGCAGCCAGGATTATACTGGTACTTCTGTCCAAATGACTGTGGAACTGGATACCACATATACCACCATTGGCAGCCCGATTTTCTACTTAATAACCGTTCAACTTCCTCAGGATAAAATTGTCAAGTTTCGGGAATGGGAGTTGGAAGATCCCCTTGAAATTCGCTCGTCTGAATTTTCAACCTCTGGATTGGAAAACATTGGGCGTTATGAAATCGTATTCTGGGATACAGGAAAAGTGGTCATCCCTGGTATAGCGATTACCATTCTAAATATGGACAGTTCATTTGCGTACGATATGACTGCAGATACCATGTTCATGGAAGTGGTATCCATAACAGAACAAGATCCCAGTTTTAAACAATCGGGTGGGGGGATAATGCCAATCAAAGACCCTGTGCCTGTGCGAATTCCTCTTCCATGGCAGACCATTATTTTATCCATTTTACTTTTGGGTATATTAATTGCCATTGGATTGATTTGGAAAAAACGATTGAAAACGGATGTGTCCTACGAAGAACGGCCGGAATATTTAAAAGAACCAGATATTATTGCCTTGGAGAAATTAGATAATCTGGATCAATCCGGGTTATTGGAAAAGGGTGAGATTAAAGAATTCTACGCCCAACTTTCACTGATTCTGAGAGAATACACAGAAAACAGCCTTTATATCCGGACGCTGGAAATGACGACGGAAGAAATCCGGGAGAACCGCCCTGCTTTTCCTTATACGGACGACCAAATTGCATCTTATTTCAAAATATTATCCGGGGCAGACATGGCCAAATATGCGAAACATATTGCCGCTTTGGATCAATGTAGCCAAGACATGGTTTTATCTAAAAATATAGTAAAAGAGACGATTCCCTATTGGAAGTTTGATTCAATTTCTTGAGAAATCTCTCAATGACTTACATCTCATGAATTGTAAATTCCGCGGCTAAATAAGGAAGAAAAATGGCAAATACATCGAGCATAAAAAATGGCGCAGTGATTCTGCATAAAAATAAACGCATGAAAGTTATTGAATTTCTCCACGTAAAACCTGGGAAAGGTCCTGCATTTGTGCGCACAAAATTAAAAGATATTGCATCGGGGAAAATTTTTGATGAGACGTTTAATGCAGGCGTTAAATTAGAATTTCTGAAAATTGAAGCGCGAACCATGCAATTTTTATATGAGGACAGTGATTCACATATTTTTATGGACAATATGACCTATGATCAAATTAATGTCATGAATAACACAGTAGGTGATGGGAAAAACTATTTAAAAGGCGGCATGAATGTTGACATTCTTTTTGATGGTGATGAAGTGTTGGATATTCGCTTACCGGCCCACGTTAAATTGGAAGTCACTGAGACTGAACCCGGCATTAAAGGAAATACAGCAACCGGCGCCACAAAGCCCGCAACTTTAGAAACAGGGTATACGGTTCAAGTGCCGTTATTTATTGATGAAGGTGCCGTGTTAAAAATCGACACGCGATCTGGGGAATATATTGAACGAGTGAAAACTTAATCGTATTTTCAACCATTATACATAAATAGTGAAAGCAAATCATGTGGCAAGACAAACTTAAAGAAATCATTTACCTTTTGGAAAACAGTGATGTGAATGAAATTGATGTCAATTTTTGGGGACGTCGGTTTCGGGTGGTGAAATCGCCCAGCATTGGTGCCATGCCTCCTGTTGGGGAACCGGCTGTTACTATTGATGCTTATTCACAATCCAGCAATAAACCTGAAACAGCGCAGGTGGAATCTGCGCCAGTTGAAACATCTGATAGAGGAGAAGAAATATTATCTCCCATGCCAGGAACATTTTATGCTGCACCCTCTCCAGATACAGACCCATTTGTAAAAGTAGGCGATACTGTGTCAGAAGGGGATCCATTGTGTATTATAGAAGCAATGAAAATCATGAATGAGATTGAGGCTGAAACCAGCGGTACCATTACCAAAATATTGCTCGAAGATGGTCAAGCGGTGGAATATAATCAGCCGTTATTTATGATTGAGTCGTCCTGACATAAAGAAGAAATAAATCGTGTATAAGAAGATATTGATTGCCAATCGTGGTGAGATTGCACTGCGGATTATCCGGGCTTGCCATGAGTTAAATTTAAAATCTGTTGCTGTCTATTCCACAGCAGATGAGTATTCACTCCATGTTAAATTTGCGGATGAAGCTGTGTGTATTGGACCGCCCCCGAGTAACGAATCCTACCTAAATATTCCCCGCATTATTGCCGCAGGGGAAATTACCAATGCGGATGCCATCCATCCTGGATATGGTTTTTTGGCAGAGAATGCAGAATTTTCGATAATTTGTAAAGATAATGGATTCGATTTTATTGGTCCCAGTGGGGACATTATCAATGCAATGGGGAATAAGGCCCAAGCCAAAAAAACAATGGTGGATGCAGGTGTCCCCGTTATTCCCGGTAATGAAGGTATCCTAAAAGATGCAGAAGAAGCGAGGCAATTGGCTATTGGGATGGGATTCCCCGTTATGTTGAAGGCTTCAGCAGGCGGCGGCGGTCGCGGGATGCGGTTGGTTCGAGAAGAGAGTGAAGTTATCCATGCCTACAATACCGCTTCTGCAGAATCATTAGCCGCTTTTAATAATGGAGATATGTATATAGAAAAGTTTGTCGAAAATCCCCGCCACATCGAAATTCAAATTTTAGCAGATTCCTACGGGAATGTAGTAAGTTTAGGCGAAAGGGAATGCTCGATACAAAGAAGACATCAAAAGTTAATAGAAGAATCCCCTTCTGCAGCCGTGGATGATGAACTGCGGAAACGCATGGGTGAGGCGGCTGTGGCCGGAGCAAAAGCAGTGAATTATGTGGGTGTGGGAACCGTTGAATTTCTATTGGATATAAATAAAGATTTCTATTTTATGGAAATGAATACCCGCATCCAGGTGGAGCACCCCATTACGGAGATGGTAACTGGGGCCGATTTAATTAAAGAACAAATTCAAATGCATGCCGGCGATAAATTCCCTGAATATCTTTATAATTTGAAATTACGCGGACATTCGATCGAATGTAGAATTAATGCAGAAGATCCTGATAAAGGGTTTATCCCATCTCCCATGTCCATTACCAGTTTTCACATGCCCGGTGGTAAAGGCGTTCGTGTGGATTCACATGCCTATGCCGGTTATGAAATTCCATCTTATTATGATTCCCTCATCGGGAAATTAATTGTCCATTCTCCTACAAGAGAAGAAGCGATTAATCTTATGGAGCGGGCGTTGGAAGAAACCATTATTGAAGGCCCCAAAACGACCATTCCTTTTCATCAGGCCATCATGAAAGATGAAATATTTCGTTCTGGGGAATTCGACACCAGTTTTTTAGAATCATTTGAATACAATAAAGAGGAAAAAGAAGCATGAGCCTTCCACAAGATTTAAAATATACAAAAGAACATGAATGGCTTAAAATCGACGGAGATACAGCCACCATTGGTATCACGGACCACGCGCAGGGTGAATTGGGTGATATTATATTTATTGAATTTCCCGAGATAGATCAGGAAATCGAAATGGATGAACCAATTGGTACCATCGAAGCAGTCAAAACAGTAGCAGATTTATTTGGCCCCATCAATGGCCGCGTAACTGAAATCAATGAAAGTTTAGAAGATAATCCTGAACAAGTGAATGAGGATGCCTATGGGTCTGGCTGGATCCTAAAAATGTCGATTTCTGACCCCAGCGAATTGGATGCTTTACTTTCAGCGACTCAATATACGGAATGGGTCGGTTAATCATGTTAGACATCAAACAAATTATTCAGGATAGTGCTCATGTAAAAACAGCCATGCTTGATGCTTGTTCGCCCGATATCCAAAAAGGAGCCCAAGTCATGATTGATGCGATTAAAGCATCCAGAAAAATATTATGGTGTGGGAATGGGGGTTCCGCTGCGGATGCGCAGCACATGGCCGCAGAACTTATGGGTGGGTTAGTCAGCCATGACCGGCCTGCCATTGCTTCCATAGCCTTAACAACCGATTCTTCTTTTGTAACTGCCTGGGCAAATGATACGGGTTATGAATCTATTTTTTCCCGTCAGATTGAAGGCTTGGGTGAATCGGGTGATGTACTCATTGCTATTTCCACCAGTGGAAATTCTGAAAATGTGATTCGCGGTATTGATACGGCAAAATCTAAATCGATGAAGGTTATTATTTTAACGGGTAAATCCGGCGGACAAATGGCTGATTTGGGCGATGTGAGAATTTGTATTCCCAGTGATGATACACAAAGAATTCAAGAAGGCCATCTCTTGGCTGAACATATTTTATGCGAATCGGTTGAAGCCGCCATGATGGGGAATTAATGGAAAATTTTCTCCAAGATTACATGACCATGCTGAAGGTTGAACGAAATTTAGCTCGGAACTCCTTAGAGTCATACGAACGGGATCTACAACAGTATCACCAATATTTAAAGACTGAATTAAAGCTTAAGACGATTCGGAATGTGACCCTGGGGCACATACGGTCTTTCGTCCGAAAATTGAGTAATCGCGGTTTGGCAGCGAATTCTATCAAGCGTGCTGTTTCTTCTATTCGTACGTATCATAATTTTTTATCAGCTGAAGGGCATATGAAGGATAATCCAGCTCAACTATTGGATACCCCAAAGATTCCTCGAAAACTTCCCAATGTACTCACCATTCAGGAAATAGATAAAATATTGGGTATTATTCCTGAAAATGCACCCATGGCTCAACGGGATTTAGCTATTTTTGAAATGATGTATTCCTGTGGATTGAGAGTAACAGAACTTTGTGATTTTAAAACATCGGATATATTATGGGATTCCGAAATGATCCGCGTACAGGGAAAAGGAAGTAAGCAGCGTTTTGTACCCATCGGACCCATCGCCAGAGAAAACCTTAAAAATTATCTAAATCATGAACGAAATACATTGGCAGATAAAAACCCCAATGTTGCGGAAGTTTTCTTAAGTAGGAATGGCAGAAAATTAACGCGAATGATGATTTGGGTTTTGCTCAAAAAGTGGACAGAGTCTGCAGAAGTAAAAAAGGAAGTGAGTCCCCATACACTGCGTCATTCCTTTGCCACCCATCTGTTGGAGGGGGGCGCTGATTTGCGGTCAGTACAGGAAATGCTGGGACATACGGATATTACCACTACCCAGGTCTATACCCATTTGGATAAGGAACATTTAAAAGAAGTGCATCGCACATACCACCCCAGGTTTAATTAATGGTTTTTCGATTACCCCCAGAAGTGATCGTTATGCTTTTGCCTGTTCTTTTATTCGCATTGGTGTTTCATGAATTTTCCCATGCATGGGTGGCCCATAAATTAGGGGATCCCACTGCAAAATATGCAGGACGATTAACGCTGAATCCCATGGCGCATCTGGACATGTTTGGAACGCTTATGATTTTATTTGTGGGATTTGGGTGGGCTAAACCAGTCCCGGTGGATTCAAGTTATTTGGCGGATCCGAGGAAAGATATGATGAAGATCGCTTTCGCTGGTCCGGCATCTAATTTATTGTTGGCGTTATTGGGTGGCACAATTATTCGCGCCACAGGTTATATGGGTGCCATTACGACCATGCTGATGATGTTTACACAAATTAATATAATGTTGGCCGTATTTAATATGATTCCAATTCCACCCTTAGATGGATCACAAATATTTTCTGGACTGATGATTCAGAAAAATCCTGATTTGGTTTATAAACTCCAAATGCATGGTCCCCAAATTCTTATGGGTTTAATTCTATTTGGTATGTTTACAAATATTTCACCTATTTGGTGGGTTATGAGTCCTTTTGTGAATTTTTTCATGTTTTTATTTACAGGAATCTAATGGGTCAGGAAGTCAATCATTTTTTCAGACGATTATTTCCCGTCCGGCGGAATAAACGGACTCTCATTAGTACGATTGTAATGTTGATTGCGGTCATTTTTCTTATTAATTATTTATTACAAATTGTCCAGGCGGGATAGATGAAACTCGTTGAATGCGTCCCTAATTTTAGCGAAGGAAGAGATTTAGGTAAAATTAAAACCATTACCGATGCTATTTCGGGAGTCGATGGTATTACGATTCTCGATGTGGACCCAGGGGCAGATACGAATCGAACCGTGGTGACATTTGTTGGAGAGCCTGATCCAGTTTCGGAAGCGGCATTTCTTGGAATCAAATCTGCTGCAGAAATCATTGATATGTCAAAGCATAAAGGGGCTCACGCCCGCATGGGTGCCACGGATGTATGTCCATTTATTCCCATTGCCAATATGAGTGACGACGAATGTATTAAACTATCCAAAATAGTAGGGAAAAGGGTAGGCGAGGAATTAGGGATTCCGGTTTTTTTATATGAAAAGTCTGCCCAGAAACCAGATAGAGTAAAATTGCCCACCATCCGAAAAGGGGAATATGAAGGATTGGCTGAAAAACTAAAGGATGAAAATTGGAAACCGGATTATGGTCCTTCCAAATTCAATGCCGGCGCCGGTGCCACGGTAATGGGCATGCGTGATTTTCTTATCGCCTACAATATTAATCTGAATACAAAAGATCAGCGCTTAGCAACTGATATTGCATTTGAACTTCGTGAGAGTGGTCGGAGTAAACGAATCCCCAACCCCAATTCTCCCAATTTTCTAGATGGGGAAATTGTACGAAATAAGGATGGAAGCCCGGTAAAAGTGGCGGGAATGTTTAAAGATGTGAAAGGCGTCGGCTGGTATATTGACACGTTTAAGCGGGCACAGATTTCCATCAATTTCAATAATTATAAAAGTTCCACCATCCATGACGTTTTTGATGCGGCGTGCAAACTGGCAGACGAAAGAGGCATTCGGGTAACGGGGAGTGAACTGGTGGGACTTATTCCATTGGATGCAATTATCATGGCGGGGAAGTATTATCTCCAAAAGCAAGGTCGGACGATTGGAGTGCCTGAATCAGATATAATTGAGTCCGCTGTCCAATCGTTGGGGTTGAATGATGTCACCCCTTTTGTCCCGAAAGAAAAAATTATTGAATTTGCCGTGGGAGAAAAATCAGGAAATCTCATGTCACTATCCGTGGATGGATTCACAAATGAACTTTCCAGTAACAGTCCAGCACCAGGAGGCGGTTCCGTCGCTGCTTTGGCAGGATCGTTGGGGGCTGCTTTATCATCTATGGTGGCGGCATTGACCCACGAGAAAAAAGGATTTGAATCCCAAAAGACAGAAATGGATATGATTGGCCAGGATGCACAGGCCATCAAAGATCGGTTATCGTTTTTAGTGGATGAAGATACCCATGCATTCAATAAAGTAATGGCTGCAAATCGATTGCTTGCTTCCAATGATGAAGAAAAAATAATGAAGGCTGATGCGGTTCTAAAAGCCAATCAATATGCCATAGACATTCCATTTGAAGTAGCCACCTTATGTTATACCATAATTGAATTGGCCGATGTCTTGGTCAGTAAAGGGAATCCAAACTCGGTCAGTGATGCGGGGGTTGCGGCAGAAGTGGCTTTAGCCGGTGTGCGCGGTGCGGCCATGAATGTCCTGATCAATTTACCGGGTGTAGACGATGATGCTTATTGCGGGAAAAAAAGAAATGATGTAAATGACCTTATCCAAAAAGCAGAAGCCAAACATAAAGTGGTATTTGACAAAACGATAGGTGTGATCAATTCATAAATGATTAAACAATTATCAGAAGATTTAAGAAATAAAATCTCCGCAGGAGAAGTGGTGGAACGACCCGCTTCTGTGGTTAAGGAATTGGTTGAAAATGGTATCGATGCGGGAGCGACAGAGATCACAGTTGTGGTGGAAAAAGGCGGGCAGCAGCTTATTCAGGTCACAGATAATGGTTCGGGGATTTCTGCCAAAGAATTACCCATCGCTTTTGAAAGTTACAGCACCAGTAAAATAGGGTCTGTGGATGATTTATTTAATATTGATACATTAGGATTTAGGGGTGAAGCGCTGGCCAGTATTGCATCTGTATCCGAAGTAAATGTCTTGTCAGCGAATGAAAGTGGAGATGGATCAGAAATGTCCATTTTAAATGGACATTTAGGAGCAGTGCAACCGGCACCGGCTGTCCAGGGGACATCCATTACGATTCGGAATTTGTTTTATAATACACCGGCACGGAAAAAATTTCTAAAAAGCCCCCGAATGGAATTTCGTAAAGTAGTCGAAATGGTTAGACGATTCGCTCTTTCTTATCCCGATCGCAATTTTAAACTCATTTCAGACAATAGAGATATCCTCAATCTACAATCTGAAAAATTAGAGAGCCGTATCGTCCATGTGATGGACCCCGCTTATAGGGATCAATTGTTGCCAGTCGACTTTACTAAAGGGGATTATACCATTTCGGGATATTTGGGAAATCTCAATTTGATTCGCACCCGCCCCGGAGAACAATATATTTTCCTCAATGAGCGTTTTATCCAGAATCGTCTCATGAATTCCGGCGTTTACCAAGCCTATAAATCCATTATCAACCGGGGAGAGTATCCATTTTTTGCACTCAATATATCCGTACCTCATGATGAGGTGGATGTGAATGTCCATCCCATGAAAACGGAAGTGCGATTTAAAGATGAGTGGCGGATCTATCATGTATTAAAATCAGCAATCGAAGAAGCTCTCAGCCCCATTTTACATACGATTCCTGATTTTGAAAAACCGGGGTTTTCCTCAGATTTTGAATTCCCTACCACGTTTACGCCCAAGGAAGGTCAAGCCAACCCAAATCAGGAAGGATTGCACTTGACCCATGGGGATACGGGTAGCAATTTTCAACCTGCATTGGATCGGGCCAAATCCTATGCATCCCAATTGGCCACACGGCCGGAGCCGGATACTGGGCGCGTTGATTTAGAAAAAATTTGGCAAGTCCATAGTAAATATATTGTTTCGCCCATTACCAGCGGATTGGTCATTATCGACCAGCATGTGGCCCATGAACGAATTTTATACGAAGAAGTCATGGCTGCATTTGACGCGAACCCCATGGCGGCCCAGACACTGCTTTTCCCCGAAGTAATGGAATTTTCCCCCGATGAATTCTCCACCTTGCTGGATGTGTTACCTTATTTAGAGAAAATGGGATTTCGCATGAAGGAATTCGGAAAAAATACGGTCATGATAGAAGCCATTCCATCTGAAATGGCCTGGGGGAATGAAAAAACGATTATACGGGAAATGCTGGATAATTATTTGGATACACAAAAGAAACATGCCTCATTCCAGGAAGCATTGGCGGCGAGCTTTGCCTGTAAGGCAGCGGTGAAGGCGGGTGACGTGTTGAATGGGGAAGAAATGCGTGAACTGGTGAATCGATTATTTGGAACCAAACATCCTTATTATTGTCCTCACGGGCGCCCTATCATAATTCAGTTATCCATGGATGAACTGGACAGAAGATTTGAGCGAATATAACGAATAAAATTATCGATATTTTTGATTATTGATTTTCGATGTTGAATGATTAGTTCATCCAATTAAACGGGCCGGCTTAACATCATTTTTTCCATTGGAATAATCGTTACAAAAATATCTGGAGATGATTCAAATTCATAAGGTTTACCTATAACATACCCTTGGTTTTTATATAAATGAACTCCTGGTAATGTGGAACCTAATTCTAGTTTGGTAAATCCACTATCCCATGCTTGTTTTTCGCAATGAATCAATAGTTTTTTACCTAGTCCTTTTCGAACATAATTTGGATGGATAAAGAAGGCTCTTATTCTTGCTGCATCTGAAATGGGGTCAAGCCTTTCACTATCTCGATCTTTACGGGTACTACTTCCAAAAAGTGTTTTTCTAAAACTCCAACCTCCGCATCCGATTATTTCATCGTTTCCCAAAATAAGATAATATGTTTCGTCTTCTATTAGTTGGTTGTCTAATCCCCATGCGCCACGTAAAGCATCTTCAATTTGTTTAGGAGTATAATCCGTAATACATAATTTTCTGGCAGATAACTTAATGAGTTTAGAAATCTCATTAATATGTGTTTGGTTTGCTAGTTCAATTAAATATTCCACGGTAAACTTCGAGACTAAGTTTATTTTCTTACTTTAACTATTAATGTTCTAATTTTTTATACTTAGGTAACCAATAGGCCGCACCCCAAATCAATGATTGTATAATGGCACCTTTTTTGTTCGATGATGTATGAATAACCTGCTGTGCGAATGGTGTAAATATTTCAAGTAAATGGACAACTAAAAACAGTGGTAATAGCCATTTCAATAAATAATTAAAATTTTAATTCCTGTAACCATAATCATCCTTTTTTATTATCCTTTGCTTGTGCAAGTTTAATTTATTTTTCCAGACGGTTATATTTCTTCATAATCTTTTTCACGCGATCATGAGGTAAAGCCCACACCTTATTATTATTAATCCCTACCATGGTTTCTGCTGCAACCAAAGTGTTGATAATGGCCTCTTCCACCGCTTGAACCGTCGCTTCAAAAAGGGGTGAAATCATCCGATTTGGCAGCATTTCAACATGGACTGCTTTATCAGAAAAAGCCACGTTCGGATTGGCAGTCGAAAATGCAATGAAAATATCGCCGGAGCCATCATGGGCATATCCGCCTACTTTACCCACCCCCATGGGAACCCGTCGAGCCAACCGTTTCATTTGATGAGCCAGCAACGGCGCATCAGTGGCGATGACAACAATGATGGAACCATCACCCTCATCCTTTTTCTTATAATTGTCCTGGGGCATATTCTCAGGGATCTCTTTTCCCACCGGAACACCTGCAATGGATAGATTTTTTCGAGAACCATAATTCGCCTGAACCAAAACACCCAAAGTATAATCCTGTTTTTTGATGGTTACCACACGAGAAGCCGTCCCAATTCCCCCTTTAAAAGAATGGCAAACCATTCCGGTGCCACCGCCAACATTTCCTTCTTCAACGGGTCCGCCTTTTGCATTTCGAATGGCATCGTGAGCATGTTTTTCTTGGACATGGAATCCGTTAATGTCGTTCAAAAATCCGTCCCAGGTCTCCGCCACGATGGGCAGGGACCACCAATATCCACTGGCATCCGCAGATCCCTGGCTCGCCCGCCAGGAAATGACGGCATCCCGGACAATGCCAACACTATGGGTATTGGTTATCAGAATGGGTCCTTCTGCAAATCCGGATTCTTCAATCCAGGTGGTTCCGGTCATTTCCCCATTGCCATTTAAGGATGACCAACCAGCAAAACAAGGGTCGTCTAAACTTCGATTTCCTCTGGGAAGAATTGCTGTGACCCCAGTACGTACCGGGCCTTTCCCAACTGTTAAAGCGCCATCCCCTCGAATTATTGTAGCATGGCCAACTTCCACTCCTTTTACATCTGTAATGGCATTGAATGGTCCCGGCTTCCCGTCAAAAGGAATCCCCAAATCCCGGGCTCTTACCGGCTGTTGTCCTTGAACATAGGATGTTGATAAAAAAATACAAACTATTATGGCATGGGATAATATGGATGTGAGGGTGTTATTTTTGGTTAAGAATCGTTTTATACTTAAAACAGAATGGATTCTTAACTGTGGTTTTTTCTTTGAATTCATTTTTTCTCCCATCTTAAATTTGCAATCGATAAGATAGAGTTTACGTTGCTTCTTACCATAGAATATGAAAGAAAATATTGATATGTGCATCCAGCATCCCTGCTGGATGATTTCCGTGATCAAGATGATCATGGCACAAATGAATGTATCTCGTAATCAGAGATGATCACTTTACATATATGAAAAAAATATTAACCATAATTGGTCCCACTGCAAGCGGGAAAACAGCGATTTCTGTAGCCATGGCAAAACAGATTGGAGGTGAAATCGTTAGTTTGGACTCCCGCCAAATTTACAAGGGAATGTCCATCGGTACAGCACAGCCGTCATTGGAAGAGAAAGGAGGTATTCCCCATCACCTCATTGGGATTCAAAACCCCGATACCGAAGTGGCTGCCGGTCATTACGCTGAAATGGTTATTAAGGTAGTAGCGGATATTCAAAAAAGAAAAAAGATACCTATTATTTGTGGAGGAGCTGGACTCTATTATAGGGCGATAACAAAAGGAATTTTTGAGGGGAGTTTCTCCGATGCAAGTATTCGGAAAAAATTAGAAAAAGAATATGATATCCATGGGGGAGATTTCATGTTGGAGCGACTGCAAGAAGTCGATCCGGATTATGCAGAAAATGTGCACCCCAATAATAAAAAACGTCTCGTCCGTGCTTTGGAGATTTATGAATTAACGGAGAAATCTCCTTCCAGTCATTTTCAGGAACAACAGATATCTCCAACAGATACATTGGATTTGTTTACTATATATCTTGCGTGGGATCGGTCCATTTTAAAAGATCGAATTGCTGAAAGAACTGAAAAAATGTTATCGGATGGGTGGGTAAGGGAGGTTCAAAATCTATTGGAAGCATACCCAAACAAACATTTACACCCATTAGATTCGATCGGATACCGACAAATCATTTCTTTTATAAATGGTGAATTATCAGAATCAGAAATGAAATCAAAAATAATCATTCGAACACGCCAGTTTGCTAAACGACAAATCCAGTGGTTTCGGAATGAAAAAGTTGACCTGACAATAAATATGAACCCAAACCGAATGAATGAGGACATTATCAAAGAAATTCTTAAAGGAATAAGTTATTAGGAAAGCCTTTTCCCTTTTTCATTTTTCATTTTAAATTAGGGTGTCCTTTAAACCGTTCCAGAGAGATGGTAAGGGCAGCAAATCGACCTCCGAATCAGGAATCTGTTGGAACGGAATCCAGGCTGCCCGGAGGTTTTTTATTATCAGGAGGTGTCCATGGCATCGACTTACACAAAACAGGTCATGAATTCAACGGATGTGAACCGATCAGTCACGCGTCTGGCCCATGAAATTTTAGAGCGTAATGGCGGTGCAGATCAGCTATTGTTGGTTGGCATTCTTACTCGTGGTGAACCTTTAGCCAAACGGTTACAATCTCTCATTCAAAAAATTGCTAAAGTTGCTGTGCCCATGGGGTCGGTGAATATCACTTTTCACCGGGATGACTTCCGGGATCGGTTGGTCGTTCCACAGGTGAAGGGTACCGATATCAATGATTCCATCGATGATAAAACGGTCGTTTTGGTAGATGATGTCCTTTTTACAGGGCGAACAATACGGGCGGCTATGGATGAACTGAATGCATTCGGCCGACCCCAAAAAGTACAATTAGCTGTTCTGGTGGACCGGGGGCATCGAGAGCTACCCATTCGAGCTGATTTTGTTGGTAAAAATATTCCCACCCACGAGGGTGAACATGTAGAAGTTCAACTGAAAGAAGTGGATGGAAAAGACCAAGTGTTCTTGGCGCAATTTGAAGGAGATAAGTGATGTTGCAGCAAAAACATCTACTGGGATTGGAAGGATATCCAGCGGAGGATATTCAAACCATTATTGATACGGCCTTCACCTTTAGAGAAGTGTTAGACCGTCCCATTAAAAAAGTACCTTCTTTACAGGGTAAAACAATTGTAAATCTTTTTTTCGAAAATTCAACGCGAACGCGGATTAGTTTTGAATTGGCGCAAAAGAGGCTCAGCGCAGACACCGTTAATTTTTCGGCATCCACATCCAGTTTGAAGAAGGGTGAGACTTTCAAGGATACAGCACAAAATATTGAAGCAATGAAAATTGATGCGGTGGTGATGCGTCATCCCACACCGGGTGCATCTTTGCACCTAACCCAGCATATTAATTCTATTGTCATTAATGCGGGGGACGGGACCCATGAACATCCGACCCAAGCCATATTGGATATGACAAGTCTTCAAGAAAAATTTGGATATTTAAAAGGATTAAAAGTTGGTATTATTGGTGATATCTCTCACAGTCGTGTGGCCCTGAGTAATATTCATGGATTGAAAACCATGGGTGCAGAAGTCACACTTTGCGGTCCCTCAACGTTGATTCCACCCTTTGCAGAAGATTTGGGGGTATCAGTGAATTACAATGTAGATGAGGTGATTGAATGGGCAGATGCACTCAATGTACTTCGAATCCAACGAGAAAGAATGGGAGGCGGACTATTGCCATCCGTTAGAGAATATCGAAATCTGTTTGGTATTACGACAGAACGTTTATCCATGCATAAAAAAGAAATTGTCATTATGCACCCGGGTCCTATGAATCGCGGGGTGGAAATTGACAGTTCGGTGGCAGACAGCGATCAAGCTATCATCCTGGATCAGGTGTTGAATGGTGTGGCATCACGTATGGCCATTTTATATTTATTATTAGGCGGAAAGCAGGAGGAGGGGAATAGTTAAGATGAAAACAACAAAATTAAAAAAGCAGGTTGTATTAAAAGGTGGAATGATTTTAGACCCCATCAATGAAACGCTTAAAAAAGGTGATGTACTCATCGAAAATGGGAGGATGAAATCTATCGGGGAAGTGACTCCATCCAAATCGGCAGATGTTATTGATTGCAGTGGGTTGATTGTGACCCATGGATTTTGTGATATCCATGTTCATTTTCGTGAACCGGGACGTGAGGATAAGGAAACCCTTGATTCCGGTTCCATGGCGGCCCTGGCGGGCGGTTTTACCCGTGTCTGTGTCATGCCCAATACGGACCCACCATTGGATTCCCCTGAATCCATTCGTTACACGATAGATCGAGGGGAAGAATGCCCGATTCACATTCATCCAATCGGTGCCATCACAAAGAGTCAAGATGGGAAAGAATTGACGGAGATGGGCGCCATGTTATCGGAAGGTGCGGTGGCATTTAGTGATGATGGACTGCCCGTTACAGACACTGGTATGATGCGAAATGCATTGGAATATGCCACCATGTTTGATGTGCCGATAATTAATCATGCAGAGGATTTATGCTTGAAAAAAGATGGGGTGATGCACGAAGGAAAAATTTCAACCCAATTGGGTCTGCCAGCCAGCCCGGGTATTACGGAATCCAATATGGTTCACCGCGATTTAGAATTAACAGAATTGACCGGTGCCCGCCTCCACGTGCCCCATGTAAGTTCGGCCAAATCAACGGATTATATCCGACAAATGAAAAAATCCAATAATAAAATAACAGCGGAAGTCACGCCACATCATTTATTTTTTACGGATGAAGATTTAATTACCTATAATACAGATTTAAAAGTGGCTCCCCCCATTCGAACACAGGCCGATCAAAAAGCACTCATCAAAGGAGTGAAGGATGGGACCTTTGATTGTATTGCCACAGACCATGCACCCCATACCATAGAGGAAAAGGAAGGGACTTTTGATTTGGCTCCTTTTGGGATGATTGGTTTGGAATCATGTTTTGGTGCGGTTAATCGGGTATTGGTTAAAGAAAATAAATTGAATATCATCCGGTTAATCCAAATGCTTTCCGTTAACCCTCGTAAAATAATGGGATTTGAGACAGATCTATTTACAAATGGGAATCCTGTAGAATTGACCATTTTTGATCCAAACAAAAAATGGACATTTAAGAAATCAGATATTTATTCACGGTCCCATAATTCTCCGTATATAGGTGAAGCGTTGATTGGCCGCATAAGGGCAACCATTGTAAAGGGTCATATAACAGCATTGGTTTAATATATCATATTCGTCAGAAATGCAGAGCTACCCCCATGGATTTTTATGGAGGATGGTGAGGTAGAAAAGGGTGTATGTTTGCAGGGTTTTTAGATGAATATGCACTTGAGAGTTATGGGTAAAAAAGGTTTATATATTATTTAGGGATTATAGTTGACTATGATTGATTTACAAGTCTAATTTTTCGGGCTAATTTAGAACTGAAAATAATGAAAACAAGATCACTAAAAGCTTCTGAAATTCAAAAAGACTGGTTTGTAGCCGATGCTGAGGGGAAAACCTTGGGTCGTTTCGCCAGTGAAGTCGCAAAAATTTTACGCGGAAAGCATAAACCGACCTTTACGCCTCATATGGATATGGGCGATTTTGTAGTTGTGGTTAATGCAGATAAGGTAAAGGTTTCCGGTGCGAAGGAAACGGATAAAATTTATTTTAAACATTCAGGATATCCGGGATCGACGACCTTTACAAAATTAGATCAAATGCGACGAAATCACCCGGAACGGATTGTTGAAAAAGCCGTTTGGGGAATGCTTCCTAAAAATCGCTTGGGTCGGGCCATCATAAAACACCTAAAGGTGTATGTCGGTCCCGAACATCCCCACACAGCGCAACAACCCAAAGAATTGGATATTTAATGGCTAAAGCTGTTTATAATGCTATCGGTCGACGGAAAGAATCCATCGCTCGTGTTTTCATGACACCGGGGAAAGGTAATATTTCCATCAATGGTCGTCCATTTAAAGAATATGTTAGTCGGGAAAGTCTGGCAATTGTGGTGACGCAACCACTGAACTTAATCGACCAACGAGAATCATACGATATTAAAGTTACTGTAAAAGGGGGAGGCCTTTCTGGACAAGCAGGTGCGATTCGATTGGGAATTGCCCGCGCATTGAATGATGTGAGTGCAGACTTTCGCCCTCAACTAAAAGCTGCAGGCTTCCTCACCCGTGACGCGCGAGAAGTGGAGCGGAAAAAATATGGACAACCCGGTGCACGCAAAAAATTCCAATTTTCGAAACGGTAAAGATTATGGCAGCATCAAAAGTTAAATTTGAAGATTTACTGGGCACAGGCGCACATTTTGGGCATGTAACCCGCAAGTGGAACCCTAATTATAAACCTTTTATCCTCATGGAAAAAAATGGGGTTCATATTATTAATCTGGATGAAACAATTCGACATTTGGATATCGCGCTCAACTTTATCAGTGACAAAGCCAAAAAGAATGGTGAATTCCTGTTTGTAGGTACTAAGAATCAAGCAAAAGATATAGTTCAGCAGGAGGCAGATCGGTGTTCCATGTTTTATGTGGTTGAACGCTGGTTAGGTGGAACACTCACTAATTTTACCACCATTAAAAAAAGTATTAAACGGTTACACATGCTGGAAAAAGAAGGGTCACAGATTTATGAAAATCAGACCAAAAAAGAAATCCAGATGCTCAATCGTGAACGGATTAAACTTTCGGATCAACACCGTGGCATTAAAGATATGCGACGCCTTCCTGATGCGGTGATTATCGTCGATGCGCAACTGGAGAGTACGGCAGTGAAAGAAGCCATAATATTGGGAATTCCCATCATCGCAATCGTTGATTCCAATACAGATCCTACCATTATTGATTATCCAATACCGGCCAACGATGATTCGATCCGGACGATTCAACTTATTATGTCGGTGATTGCCGATACGATTTTAGATTCAACTGCTAAAACGAGTAATAAATCAGAAAAAGAAGATAAACAAGCATCGAATGCAGCGGGAAATGAATCATCAGTGGAAATAAAAGCTGAATCGGTTGGCACAGACAAAAAAGATACACCACCAGAAGAAAAAGTTGAAGCACCTGTAGAAGATGCTGGAGCAACAAAATGAATATTGATGCGAAAACCGTAAAAGCATTGCGCGATAAAACAGGCGCAGGTATGATGGATTGTAAGAAAGCATTGGTTGAAACAGATGGCCATTTAGAAAATGCCATTGATCATTTACGTAAATCTGGTATTGCCAAAGCAGAAAAAAAGGGTGAAAGAACCGCTAAAGAGGGTCTCGTCTTTTCATACATTCATCATGGCGGCCGATTAGGGGTCCTGGTTGAATTGAACTGTGAAACAGATTTCGTAGCAAAAACAGAAGGTTATTCAGAGTTAGCACATAATTTAGCCATGCAAATTGCAGCCACAAACCCCTTGGCGATTCGTCGTGAAGATATTGACGCCACAGTCGTGGAACATGAAAAAAGTATTTTTGGGGACCAAGCGAAAGATTCCGGGAAACCTGAAAATATCATCGAAAAAATAGTGGAAGGCCGGATGGATAAATTTTATGCAGAATCCTGTCTTCTCGAACAATCATTTATAAAAGATCCTGATAAAAAAGTTGGGGATCTTCTCACCCAAGCGGTGGCAACATTGGGCGAAAACATTGTCGTCAGCCGATTTACCCGTTTCGCCATCGGCGAAGAATCCAGTAACGGGCAACCACACTAAATTGTAGATGTCAAGTCCTGCTTTCAGGCGAATCCTTCTTAAATTAAGCGGGGAGGTACTTGCAGGTGAACAGGGTTTTGGTATCGATCCGAAAAAGGCGACGGAGCTCGCCAACGAAGTTAAATCCATTTATGAAATGGGGGTCAGTATTGGCCTCATTATTGGCGCCGGGAATATTTTCCGCGGATTACAAGCCTCCAGCAAAGGCATGGATCGGGTCACGGGAGATTATCTCGGTATGCTGGCAACCATCATGAATGCCATAAGTCTGCAGGATGCTTTGGAAAAAGTGGGTGTCGAAACGCGAACACTGTCTGCCATTACCGTATCCAAAATTGCAGAACCATATATTAGACGCAGAGCACTCCGCCATATGGAAAAAGGGCGTGTGGTTATAATCGCAGGCGGCACGGGAAATCCATATTTTACCACAGATACGGCTGCGGCGCTTCGGGCGACGGAGCTTCATGCTGAAGTACTTATCAAAGGGACTAAAGTGGATGGTGTCTATGACAAAGATCCCGTTGTAAATTCTGACGCAAAACGTTATAAAAATATTTCCTTCAATGAAGTGTTATCAAAAAACCTTCGCGTGATGGATTTAACTGCCATAACCTTATGTAAAGAAAATGCATTGCCGATCCGGATCTTCAATATTAATAATAAGGGAGATTTAAAGCGTCTCCTTAATGGTGAAGATATTGGCACAACTGTAATGGAATAGCCCAAATGCTGCAAGAAATTTATAAAGATGCAACCCACCGAATGGACCAGGCGGTGGCGCACACCCGAATGGAATTAGCAAAGGTTCGTACCGGCCGGGCCAATCCGGATTTACTGAATGCAATCCAGGTAGAATATTATGGATCTATGATGCCCATGAACCAGGTATCCACTGTTTCAATTCCTGACCCGCGCCTCATTACGCTTCAACCATTTGAAAAATCATTAATTCCAGTCATTGAAAAAGCCATCATGAACTCCAACTTGGGTTTAACACCGAGCAATAATGGCAATGCTGTTTTAATTCCCATTCCGGCCTTATCAGAAGAACGGCGCAAAGATTTAATTAAATATGTTCATCAAGTTGTTGAGGAGGGTCGTGTTTCAGTTCGAAATGTCCGACGAGATGCCCTTCATCACGTGAAGGAATTCGGAAAGGAAGAGCATGTTTCTGAAGATGAGATCCATCGGCAGGAAACAGAAATGCAAACCTTAACGGATAAACATGTGGAATCATTGAATGAAATGCAGGAGCATAAAGAAAAGGAACTCATGGCTTTTTAGGTTTTATTCCAAAAGAAATAAAAAAATCCCCGCTCCGAATATTCGAGGTGGGGATTTTTATTTAGAGAATGAAATCAATCAATTATTCACATTTGGAGAACCCACATCCAGGACATGTAACACAACCGCCTTCGTGCATCACTGTACCGCCGCAATCAGGACATATGGTAATATTTTTAAACGTAAAGTCGGTCACATCCATTTGATGTTCGGATGCTTCTTCGCTTGTAACCATTGTGATGGACGTTTTCCGTTTTGCTTCTTCAGTGTCCACTTTCGAATCCACGTTTTGAACTTCATTATTTTCACTGAGGTAATCATCAAGTGCTTTACCAATGGCATCCGGTGTGGATAAAATCAGCCGGCCATCTTCCCAGGTGGGGTTCGGTCCACTGATACCTTTTAATTGTTTGATGATGGCACTGGGGTCAATTCCGGACCGAAGTGCCAGAGAAATAAGTCGGCTGATGGCTTCCGATTGTGCCGCGGCATTTCCACCTGCTTTACCAATAGTTGTAAACACTTCACATAAACCGTTTTCATCCTGATTGATGGTGATGTAAAGGGTTCCCTCGCCCGTTCGAATCCGCCGCGTGACCCCTTCTGTTGTATGGGGCCGAATGCGGGGTCGTTTTTCTATAACAGTATTTACTTTGGTGTCTGATTGATAGGCGCCTGCTTTATCTTTCGACTTTTTATCTTTTTCAGGTTTTTCCGTAATGAGAATGCCCTCTCTAGATCCTTCCCGATAAACTGTAATGCCCTTCAGGCCGGTTTTATAAGCTGTCATGTAGATGTCCGCCACTGTCTCCAGTGTGACATCTTCTTTGAGATTAACGGTTGAAGAGATTGAACTGTCAATATACTTTTGGATTACGCCCTGCATTTTTACACGGGAATAGGGATCAATATCATGGGCTGAAATCACATAATCCGGAAGGTTTTCATCGTTCCCAAACAACTTTTTGATGATGGGATGATACACTTTGTATTCATTAAATGTTTTTCCGAATCCGTCATTCTTTTTTACACGTCTTGTATAAGAGGTGGCAAAAATGGGTTCGATGCCTGAGGTAACCCGCGCAACAATGGCACCGCTGCCGGTGGGAGGTACTGTTAATACGGTGGAGTTTCGAATGCCATTTTCTTTTATTTTATTATTTAAATTTCTAGGAAGATTTTTAATAAACTGGCTTTTGCGGTAACCTGCCCAATCAAAACTTGGGAAGGATCCTTTTTCATTGGCCAATTCAACACTGGTTTCATAAGCACCATCCCGAAAAATTTGCATGACCTGTTCTACAGTTTGGATTGCATCATCGCTATCATATTTGATTCCCATCCGTACAAGCATATCGCCAAGGCCCAGAATGCCCAATCCAATCCGACGGTCTTTGGTGGCATTATCCTTTTGTGATTCAAGGGCGTGTCTTTCGAGATTATAATCGATGACATTGTCCAGAAACCGTGTGGCAATTCCAACTGTATCTTTGAATTCATCAATCATGAAGTTTCCTTCTCCATCCACAAATCGTTCCAAATTGATGGAGCCCAGATTGCAGCATCCGCCATCGGGAAGGGGCTGCTCTGCACAGGGATTGGTTGAGACGAGGGGGCTGCAGTATTCAGCATTATGGTAATCGATCATGGTATCCCAAAATAGGAGTCCGGGTTCAGCGCTGGTGTGGGCGTGTTCTATAATTTTATTCCATAATTGCCGGGCTTTTATGGTTTTATAAACCTGATCATTCCATTTGAGATCAAATTCCGAATCATTTTCTACCGCTTCCATAAATCCATGGGTTAAGAGGACGGATATATTAGAATATTTCACCATGTGAATATCGCCGGTTTTGATTTCAATAAATTTTTCTATATCCGGATGATCCACCCGCAGGGTTTGCATATTGGCACCGCGCCGGCCGTGTTGGGCAATGGTGTTTGTATTTTCACTGAAGAGGTTCATAAATCCCACAGGGCCGCAGGATTCACCGCCAGTTCCTTTAATGGCATCCCCGGAGGGACGCAATACAGAAAGATCGTGGCCGCAGCCGCCGCCATATTTATAGGTCCGGGCTTCTTCTTCGATTGTGCGATAAATCGAATTGATGGAATCATCCTGAATTCCCACCACATAACAATTATTGAGTGTGGTGGTAATATCTTCCCGGCCCGCACCATGCATGATGCGTCCGCCAGGTGTAAACCTGAAATCTTCTAAAATATAATAAAATTTCTTTTCCCACGTATCACGCAGTTTTTTAGTCCGTTCAACAGACGCCAGGGCTTTGGCCTGGCGCTGCCAGAGTTCGTATGGGTGGTTTTCCCACGGGGCAAGATATTTGTTTTTCAGTACATCCGCACCGAGCGAATCATCTTTGTAATAATTTTCTGTAAGATATGGGGTGAATTCTTCAGAAATATTTTGTCCATCCACTTCTTTTGTGAGTTCGCGGACGGTTTCCTCAACCATCATATTGAGTTCACCCGAGGTTGTCTTTCCACTGGGAAAGTTGAGTTCTATTGCTTCTGCCATTGACAGCCGTTCCTATTCAGGTATGTGGTGTTGTAAAAAAACAGATCTTTTTATAGGTTGATAAATGAAAAAGTGATAATCGACTTGGTTGGCACATCCAATATATATTTGCGGATAATATTACCCAAGAAGAAAAGTGAAAAAACCCTAATCATCCTCGAGAAAAATGTGGAGAAATTAAGTTTTCCACAAATTGTCCACATTAAACAGGGTTGTTTTTGGGCTATACAATGATCGCCAATACAGGACCCAATTCTCTTTCAAGGTTATCCACCGAGGAGACAATGGTTTAACCGCATTATTTTGGAATAGAAACGCTGGAGCACACATTTTTTCTGATATAAATTCACCCATCATGCGGGCGTCGTATAATGGCTATTACCCCAGCTTCCCAAGCTGGAGACGTGAGTTCGATTCTCATCGCCCGCTCACCATAAAAAAAGGGACGTGGAGGGCACGTCCCCTTTTCATACAAACAACTGTCGCTTATGATTACAAATGAAACTTGCAGCAATTGTGAAAACTTATGTCACTTTGAATTAAAATGATGTGATGAAGATCACGGGAATACATAATTAATATGACCAACCTAAAAGGGGTGTGGACCCCTATCCTTACACCACAAAACGCTCATTATTCCATAGATAAAACCCGGTATTTTACTCATCTTCGATGGTTGTTGAATCATGGTGTCGATGGTATTGTGATTTTTGGGACGAATGGGGAGGCCACCTCTTTCTCAGTATCAGAACGGATGGAACTACTTGATTGGGTAAAAGAAGAAAAAATCTCCTCAGAAAAAATTATGGTGGGTACAGGATGCAGTGCCCTCATGGACACAATTACCCTGGGACAGCACGCTGTATCAAGAGGATATTATCATCATTTAATGCTGCCGCCATTTTATTATAAAAGCCCAAGTCAAAGTGGGTTGGTCCGATATTTTAGTGAAGTTATTCAACAGATTGGTGATGACCGCCTTAAGATATTTTTATATCATTTTCCCCAACTGTCTGGGATTCACTTTGATGTTAATATAGTGTTGGAACTCATGGAAAAATTTCCGAATCAAATTGTGGGATATAAAGACAGTTCCGGAAATTGGGACAACACGATAAAGATACTTAACCATTGCCCCGGATTAACAGTTTTTCCCGGGTCTGAGGAATTCCTCACCCCAGTGCTGGCTGCGGGCGGGGCGGGCGTCATCAGCGGTACAGCGAATGTAAATCCAGGTTATATTAAAGAAACATATAACGCATTTTTTGCGGGCAAGGAACTGGCTGTGTCCTGTCAGGAAGGTATTACCCATTTTAGAAAGGCGGTTCAAACCTACCCACTCATTGGGGCATTAAAGGGTTTAATGAAACACCATCAAGGTGATGATATTTGGGGAAACATACGTCCACCCTTATCTGGATTGCCTCCATCAGATTTAAATCAATTATTGAGGTCGGTGAAATCGCTAAAATATACCCTGGCTGATTAGCCTTCCGTCGAAGGCTTACTAATTTATAATATATTATTCTGAAGATTTCAATGATGTGCAGTTTGAATCATTTCTCAACAGTCGTTAATGATGGAAGGTATAACATTTAAATAATATCAAGTAAAGAACGAGCAGTTTAGAAAGGTTATTTTGGGATTCTTTTCTATTTTTCTGTCTCATTTTTAATGATGCTATCTCCGTAAATTCTACCCCATGAAAATCCTTTCAGTCAACGAAAACAGTATCGGCGCAGAATTGGGCCTGAAACCGGGTGACCGCATCGACGCAATCGATGGTTCCCGGGTCCGGGACATTATTGATTATCGTTTCAAGATATCCGATGAAAATGTTGTCCTGCGCGTCCGTCAGGGCGGGGAAGTTCTGGAATATGATATTGACAAGGATTATGATGATAATCTGGGTCTGGAATTTGAGGAATTCCGTATTCGTAAATGTGCCAATGATTGTGTTTTTTGTTTTGTAGATCAGAATCCTCCCGGGATGCGGGAGGCGCTTTACTTTCGTGATGGGGATTTTCGATTATCATTTCTACACGGTCATTATATTACCATGACCAATATGGGATGGAAGGAAATGAAACGGGTGGTGACCCAGCGCCTGACACCCTTATATATCTCTGTTCATGTGACCCAGCCGGATAAACGCCTGGAAATGTTTCTCTATGGCAAGGATGATACCCTGTTAAGGAAATTTGAATATCTAACAGAAAATGGGATTGAACTCCATTCTCAGGTGGTTCTGTGTCCTGGATGGAATGATGGTGAATTTTTAGAACAAACGATTAAAGATATTCATCAATATTCACCCATGGCCCGATCTATGTCTATTGTTCCTGCGGGGCTGACAAAACATCGGGATGGGCTGCCGTTCATTCCACCGGTAACCAGGGATTATGCTGACAAATTTCTCCCGATTGTTGAAGGTCTATCGGAAAAATATATCCTCAAAGATGGACGCAGATTTATATATTTAAGCGACGAATGGTTTTTAGTCACTGAAAGGGATTTACCCAATACGGATTATTATGAAGATGTGGATTTATCTGAAAATGGTGTGGGACAGGTGCCAGTCTTTTGGGATCAATGGCAAGCAGGCATGACCAAACTTCACCCCAGTTTGGATACGCCGACAAAGGTAACCGTTTGCACCGGGACCTTGATTGATAAGTGGTTCCGATCTCATTGGCTTCCAACGGTGAGCGGCATCAAAAATTTAGAAGTCAACCATGTGACCATCCGAAATGAATTTTACGGGGCGGAAGAGGTTACTGTTACTGGATTATTGGTTGGTCAGGACATCATTGACCAGTTGAAAGGGCAGGCTTTGGGGGATAAGGTTATTTTTTCTGATCGCATTTTGAGTGAAACAGACATTGTAACATTGGACGATATGACATTAGAACAGATATCCAATGGGATTGGAACGCAGGTTGTGGTTACCGATGATTCACCGGAATCATTTTTTAAACTGTTGAATTAATTTATAATATGGCAAATCCAATTATCGCAATAGTTGGCCGCCCCAATGTGGGGAAATCCACTTTTTTCAATCGGGTACTCAGGCAGAGAAAAGCCATTGTTGACGCCATGGAAGGCATCACCAGGGATCGGATTTATGGAGACATGGATTGGGTCGGGCATAACCTGACTTTTGTAGATACGGGCGGTTATATACCGGAAGATGTGGATATATTCAATAGTGCCATCCGTCAACAGGCACAGGCTGCGGTGGCAGAAGCAGATCTTATTTTATTGATGGTGGATGGAAGGGAAGACCCAACCGCGTCGGATAAAACACTGGCCCAATTTGTGCGGGAAACGGGGAAGAAGTCCATATTGGTTGTGAATAAATGCGACACATTGGCATTAGATGAACAAGTGAATGGATTCTATAAATTAGGCATTGAGCCCATGCATCCCGTCTCTTCTTTATCCGGCCGCCTCACCGGCGATCTCTTAGATCTTGTTTTAAAACAACTGGATTTGAAAGACCGTCCACCCATTGTTGAAGAAGACAAAGGAATGCGTCTGGCCATTGTAGGCATGCCTAATGTGGGTAAATCATCCTTAACCAATGCCTTGCTCAAGAAAGAGCAATCCATTGTTACCCCTATTGCAGGCACAACCCGGGATTCAATCGATTCAGTGTTAAAATATTACGGGAATGAAATTACCCTGGTGGATACTGCAGGACTGCGAAAGCGGAGTAAAGTCAGTGATAGTATTGAATTCTACAGCAGTCTTAGGACCCAGAGAGCCATCGAACATTGTGATGTGGCGCTGGTGCTGATTGATGGGGAAAAAGGGTTCAGCAAACAGGACAAATCCATTTTGGATTATGTCATTAAAAAGGGGAAAGGATTGATCCTGCTTGTGAATAAATGGGATTTGGTAGATAAAGATACCCATACCATGAAAGATTTCACTGACGAAATTGCCTACCAGTTTCGATCATTGGCACACTACCCAATCCTGTTCATTTCTGCTTTAACCAGACAGCGTATTTCAAAAGTATTAGGGACCGCACACGATGTGTATGAATCAAGGAAGAATTCTATTACAACGTCCAAATTAAATAAATTCCTTCGGAAATTAATTGCAAGGCAATCGCCGCCCGCCACCCATGGGAAAGTGATAAATTTGAATTACATGACTCAGGTACATTCGGGCCCCCATCTTTTTGTTATTTTTTCCAATCAGCCCAAATTGGTGCCCACGAGTTATCGGCGTTTTATCGAGAATCAACTCCGGGAACAATTTGATTTGTTTGGCATCCCGATTCGTATTTCTTTCCGGCAGAAATAATCATTCCCTATGGATGGACATGCTGAAGTGATATTGGTCATTCGGGAGTAAAAAAAAGAAAAGCGAGCGCGAATCAAACCAAGGAGGGTAGTGAGGTAAAAGGAGTTGGTAAAAGAAATTCGCACCCGCTTTAAGACATTAGACACCCTAAATTGAAAAAGGTTCCCATCAAATGAAAAACACACTAACAGTTGTGATCTGGATCACATTATGGCTCATGTCATCGTCCTGCAGCCAGGATACCGCTCCATTAACCATCGGGTTTTGGAACGTAGAAAACCTGTTTGACTTAGCAGATGATCCGGAAAAAAATGATGAAGAATTTTCCACGGGCGGACGGAAAAATGTGACGCAGGAGATTTACGATTTAAAAATAAAAAATACCGCCGAAATGTTGGCAGATCTTAATGCGGATGTGGTAGGGCTTTGCGAAGTGGAGAATAGATTTGTATTGGAAGAACTCAATCAAGCTTACACGGGGCGGGATTATAAAATCATCCATTATGATTCTCCCGATTTCAGGGGGATTGACAATGCGTTGCTTTACGATCCATCTGTATTTAAGGTAGTGGATAGCCGAGCCATTGACAACCCACTTCCCAATAATGTTAAAACACGGGACATTCTCTATGTGAAAGGTGAATATGGGGGTGAAATCATTCATCTATTTGTGAACCACTGGCCATCAAATTATGGTGGTCGAAAAAAAGCCATTCCCAAAAGAGCCGCCACGGCCCAGCTGATTGTGAAAGAAATTTCAACAATATTATCACAGGATGCGAGCGCAGAAATTGTCCTCCTGGGAGACTTCAATGAAGATCCGGACGAAATGAATGTTCAATCGTTAAAAACGGTTGGATTAACCAGTCTGATGGAGCCCATGCTGGGCACCCCGAATGTGGGGACCTATGTTTATAGTGGAGAAGATTTATTCTATGATCAAATCATCGTCAGCGAAGGGCTGAAAGACAAAAAGGGGTTGGGGTTTGATTCTGAGAGTGTGATGATTTTGGACTTGCCGAAATACCGCCAGCAGGAGGGGGATTATGCTCATTATCCATTCCGCTTCTGGGCGGGAAATCGTCTATTGGGTGGTTATTCAGATCACCTGGCGGTGCGGGTGACGATTATAAAGATTTGAAAAAAATCGCCAAATTCACAGGCTTTAATATCAAATGGCGGCGTTTATGCCTTTTGCTTTTCTTTATTCCCTTTTAGTGATGCGTAGAGTGCAATTCCACAAAAAACCATGGCTGCGATATAAGCATGATTGTTATTCCAATTAACCCATCCAAAATAATCACTAGAAACAATTAATCCAGCGAGGGTAAGACAACCAATGGACATCATGGGTTGTTTTTTTATTACTTGTAATTGCGTCATTGTTTCCCCTCTGCTAACAATTGATTGTGGGAATCTACGATTAAAAGAACATTATTTATTGGCATTCAGGATTTAGGGGAATACCAAATGGGAGAGGACCAGGCCCGTTCTCTGACGGTCATAGAAATATGATCCGGGTACTGAGTGCCGTATCGGATTTGATCCCATAATTGCCAGCTGGCGGTGGGAATTTCAATCACCCGAACATAATAAAAAGCCTTCGCTTCCGGATCAAATTCCGGATCATTCCAAACCACCAACAATTCTTCCGCGCCTAGATCGGTTGAAAAAGCGCCTGTTTTTAAATCGACGGTGGCACCATTGTCCAGCACAGTCCCATCCCCATTCACACGTCGATCATCGGAAAGGGCCACATTAAAAATCTTTTCATGGAGTTCCCCATCCTTATGCCATCCCTTTACCACCTGAAGACGATCCAGGCCGGCGCCAATGGAATCTTTTTTAGCCCAGATAAGGAATGATGCGTTCGCTGTATTGTTGGGGAGGTCTCTTCCCATGGGCACCCCATTCGCGTAGCCGTCTTGAACCAATGCCTCATTTGAGTTATAATGATTTCGAAATCCATTTCCCCCAAAAAACCGCAATTGGATTCGGCTGCCACTGGTGGCATAACATTCCTTTTGTTTAAGGGCATCATATATGTATCCCCGGGTGTTTTCCTCGGCCCATACAGCCACCAATCCACCGGGATTAACTACTTCGTACACCAGTAAGGATTCATCCAATACCCATCGCTGGGCTGCACGTGCTTCCGGGAAGAAATCTGCAATGGCGTTATTGCCCGTATTACTATTTTCTGCTACCTTACCCGGGGTGGCAGTGTGGGTGTCGGTACTACCAATTATTCCAAATTTGAATGGATTTACTCCATGGGTATGTTCATGTTCCAATCCTTTTTTCAGGGCCCACCGTACGTAGTTATTTTTCTGAGGCGGCGAGTGGGCATAATTCTCAAAACCGGCAAATTCGTCATTTTTCCAAAAGGCTGCATGGACTTCCGAACTCCCTTTGGCTTGATGAATTTCGATCAAAGGTTCAAAATCTTGACGCAGCTGGGCATATTCTGTTGTCATGGGATTTCCATTGGCATCCCTATCTGAAAAGGCACCGCCATCGGCCAGGTTTGTATTATGGGGGATGGCCATGGCGGTGGCGCCCTCATCGGTAATGTGCTGAAGCCAGGTCCACAGTGCTTCTTCATGTTTCAGTTCGAAAGAACTTAAGGGGTAGTCGGGGAGCATCATGTCTCGGAAAATAATATTTCGATGAAGATGGGCACGTCCGCGGAATTGGGACCACTCATAACCGGCAAATGTGGTGAATTTCCCCGGTTCATAAAATTTTTCTGCTGCATCAAGAATAATATCCCAGGCCTTTGCGGTGGTTTTATATCCTCTAAAAAAGCGGGGGTGGGTTGGGTCTTCGACCCCAGCATTGTGGAGGGCGGCGTTAAATAATTTGCGCTGCCGAGATGTATCTATATATGCGGGATTATCCGGATCATGGATAGAATAATTGGGCTCATCCGGTTCATGGATGGCTCGAAATAATCTGGGTAATATAGCTTTATGACCCGGTTCGTCTGCATTTTGAACGGTGATTAATTCCCCAATTGCTTCTGCGTGGTCCGTGACAGCAGAAAAATCAAGGGGACGATCGATCTGCACTTCTTTACCAAGGACTTTAATAGCATTACCTCGGGCAAATTGATATGCATCTTCCGGGTTAGCCAGCGTGCCCCCAACATAGGCATCTAAAGAAAGAGAGGTGTGGACATGTAAATCCCCGAAATAGAGGTTCCGCTGGGGATTGGGTGTTAATTGATTTTCATCTCTAAATCGTTCGGTACGGGTTTTATCGGATATGGGGTTGGGAACCGGATCTAAAATGGGCCCCTCGGGAAATAAGCTGTTAAAAATGATGCCCCCGATGAATAGAACAGCGAGGAGGATAGTGGTTAAAATGATTCGTTTATTTGATGGTGCCATGGGCTTTTATTGTAATGGTTTGTAGGCTAAATATCTGCGAACACTTGTGAATATCTATCACTTGATTAAGAAGGTAAAACGTAAGACTTTTTCTCTTTCCATATCCACCCTAAAAAAAATATCCTATTCTGGATGATAATTAATTTGTCTTCCAAAGTAAACAGATATAATTTTGCCGGCCTTCAATTGATAGATAAGGTACTTTTTAACAAAAGAATTACACATGACGCGGGGTGGAGCAGTCTGGTAGCTCGTCGGGCTCATAACCCGAAGGTCGTGGGTTCGAATCCTACCCCCGCTACTAACGATAGACCCTCATTTCTCCTCGAGAAGTGGGGGTTTTTGTTTTGTAGGGAGGTTGAGTCTGGTACTGTTTATTCATCTTTAATCTGCTACGTTCTGACTACGTTTTGTGCTATAGGGTTTCACCCTGTTAACATATTGACGGGCTAAATCAAGGTTAGGGTGAGTATATATCTTATTGACAGAGCTTGAAGCCTGTGCCAATAATACTTGCCTATCTTCAATCGAAAGCCCCAAATCCCGTAAGCTATTGTTGAAAGTATGACGAAATGAATGCAGAGTAGCATGTGGCCGTTCCTTTATCCTTAACAAAGCCTGCATGAATTTGCGAGGCTTTTTAAGGTTATCATTCATTTTACGCTTTGTTTCAGCATATACTTCTGGGAAGAGAGGGATGTCCTTGCCTTTTTTCCTATCTAACTGATTAATGAGTACATCAGCAATAGGAAACTCATGGATGCGTCTTGATTTACGGATGAAGCTTGTAATAGCTTTTCGCTTGAAATCAATATTACCATAAGTGAGGAAAGCCACATCACCAGCCCGTAAGCCTGTATGATACAGAAATGCGTAGTAAAACGACCAACTACCAGCGTCATCGAAGATAATTTGAAGGTCAATCGGTTCAAGAAGTCTATGCAAATTGGATTTTACCATTTTGGGTAAGACTGCTTTATTCGATGGATTGGATTGAATTATTTCCTCATTAATAGCCTGTTCCAGCATAAGGGATATTTCCTGTAAGTGGTTCTTTTTCGTACTTGGTGATACAGGGATTTCCTTATTCTTCACTATTTTAGTGAGGCTATCAATATATCCATTAATGACCTTAACATTGATTTCATCAACCCGATATACTTCTTGGGAATCAAGATAGATTTTAAATCTATTCATCACACCTTTTGTCATTAACAGTGCTTCAGGTTCTTTCCGGTTTCCAACAAATATTAAATATTGTTTTAGGAAATCAGATACCAGAGCAGAGGTATGTTTTGATAGTCCGAGAAACTCAAGGTCTCCCATTATCAGGCTCAAATCCCAATGATCTTTTATCTTATTAGCCAACTTCTTGTTGGTCATTTTTGTCGATTGTGCAACTCTTCTACCTTTATGGACAGCACTCCACCACCAGTAGGTACTATCCTTGCGTTTGTAGAGAGTTGACATTTAGGGGTCACTCCTTTTCTTTTTAGATTCAATGGGAAATTTCCTCTTGGAATCACTGAGGAGACCCTTTTTAACCAGATGATCTTCAACCAATCTTACGATTAACTCGTTACGTGTTCGATATTCCTTGCTCGCTTTGGATAGTAACCGCCAAAGCCTAACAGGCATACGAACAGCCTTGATTGATGATTCTTCGAGTTTTGGTCTTCCTACCTTTCCCATAAGTACCCCTAATATACACACATAATATTCGTAGCACAATAATCAATATTCATTTATCTCTTTTTCCAGTATGATTTGTATTTGTTTGTATTGAGATAGTCAAATAAGTCACCTTCATACACTCTGTAGTTTTTCCCAATTTTCACAGCATTTATCTCGCCTAAGTGAATTAAATCCAAAACACGATTGTAATTGATTTTCAGCAATTCGGATACTTCCATAGGTGTTAAAAGCGGTTTCATAACATTATGTTAAGTTGCCTGCCACCCTGCATACTCATTTTCATCCGAATAGGTTACAGGAATCAATATTTTCTTGTGAGTTGTTGCTGTTATATTTTCATAAACACCCTCGCTGGCATCAGGAGGTTGAGTTTCATTGGGCTTATCTTCGGATGCTTCATTTAACTGGCTCCTCTGTTCTTCAATTTCTTTTTGAGTGCTTAGCTTCCGTAAAACTTCTTGTGCTCTTTCTTTTGCCTCAAACTCTTTTAATTTATAAGCTTCTAATGCTTCAGAAGCCATTCCAAGCATAGGACTGTCTGTTTGTCTTAAAGATGGCACAAGCCGTTCAATAACCAATCGGGCAGAAGCCATGGCATCTGGATGCTGATCAGGCGCTCCCAGCGTGTTTGCAACCATAAGTACTTTATCAATTACTGAATGAGATTTAGGATTCTCCCTAAACTTCTCAGCAATAGATTTACCTTTTTTCGGTCTCCCATCTTTATTCCCAGACTGACCCTTTGACCATGATGTTGATGATTTTCCCATAAATTATTCCCTGTTTTTACCCTGTTTTTACTTAACATTTATCAGGATTCTTTTCTATCCTTTTTAGTTGTAAGTGATCGTAAATATTCTTTATTGTAAAAGATCTGGTTCATTTTTTTAAGAGTTACCGGAGTTACTATAGTTACCGTGTTTCTACTTAGATTATATTTTTATAAAAATATTCCCGGGTATAGGATAGGTAACTTTAGTAACTTAAGTAACTGTCATTTTTCCATGAAATTCCTTTAATAAACGTTTTATTTTCTGTTCCTTTCTCCACGAGAAAACCTTGGTTTTTTAACTCGTTTGAGAACTTTCTATTTGTCAATGCTGGTATTTTGTACTTTTTACAAAACTCAATATATTGTTTAAAACCATCTGCAAATAAAATTTGTCCATCACTTGAAAACGCGGTCATTTCGGTAATGAATGTTTCAACTGAAGATGAACGTATTTTAAAAATCTCGCCGAATTCCCTTACTTGCTCCGATTCTGTGAATCCTTTGTTTATCATTAGCCTGTTCAGTCCATCCAAAGCCCAATAAAAAATCCCGTCCGCTTCATCTTTTAATTTGTCTATTAAGTAAGGGTCTTCAACTTTTAATGATTCCTTTATCTCATCAGGTTGTTGTTCAATTTCTTTTTCTGACAAAAATCTTTGATTAAATGGTATGATTAAAAACCGCCGGAAAAATGCAAAACTTTTATCAGCTGAATAGGGGAAATTGTTTGCCGTCAAAATATGTTTTGCTATTGGTTTTAAATCAAAAGCATCTTGATTTTTATGCTGTGCCCGAATACTGTCACCTGAAATAAGCTGTTTGATGATGTTATCTTTAAAGTGTGCCTTTGACCCTATTTCAGCGGAGATATTCAATAAAGAATTTGTGAGGTCAGCCGTTGCAAATGAATCTATACCAATGATTTCAAAATGAACACTTGATGTATGTCCTGTAAAAAGAAATTCCATAACTTCTACCAAAACAGATTTACCGTTGCTTCCTTCACCATAAAAAATCAAAGCCTTGTGAAAGGGAATGGACGTAAACAGGCAGTACCCCATAAATTCCTGTATAATACAGATTAAGTCTGAATCCGGATTCCCGTCATCTTTAATTAGAATCTCAGAGAGAAACTTATCAAAGAGTGGAATGTCCGATTCAGAGTCATATTCAGCGTTTATTTGAAAAGTGGAAATAAAGTCCGGCGTATGTGGTTTTAATTCCATATCCCTTATATCGAATAATCCATTTTTACAATTTATGATGTATGGGTCGGGATTTATTTCATCCAGTAATTTCGGATCGGAAAGCGAATTTTTTATTACCTCTAAAGTTTCCTTCGCCTTTGCCTGCCGGCTGTTATATATCTTTAATTCGCCAGTTAATAAGTGTAAAAAATACCTGTCACTAAAACTTTTATAAAATCCTCCGTCATATTGCTTTAAAGTATCATTATGAAAAATTATATCTCTGTCTTTTTTGAATATCTCTGCTTCGATCGAAGGGTCAAATGATGGTATTTGTAATTTATTTTTTCTTTGGGGTGTTGGATTATCGTCCAACTCATATTCTTTTCCACTGTTAAGGATTTTGTCGAATGCCACCAACAAATCAAACCTGTCCCAGTCTTGACTGAAAAAATCAGAAACATCAAATTTGCAGGGTCTGTCATTTCCCCAATCGGAGATTGTTATTTTACTTTCAGGTAATTGATGTTTCAGCGCTTTGGCCAGCTTTACCGATCCAGCCCGCCCGGCCTCGTCGTTATCGTAAAGAATGTAAACTGTCTTGAATCTTTTTAAGGGGGTAAGGTCGGGGAATGAATCTGCTCCGGTGGTGCTGGTTACTGCATTGAATCCCATTGACAATAAAGTAATAACGTCTTTTTCTCCCTCTGCTATTATCAAAATGGATCCATCTTCATAATCTTTAATGAGATTCAAGGGGAACAATCTGCATTGTCCGTGTCCCTGAATAGAAAAAGGCTTCTCTCCGGTATTACTCTTATGATATTTGATATTTACAGCTTTGCCGTTTGTGTCAGTATGGAGAAACGTAAATCGTTCTGTCTTGGTATCACACCCGGTGAATGTCTTTTCTACCGCTTCAAGTGTCCAGGGCAAGCCCTTAGTCAGTTTGTCAAAATTCTCCATAAGGTACTTATGATAGGTAAAAGACCTTCTTTTGTCATCCCTGCCTAAAAACGAGCCCCTATTTTCCCCGACATCCCCGTTTCTTTCCTTTTTGGGTATAAGGTTAGGAGTGATGTTTGACTTTGTGGGCGTGCCGTTACTGTAAGGCTTTGGATCAAACCCTATAGCTTTACTGAAGGTGTAAGGATTCCATCCTCCGCATCCTGCTTTACAATGACTCAATCCATCTATATCCTCGAAAAAAAAGCTTGGATGAATATCGGGGTGATGAAAGGGGCATCTACCTTGAAATTGGTTAGGTTTGATCTGTTTGATTTCCCTTACGTGGGGTGCGTAAAGTTTATAATAATCATTCATTTTCAAACTGGTATCTGTCTCGTATTAGTACAAGCGTATTTATCCAATCATGTAATTCATTCATTTTTATAGTGCTTTCATTTACCGGGAAAACCGGCAGTGCTGCCTTTTCCTTTTCTGCTTCCCGGATTAAATTATTTATTATATAAATCATTTCAACAACTCCCGTAAATCTGCTCGTTTTATTAGTATGGTTGCTTTGGTTGAAGTCCCCAACCGGCTAAATGGAATTAGTCCATTTCTCATTTTATCACGAATCGAAGATTGATCGCACCGAAGTAATTCAGCCGTTTCTATTACTGTGAGAAATTCCCGTTGAAATTTCCCTTCAAGTAAATAGGTCAATATATCCAGCTTGGATTCTAATATTTCAAACCGTTGTATAGCAGGGGGGTTCAACAAGGTTATTTTTGCCGGTTTACGTGTTGGAGAACTACCTTAATTGAACTCTCCGCATATATGTTATAATGTCCCTTACCCTTTGATGATGATTCTTTTTCCAGTAAACCCAAACGGTCAAGGTATTGGATTTTATAAAAAGGGGTGTTAGTCCTTTTGGATAGTTCCCCTATGGTTAGGGGTTTTTGTTTGTTTTGCATTTGAAACTCATTTATTTGATTGGTTGAGTTTCTTATACTATTATACTTTTGCTATTGTGTAAAAATGTAAAGTTAAACTTTATAGGTTTTCTCCTCGAGAAATAATAAGATATTTAAAGTTGTGTCGAGTAACTACACAACTCTACACAATCAATTTAGTTTTTTTATTAACTTTTCCCCCTTATAGTAATATCCGTTAAGACTGTCATCAGCCCAATCCACGGATTTAAAGAATATCTTTTTATTGTTTTCATAAACTATTATTACACATTGATTAACTGACCCGTGATTCTCTTTTATATGCTCACTTGTCAATTCGAAAAGGTTAATATATCTACGCTCTGTATAGGTTAATCCGTTTTTGTCTCTCTGCCATTTGTTAGGGGGTTTTTCGGATTTCTTGCCCGCTTCTTTATCTGGCTGTTCGTGATAGAGCAAGGGAATGGCTTTGTATTCCGAGGAGTCCATTACTATTGTTTGTCCCAATTCAAACCAATTCTTGAATGGTTGTTGGAATACTTTATAAGTATCCACCTTAAAAGTCCTGTAATATTCCAATACTGTTTTATTCCAGCGTGCTGTAATGGTCTTGTCCTTATCCTGCAAACAAAGGTTATAGAGAGTTTTGTTGTTGACTAATATGGTCTCCGAGTAAGGTGGGTGATAAAAGGTAATATTTACAGGATATTCTGGTTCTAATGGGGGCAAGGTGAGCGGTGAACTATAATAATCTGATATTATTAAACTTTTTTTTAATACTTCTTCTTCAGTTTTATTCCACTTTTTTGCTTCTTCCTTCGTGACATGATCAATCCGCTTCATTTTTTCTTTTTCAATTTCATCCCTTTGCTGTTGGGTGTTAATATTTTGTTTTCTGACTCCTGTAATCCTTTCTTTTTCGCTAATACCCACTTTAGGAATTTCAAATTCATCGATGGGAATGGTCTGTAAAAAAGAAGGGTTATCCGGTAGCCCAAGATGTTTTTTTTGTGTTTTATTCAGTTCGCAGAGATTTTGCCTCAACTGCTTTTCAATAGTCTGAAATTCCTTTTTAGTCATTAGTTATATCCATACAAATTTGTTTTTCTTCATTTGAGCTAGAGGCGTTTCATTTAGTTACACTCACTTTTAGTTTATTCTGTGGCACTCCGATTCCTTTCAAAAAAAATCTCCGCCACATCCTAAGCGACTATTCTTTTGCTAACTTATGACTCTCACCGATTAGCTTCCATATTTTTTTACTTTAAATTTTATAAGCTGGTTTTCCTGATTTGATTAAATGAAACGCCTCTGGCTCAAATAGCCTCACCAAGCGTGGGGCTTTTTTGTTTGTGGGATTATGGGTAGATTTGGGTATGAGTTCATCATTTAAACAATTAAGACAAAAAAATAAGTTAAGTAAAGAAATTGAGAAACAGATAGAGGACTCAATTCGTAATAAAATCCTTTTACCTGGGGATGAACTGCCCAGTGAGAATGAATTATGTAAAGTATTTGGTGTTAGTCGCACGGCAATACGGGAAGCAATACATATGTTGGGAACAAGAGGATTAGTGACTACAAAACGAGGTAAAAAAACTGTCATCAATGAATACCATGAAGTACTAAATCTAAGTCCTATTCAGTTTTACCTGGAAAGTAATCTGGATGATAAATTAATTCGACATTGGATCGACATAAGGGCAACTTTGGAACCAACTCTTGCACGCCTTGCCGCGTTGAACCGATCGGATGAAGATCTAGCACACCTGAAGGATATTGTCAATAAATTGGATTTGGAAGAGAATATAAAAAATGGAGAATCGATTGCAATTCTTGATAATAATTTCCACTCATCCATCGCTGATTCTACAAAAAACCCAATTTTTCCTATAATTATGAAGCCGATCTATGATATGATGCCAAAAATAAAAACAATGGTTATTAATAAAAGTATAGGAGTCTTCGAATTCAATAATGAAGAACACCAGACAATTTATAAGTGTATAGCGAACAAGGATGGTGATGGTGCGTTTCTCAGTATGGTAAACCATATGAAATCTGCAACCAAACATGTATATGAGACTCACGTCTCATGATTTTGTCTGTAATGAATTAATATATTTTTCATTATTTCAAACTTAATGCCGACTTGAATGTGTTGGTATTAATGTGTATGATATTATACTTGTATATATAATATAATACCTGTATAATATGTCATATTATACAATACACAAACGCAAATTAGAATCACCTATAACACAAATTAGAATCACCTATAACACAAATTAGAATCACCTATCATATAAGAATTTTTCTACAACGAAGTATCATTCAAATGAAAGAGGATAAATAAATATGAATATAAATAACATACGGATACTCACAATTTTTTGTGTTTTTCTGGGCAGTTTTTTGATTGGGCAGGAAGGATTAGATCTTAATCAAAGTTCAGGTATTTTAAAAGGGCGAGTAGTCGATAGTAAAACAGGTGAACCTATGGTTGGGGCAAATGTAAGTGTAGTGGGTACCAACTTAGGTGATGTAACAGATGAAGATGGTGCTTTTAGTATAGATTTATCTGCAGATACTTATTCAATTCGTGTATCTTATATCGGGTATTCTTCATATGACCTAGACGATATCACAGTTGAGTTAAATCAATCAACTCAGGTTAATATCCCATTAACAGTCACGTTTCTTACCATAGATGAAGTCGTCGTAATTGGATATGGAACTCAATTGAAATCGCATTTAACTGGTGCTATTTCGAAAGTGACAAATAAAAAACTCGACCAAATACCAATGGCCCGCGCAGATGAAGCATTAATTGGTCAAGTATCAGGCGTAACCATTCAGGCCACAGGTGGTGATGGAAATGATCAGGGAGTGGGAAGCGATCCTCAAATCAGAATTCGAGGCACAGGTTCTATTACGGGTGGAGCAGGGCCACTACTCGTAATTGACGGAGTAGCTGTTGACTCTGATTTTTTTGGATCCATTGACATGAATGATGTAGAATCATTCGAAATATTGAAGGACGCTGCATCCGCAGCTATTTTTGGATCCAGGGGATCGAACGGTGTCATATTGGTCACCACGAAACAAGGGGAAATTGGACCTACCAAATTTTCCTATAATTCATATACTGGTTTTCAGGATGTTGCCAACAATCCTGACTACAATATGTCGCTGGCAGATGGTTTAAAGGCTGAACTAGCGATGAATGACACACTATCAACACAATCACTATACAAACAACTCATCGGTGTAGATCACAATTGGCAAGATATCATTTTTGATGGCGGAGGAATGCGGAGTCAATCAATAAGCGCAAGGGGCGGTAATAAAGGGACGAGATTTAGTACGTCATTTACATACCTCCATGATGAAGGTGCACTTATTACAGATGACTATAAAAAGTATAATTTAAAAGCTAAGATTGATACAGAAGTTAACGATCAAATTTCTTTTGGGGTGAGCATTAATCCATCGTTTATTGAGCGAAGACGATTTGATGGTTCAACTCATGATATTCTACGACAAACCCCATGGTTACCTGTTTATCTGGATAATACCAATATTCAGTATGTAAACAGGTTAAGAGACAAAGGTAAGTATGCAGATGCTCAAATAGGTGATTATGCAATCCAGCGTATGTTTGATGATTATGATATGGCTAATGGGAAATCTGTTTCAAGTGGAGGAACTGATATAAGCAATACCTCAAACACAAACCCGGTAGCAAAAGTAATGGAGAGAGATCGCAGGGATTTTAAAAATAAAGTATTTGGTCGCATTTATCTAAAATACAATTTCAGCGAAAATATCAATCTGTTAACAGCGTTATCAGGTAATCTTCAAAATACACAGTATAAGAGATGGCAGGGAGCGCAAGCCCATAGAAGTGGAGCATCCAAGATCCAGTCGGATCTTACTGATATTAATTCCCATCATATTGTTGCTGAAGCTTTTCTGAATTACACTAAGAATTTTGGAAGTAATAGTATAACTGCCACGGCAGGTTTTGCAGCAGAAAAAAGACAGCAGAAACAAGGCTCTGTTAGGGGAACAGGATATGAATTTGATTATGTGACCACTATCAATTCTGCTTCTATAATCGCAGCAGGATCATCCTGGGAAAGAGAAAAAAGATTGGAATCCTACATAGGCCGCGTAACCTATGCATATGACCACAAATATTTAGCGTCATTGAGTCTTCGAAGAGATGGAAGTTCTGTTTTCGGTCCGAATAAGAAATACGGAAACTTTCCAGCATTATCATTAGGCTGGAGGGTTTCTGAAGAAAGCTTTATGGCAGGGAACAACTCAATAAATAATTTAAAATTGAGGATAAGCTATGGTGTTACCGGAAACGATGACATAAGAACTGGTAATAAACTAATGGATTGGTATGGGTATCTTGCTGTTCTTACAGCTAACACAGCAGTTGTTGGAAATAATCCAGTTACAAGTTTCACTGCTAACGGAGTTGCCAATCCTGACCTTCAGTGGGAAAGATCTATTGAATATAATCCAGGCATAGATTTTGGATTGTTTGACAATCGAATTACAGGTTCTATTGATTACTACAACCGTGTCAGTGATAACTTGATTATTTTTCAACCAATTTCAACAACAACTGGATTTGGAAATGCCTTGGTTAATATCGGTGAGGTTGAAAATAAGGGTTTTGAGGTCGAGTTAAGAACAAGGAATCTGAGAACTTCAAATCTTACATGGTCCACTACATTTATTGGGTCTAAAAACAAAAATACCCTGACTGATTTTGCAGACGCCAACGGACAGATCACCAGTGTTGATAGCAAACGAGCAGCCGAATGGATAAACCTGGTTGGAAACCCGATTTCGTCCTTCTATGGGTATGTAGTTGATAAAGATATACCACTTGAGTATATCAAGAACCCATGGCATCCAATCGGTGCGGAAGCTCAGGATGTATACGTAAAGGATCTGAATGGTGATGGATTGATTGATTCAGATGACAAAGCAATATTGGGAAGTCCATATCCTGATTTTGTTTGGAGCATCACAAACGAAGTAACTTATAACGATTTTGACCTGAGCTTCATGTGGCAGGGAAGTCACGGTGCAGAAGTTAGGAACATGGGAGATCAGTACCTGTTCAACCATTTCAACTCGAGGCAGGATTTTGATCCCGCAATTACACCGGATCAAGAATTCATAAAAGCGAAGATATTCACTGATGATATAATTCAAGATGCTTCTTATGTCGCGCTGCGAAATATCAACCTGGGGTACAATCTGCCAACAAGCATTTTTGGCAATAATCGTATTGCAAATGCCCGGGTTTATTTAAGCGTCCAAAATGCGTTATACCTGAAATCAGATAATTACACAGGGTTTAATCCTGAGGCAATTAAGCGAACATCTCCTATAACACATGGGTATCAGACTGGTGGCGGAGTAATCCCCCGCAAGTATGTCATCGGTGTGAATATAGATTTTTAATTGAACTAAAAGGAAAAAATAAAATGAAAAATGTAAAAATCATATCTCTGTTAATTGTGACAATATTCCTGAACTCATGTGGTGATGAATTTCTGTCACCTACGCCCCTCTCATTCGTTGGTGGAGATTCCTTTTTCAAAAGCGAAAAAGAGTTAAACACGGCGGTGATTGACATGTACGATGCAATTCAGGGAATTAATTCTTTTTCCTCTGGTGATAATCATGGTATACAGATTGAATTTCAACTTACTGAAATGCGAAGTGACAACACAAAAACCAAATCGCAAGAAGGAGAACAAGCTGAGATTGAGAGTTATAATATTGAGGCTACTAATGGTGTTGTAGCGGATTATTATAGCAGTTTTTATAACGTGATATACCGAGCAAATGTGGTACTGTTGAATTTAGATGTTGCTACTAACGAAAATAGGGCAGCAATTGAGGGTGAAGCAAAGTTCGTAAGAGCTTATGCTTACTTTAATCTTGTTCGGCTCTTCGGAGATATTCCACTTGTTGATCGGGTTATTTCGCCTGAAGACGAGGAAATATCATTTACTCGAGTTTCTACCACTTCAATTTATGCACTTATAGTAAGTGACCTGGAAAATGCGGTGTCAAGTTTGGACAACTCGTATATTAACCGGGCTTCTAAAGCAGGAGCTGAAACACTGCTTGCAAAGGTTCATTTGACTTTGGGAAGTTATTCAACTGCTCGTACTCTGCTTGAATCAGTTATGGGAAGTGGCTACTCATTGGAGTCTAATTTTGTAGATGTTTTCTATAAAGAAGGTAATGATGAAGTGATTTTTGCTGTTGGTTTCACTCCTGATAATGCTAATGACAGCCAGAATTTCTCAGCTGAATGGCTCAATGCTGTTGGACGAACAAGTGGTATAAACTACGTAACCGATGAAGCGCGAGCTGCTTTGGACGCCCTGGGAGGAGACAGAACGACTTTTTCTTACCGCCAGGATGTTGCACAACCAACTCACTACCAGGTTGTTAAGTATCTACCTAATGGTGATGCAGATTTAGGAATTCAGGCAACTTCCAATAATCCTACCCAAGCTGGAAACGACTGGATTGTGCTGAGATATGCTGACGTGTTACTAATGCATGTTGAGTCGATATTAGCCGGTGGAGCTCTAACTGCTGATGCAGCTGCAATAGCTTCTTTTCAATCCACCAGGGACAGAGCAGGATTGAATACACCAGTTGTAAGCGTTTCAAAGCAGGATCTGCTCGATGAAAGGAGAGTAGAACTTGCATTTGAAAACCATCGCCTCTTCGACCTGATAAGGTTTGGTGTAGCAGAAAGTGTCTTGGGAAATTTCGCAACCAATAATGGATATTCATTTTCTGCGACAGATTTATTACTGCCTATCCCGGAAAGTGAGATCGGGCTAAGCAGTGGAGCTTTGACCCAAAATCCAGGTTATTAAATAATATTGCTAGATACACTAAAATGACTTAAGTATGAGAAAGAGCTACAAACTACTACAAATGGGGCGGTAATAAACTCTCCACCTTCACCATTTCTGTAGCTCTTTCTTCATTTTTTTGTATTGAAAATTAACTAAAAACAAATTGAACGGAGAAAAGAAGAATTGTATATCGAAGAAAAACAAAGGACATAGCAGAAAATAATGAAAAACACTTTAATTACGTTAAAAAAAACGTAAAAAATACTTACGATCAACTTAGGATAATAAAATTAATTTAAAGGAACTAACTAAGGAGTACAAAAATGAACAGATATTTTAATCCAACTAAATCCGATTTGTTTACTTTCAGAAGTCTTAATGTGAAAAAATACTTGGCCATTGGTATTATGACTTCTCTATTTATCACCGCTTGTGAAGATGAGGTACTTCCAGAAGCGGGCTCACTTGCGGATAAAACACCACCAAAAGCAGGGTTTAATTATAGTGCTGATCCAAGTGATCATTTGATAATTAATTTTTCAAACGCATCGATAAGTTCAACTACATATTCCTGGAAATTTGGTGATGGGGGGACATCTACAAGCAAAAACCCGTCACACACTTATTCAACCGAGGGTACCTATACAGTGTCACTTACGGCTTCAGATAAGTTGAATGCCTCCAGTTCTATATCAAATGATATCGAAATACTTAAACCGCCATTATATGAACCATTTATATTAGAACCCAGTTTTGAGGATGGCCAACTGGAAGGCGGTACGGGAGATGGTCGAGATTCATGGCGCGTTTCAGGAGGAAATAGACCTGAAGGTATGGGTGGTGTTATTCAAATTACCTCGGGCCCAGTAAGAACCGGAAAACAAGCGGCAAAATTTCCAACAAACAACGAAAGAGCAGGATATCAAGAGGTTGTTGTAGTAAAGGATCATGATTATGTGGTTAAATTTTGGTATACGATGAAAACTTCACCGACTGGTTCATTAACAATATCAATTTTAAATGGACCGGTAAGCGATCCAGCGAATGTTGCTGGAGCAACGATTGCAAGTAAGACAGTAAGTGACCAAAGCGATGCCAATACATATATTGAGGAATCGATTGAATTTAATTCTGGTGACAGTGATTTAATTGTAATCTACTTCACAAACACTGATGTAGAATCGCGAGTGGAAGATGTTTCAATAGATAACAAATAATAGATATGAATAACTTTGGTAAGAAATAAGAGTTACACGAATTCATTCCCTTGTTATCATTTTCTGAATCTACTTTTTCTTGGCACACTTTATAGCACAGGGTGTCAGGATCGTGGGCTCCCTGATCGTCCCGATGGGTGGGTTGGAGGTGAAGGAATAGACTATTTCCTTCCTCATATTGATTTGAATCACTGGAAGGTGACACTCCCCATTGGAAACCCTTCAACTGAAATAGAACCACCGGAAATACTGAATTATGCTACGAATGAAACATTACGACCATTCATGTATAATGACTCAACAGATGGTTCCTTAGTTTTTTATACATACCCTGGTTCTACAACTCCTAATTCCTCATATTCTAGGACAGAGTTGAGGGAGCAAATGGAGCCAGGAAGTAATTCTATTAATTGGAAATTTTCCCAAGGAGGAAAATTAATTGGGACATTGTCTGTTCCAGATATATCAAAAGATAAAAATGGTAAACCACATCGTACCATTGTCATGCAGATCCATGGAAGGTTAACTAATTCCCAAAAACAACTAATCGGTCAAAAAGATAATAATGCACCGCCAGTCTTAAAAATTTACTGGGATAACGGGAGAGTCCGTGTAAAAACAAAAGAATTAAAAAATGTTAATATTTCAGAAAAAGAAATTCTTCATAAGGATGCTTGGAAAGATGACAGTGGGAAATATTTCAATGCCTATGTTGGCACTGAAATATTTAAGCTTGAAGTTAATGCTTACAAAGGCGGGATGTCGGTAAGACTAAATGATAATGAAACTTTTACTTATGAAAATGTGCATATGGAAAAATGGGAAGTGTTTGAAAATTATTTTAAAGCAGGAAATTATTTACAGATAAAAGATCAAGGATCTTATGCCTACGTTAAATATTATAGTCTTATTATGAGCCACTAGGATACGGATGAGTTTATTTATCATTAAATTTATGGAGTCAAAATAATCATGTATAGATTGAATTTATCATTAATCATCTTTTGTTTTATTTCCAATAGTTGCAATACGAATGATAAAGATATTTTGGTGAGAAATCTTTCCGAGTTTAATCAGGCTGTATCAAATGTGATTCCAGGTACCATAATCACTATGGCCAATGGTGAATGGAAAAATGTTGAATTACGATTAAAAGGTAACGGAAAAAAGGAAAGTCCAATTTTACTTAAAGCAGAAACACCTGGAAAGGTGATTATTTCAGGCCAATCCAATCTCGCATTTTCGGGGGAATACATAATTGTATCCGATCTAATTTTTAAAAACGGATATACACCTACGAGTGAGGTCATCTCTTTTCGTATCGGAAAGAATGAATTATCAAATAACTCCAGGGTCACTAATTGCGTGATCGACAACTTCACGAATCCCGAAAGATTTGATGGTGATACATGGGTGGCCATTTACGGGAAGAACAATCAATTCGATGGAAACAGCCTAATTGGCAAAGGCAACCGCGGAGTTACTCTGGCCGTCAAACTGCAGACGGAAGCAAGTCAAGAAAATAACCATATCATTGAAAATAACTATTTCGGTCCAAGGCAGATTTTAGGGTCGAATGGAGGTGAGACGCTAAGAATTGGTACAAGCCATTTCTCTAGGACTTATTCAAATACGATCGTTAGAAACAACTACTTCGATCGGGTAAACGGCGAACATGAAATAGTTTCTAATAAAGCCTGCGGGAATGAATTTCGAGACAATGTCTTCTTCGAATGTCAGGGTACATTGACTATGCGACATGGCCATCATACGATGGTAGAGAACAATTATTTCCTAGGGAATAGAAAACCAAACACCGGTGGTATTCGGATTATTAACGAATACCAGACGGTTCGAAAAAACTACATGTATGGCCTAACCGGTCATCGCTTTAGGGGTGCCTTGGTGATCATGAACGGCGTACCAAATTCCCCGATCAATAGATACAATCAGGTGATTGATTCATATATGGATAACAACATTGTGATCAACAGTGATTACATCCAATTATGTGCAGGAAGTGATGAGGAAAGATCTGCGATTCCAGTTGGATCTACTTTCAAGAACAACCTGATTCTTGGTAATACCAATTCCGAACCTTTTACGATTTATGATGATGTAACGGGAATTGAATTTTATGGAAATGTCATGAACGAAGAGGCTACTGCTCCTTTTGAGGATGGTTTTGAAAAAGTGCCTTTGGAACTTGAAAGGAATGAAGCAGGACTTTTGGTGCCTAATCAAGAACTTATCGATCAATTGGAATTCGGAGACATTGCACTTCCAGTTTCCAAGGATGAAGCGGGTGCTGGTTATTATACAAAAGTCGGGGAAGTGAAAACTTTCGGAAGCGGACAAACAATTTCTGTTGCATCAGGGGAAAATACCCTCCTGGATGCATTGGCGAATAGCAAACCCGGAGATATTCTCCAGTTGGAAAATGGCGGAGAATATCTCATGACGAAATATGCCTTTGTCAATCATCCAATTTCCATTGTGGTTTCTAAAGGCGACAAGGCTAAAATCCTTTCAGAGAAGCAGAGCTTTTTTAAGATTGAAAATGGCGGAGCACTTATGGTGAAGAATGTGCTTTTTGATGGGGCAGAATCTCCGGATCAAGCGGGAAATAACGTGATCAGCACAAGCAAATATTCGATGAATAAAAATTACGCGGTTGTTATAGAAGATTGCGAAGTGAAAGATTTAGATAAGAATCATTCGTTTGATTTCCTAAAATCTTACAAACACACTTTCGCGGATTCTATCAATATTATCAATACAAAAATGACCAACGTCACCGGAGCGGTCATGACACTAGACATGGAAGTGGAAGATTTAGGAATTTATAATGCTGAGAATATAAACATCATTGGATCAACATTCACTGATGTGCAAGGAGCTATAGTTAATGTGTATAGAGGCGGCACGGATGAAAGTACATTTGGCCCAATCGTGACGGTTTCAGATGTAGAAATAAATAACTCGGGTAAGGGTAAAAGAAATAAGGTTGGAGCGGCTTTACGTTTCCACGGGGTGCAGAAGCTAACAGTTGATAATGTTCTAATTTCTGATAGTGAAGGCATTGATCTGTTTTTAACGAACGGTGAGCCGATTACTAAAATATCAAATGTGACTTTCTTGAATTCAACTGGTCTTAAAGTAAACAACAATGAGTACGAATCAAAAAATGTTGTGAGCATCATGGAATGAGGAGAGCACTTACCATATTGGCGATGCTTGTTACAATTGTTGTACATTCTCAGGAGCATCCAAATCTGATACTTACTGCGAAAGGCGTGAAGTATATTCAAGCTAATCTTGGTAAAACACCACTTTTCGATAAATCTGTTGAGATCGCCCGTGCACAAGTCGATGCTGAAATTAAAGCTGGAATCGACGTGCCGATTCCGAAGGATTTGGCTGGTGGCTATACGCACGAAAGACACAAGGCCAATTTTTTTACCATGCAAAAGGCAGGAGTACTTTTTCAAATCACGGGAGATGAGAAGTACGCCACTTATATCCAAGACATGCTTTTGGAATACGCTGAAATGTACCCGATTCTTGGCAAGCATCCGGCTGAAAGATCTTATGCGAGAGGCAAATTATTTTGGCAATGTCTCAACGATGCAAACTGGTTGGTTTATACTAGTCAGGCCTACGATTGTATCTATGATTGGATTGATAAAAAGATACGAAAGAAATTAAACAAGCAGCTTTTTCGGCCATATGCCGAATATATATCAATTGAGAATCCTCAGTTTTTCAATCGAATTCATAATCACAGTACTTGGGGAAATGCAGGCGTGGGGATGATTGGATTGGTTATGGACGACGATGAACTAGTCAATTGGGCTTTGAAAGGATTGGATATTCAAGTTTCGGGAGATTTTGTTAAAGACAATGATGGTGGATCGATTCAACTTGAAGGCCAAATGGAAGCTGGGTTTTTCGCTCAATTGGATAATGCCTTTTCGCCTGATGGATATTACACCGAAGGGCCCTATTACCAACGCTATGCGATGTATCCATTCTTGATTTTCGCTCAGGGATTGGCGAACAAAAAACCAGAATTACGTATTTTAGATTACAGGGATGGGCTTCTCATCAAAGCAGTTTATGCCTTGGTTGATCAAACCAATGCAGCTGGCGAATTCTTTCCGATCAATGATGCGCAGAAAGGAATGTCCCTTGCTTCTCGCGAATTGGTCAATGCAGTGAGCATGGCTTATCACTACGGTGGTAAGGATGCGGAATTACTTTCATTGATTCAAGCTCAGGGACGCGTACCGCTGAATGATTCAGGTCTCTCAGCATCTGCAGGAATAGCTGCTGGACAGACAAAACCTTACGTTCTCAAAAGCCGAGAGCTAACTGATGGAGCGAATGGAGATGAAGGAGCGATTGGTATTCTTCGAAGCGAGAATTGGACCTTAATGATGAAATATGCCAAGCACGGCATGGGGCACGGTCATTTTGATCGACTTGGATTTTTACTGTATGACGGTAAAAAAGAGGTTATTCAAGATTACGGTTCAGCCCGTTGGGTGAACATTGAGCATAAGGATGGTGGCGGATATCTGAAAGAGAATACAACTTGGGCGAAGCAAACGGTAGCGCATAACACAGTTGTCGTCAATAGAATGACTCAATTTGAAGCGAAAGTGGATGCTTCCGAAAAATCGCCCGGCACTCCTTACCTTTTTGATGCTTCGGATAAAAATGTTCAAGTGGTAAGTGCGAAGGAAACCAATGCATATGATGGGATTTCTATGCAGCGAACAATGTCCATTTTGAAATTGGAAGAGTTAGAAAATCCATTGATTTTAGATCTCTTTAGCATTCAGGCTGATGATCAGAATACTTTTGATTTACCATTATACTATGTTGGAGAATTGATGTCCACCAACATGGAATTCAAAAAGAATAATACATTGGAACCTATGGGTTCAACATTTGGATACCAACATTTGTGGAAAGAAGGGCAAGGAAAGATATCGGCAGAAAATTTCCGAATGACTTGGTTCAATGGTGAAAACTTTTACACAGTTACATTTCAGGCTAACGAAGCTGACGAGGTGCTGTTCACTCGAATTGGAGCCAATGATCCTAGTTTCAACCTTCGACATGATCCTGGATTAATCTTGAGAAGAAGAGCTGGGAGTACGCTCTTCGTCACTACCATTGAAGCTCATGGTCGGTATAATCCGGCAGATGAAATTCCGATCAATTCTTTCACATCTATAGTCGAACTAAGAATTCTTCATGAGTCGAAGGACTATGCAGCTGTGGAAATTGAATTAAAGAATGGCCCTGTTTATGTATTTGCGTTTTCACTAACGGATAAAAACCCAGAAAGCAAACACTCGATAAATCTGAAACAAGATAAATTAACGTGGAATGGTCATTTTCAATTAATAAAACGAGCAACTGAGAAGGAAGAAATATGAATCGATCAAGTGAGAAATACATAATTACGAAAGACATGAAATGGGAAGTCCTGGGAGGTGGTGTCTCCAGAAAATTCCTTGGATATAATAATCAGATAATGATGGTGCTTGTCAAGTTTGAAACGGGTGCTGAAGGTACGCCTCATCATCATTTTCACACGCAGGCCACCTATGTTGCCGAGGGTTCTTTTGAATTCACTATTGATGGCGAAAAAAAAGTAGTTAACGGAGAAAATGGGGTTTATTTCGAACCTAATTTGATTCACAGTGCCGTTTGCTTGAAGGAGGGAATGCTCGTGGATGTATTCAGTCCAATTAGAGAAGACTTTTTGGATGGGTCGGACGTGTCATATTTTGGCAAGAAGGAAGAATAATGGCCTGTTCATCAACACAACTAACAACATAGAATTATGAAAGTAAAAGGTCTTAGATGGTGGATTATTGGGCTGGTCTGTTTAGCCACCATTATAAATTATATTGATCGATCTGCACTGGCAATTATGTGGCCAGATATTTCGAAAGATTTGGATATGAACAAAAGTGATTATGCGCTTATTCTCAATATTTTTCTAATCGCATACGCAATAGGGCAATCGGTTTCTGGTAAAATGTTCGATAAAATTGGAACAAGAGCTGGTTTTGTTGTTTCAATTACAATTTGGGGAATTGCAACATCTTTGCATGCTTTTGCCAGAGGTGTACTCAGCTTTAGCTTTTTTAGAATTTTATTAGGTTTAGGCGAAGCAGGTAACTGGCCAGGAGCGGTAAAAAGTAATGCCGAGTGGTTTCCTTCAAAGCAAAGAGCTTTAGCTCAAGGGATATTTAATTCTGGAGCCGCATTGGGCTCTATTGTTGCCCCTCCTTTAATTGCAGTAGTTTGGGTAGCCATTGGTTGGGAAATGACATTCGTTCTTTTGGGTGCGTTAGGATTGCTTTGGGTAATTCCGTGGCTGATTATTAACAAAGCCCTTCCAGAAAATCACCCTTGGATTACCGATGAAGAAAAGAAGTTAATTCAATCTGGAATCACAAAAAAAGCAGAAGATTCTAAAAAAGAAGGCTTGAGTATGCGTCAGATTCTTTCTTACAAAGAGTCTTGGGCGGTATTATCCTCAAGGTTTTTTATTGAGCCAATTTGGTGGCTTTTTGTGGGTTGGATGCCAATTTACTTGTCTGAAGTTTATGGCTTTAACGTAAAGGAAATTGGATTTTTCGCATGGGTACCTTACGTAGGTGCAGCTTTGGGAAGTTTAACTGGAGGCTATTATTCTGGACGTTTAATGATCAAAGGTGCATCCATAGATAAAGCGCGAAAGCAAACCATTCTAATAGGATGTGTAATTATGTTTGTGGGACTTATTGCAACAGTTGTATTTGGAGATTCTGCTATCAAATTTGTGGGAATCGTTGCTTTCGTGTTGTTTGGGTTTCAATTCGTAATTTCTAATGTTCAAACTATACCAAGTGATTTATTCAGTGGTAAATCAGTAGGTTCACTGGCGGGTCTGGGAGGTACTGTAGGAATTTTCTCAGTGATTATTATGAACTTCCTAGTTCCTGTTATAACAGACAATTATTCTTACACACCCATTTTCATAATGATAGCGGGATTTGTGCCACTTGGATATTTATCAATCAAATTTTTTGCAAAAGAAATTAAATCCATAGGCTAATATAATTATTAGAAGAGGTTATGATTAAAAATACACTAGCAATAAATTAGGGAATGTAAATAATGAAATTAAAAAATAAAGTAGCCGTAGTAACAGGTGGAGCAAGAGACATAGGTCGGGCAGTATGTATCAAACTTGCTTCAGAAGGAGCAAAAGTTGTTGTTAATTATTTCAATAGTGAGTCAAATAGAGATGATACTTTAAATGAGATAGAGAATATGGGTGGTGTAGCAACAGCAGTTCATGCCGATGTGTCCAAACAGGCAGATATAGATAAATTGGTTGAAAAAACAAAGGAAGCATATGGAAGTTCAATAGATATCCTAGTAAATAACGCAGGTGGTCTTATTGAGAGAAAAACAATAGAAGAAATAGATGAAAATTTTTATAATATGGTAATGAATATAAATTTCAAATCTGTGGTATTTGTAACACAGGCATTTAAATCTATGATGAAAACTGGAGGATCAATTATTAATTTATCTTCTCAGGCTAGTAGGGATGGTGGTGGTCCTGGTGCCAGTATTTATGCTGCTTCCAAAGGAGCTGTGACTACTTTCACACGATCAATGGCAAAAGAGTTTGGGCCGATTGGGATTAGAGTAAATGCAATTACCCCAGGTATGATCACGAGTAAATTTCACGATGATTTTACGAATGATCAGGTAAGGAAAGCTGTTGCACAAAATACGCCATTAAAAAGGGAAGGGAAGGCTGAAGAAGTTGCAGATTTAGTTGCCTTTTTAGCTGGAAATGGCTCATCATTTATTTCAGGTAATAATGTAGATATTAATGGCGGGTTAGCATTTTCCTAATTTCGAAATTTAATGAATTCAATAATTTACAATTATGAATAAAAAAGTGATTACTTTTGGGGAGATTATGTTAAGATTATCTCCCCCGGGGTATTTAAGGTTTTCACAGGCTAATAATTTCGATGTGGTCTATGGTGGTGGAGAGGCAAATGTAGCAATATCATTGGCAAATTATGGTCTCAAATCTAGCTTCGTCACAAGATTGCCAAATAATGATATTGGAGAATGTGCGCTACTTGAATTGCGTAAGCGAGGGGTAGGTACTGAAAATATTATTTTTGGAGGGGATAGGCTTGGAATATATTTTATAGAGACAGGTGCCGTAAGTCGGGGAAGCAAGGTTGTTTATGACCGCGCAAATTCTGCAATTTCTGAAATTGAAAGTGGGATGATAAATTGGGAGAAAGTTTTTGATGATGCACATTGGTTCCATTGGACTGGAATAACACCAGCGATCTCTAAACGAGCAGCGGATGCATGCTTGGAGGCTGTAACAGTTGCCAGAGAAAGAGGGTTAACTATTTCAACAGATTTGAATTATCGATCAAAACTTTGGAATTATGATGGTAATCATGAAAAAATAATGACAGAACTAACATCCTATTGTGATATTATTTTGGGAAATGAAGTAGATGCAGATAAACATTTTGGAATTAAACCTGAAGGACTAGATATAAAAACGCAAGGGGAAGAGGTTAATGCCAAAAAATTTAGGTCAGTATGTAAACAAATGTTGGAAAAATTTCCAAACGCTCAGAAGGTGATTGTAACACTTAGAGGTTCTATTTCTGCATCTCATAATACTTGGGCAGGATTATTATATGATGGTAATCAGATTTATGAATCTAAAGAATATCAAATTACCGATATTGTAGATAGAGTTGGAGGTGGTGATTCCTTTATGGGCGGATTAATCTATGGATTGCTCACTTTCTCAAATAATGATCAAAAGGCATTAGATTTTGCCGTTGCAGCATCATGCCTAAAGCATACAATAAAAGGGGATGCGAACTTGGTAAAAATTGAAGAAGTTGAAAAATTAATGGATGGAGATTCTTCTGGAAGAGTTCGTCGGTAATAATATTTAAATATTAATTCAAAGGATTTAATGATGGCTAAGTTTTCCAAGATAGATGTGCAAATAAAAATGAAAGAAACAGGCTTAGTGCCATTATTTTTCCACTCCGATATTGAAGTGGGTAAAAAAGTGATCGAAGCCTGTTATAATGGAGGTGCGAGGCTATTAGAATTTACAAATAGAGGGGATTTTGCTTCTGAAATATTCCGGGAATTAAGCAAATTTTCCTTAAATGAATTTCCTGAGATGGCATTGGGTGTAGGTTCAGTTACGGATGCTGGCACTGCCTCAATTTATTTACAATTTGGTGCAAATTTTGTTGTTACACCAGTTCTTCGAGAGGATGTTGCGAAGGTATGTAATCGCAGAAAAATATTATGGTCGGCCGGTTGCGGATCTTTGACTGAAATAGCAAAAGCTGAAGAATTGGGGTGTGATGTTGTAAAACTTTTTCCTGGTGGAATATATGGTCCAGATTTTGTGAAGGCCATAAAGGGACCATGTCCATGGACAGATATTATGCCTACAGGCGGTGTAAGTCCAACCTTTGATAGCTTAAATTCGTGGTTCCAAGCAGGGGTAATTTGTGTGGGCATGGGATCAAAATTAATAAGTAAAGATACGCTTAAAGCCCAGGATTACGGCGAAATAAAGAAATTAGTAAATAAGTCATTGAATATTATTTCTGACATTAATTCTTAGATTAACAAATTAATTTATAAAATGTAATTGTTTATAAATATTGGAATGATTAGATAAAATAATCTATAATTAATCTCAGAACTATTTATCTTATCTACTGGCAAATAAAGAAGAACGAATCGAAGCGCGTGAAAAGATTAATGTCGAGATAATGAATTACAACAAATCGGTGGAAGAAGAAAAAAGTAAACTTCCTGATATTGAAGAAAGAGTTCAGTTTAAATATTACCCTGTTGGTGAATATGAAAAATGGAAATAATATATCATAGTTTTATGAAAAAATTATTAAAAATTCTATTATCCTTCGGTCCAGGCATTTTCGCCATAGGGTACACCATAGGGACGGGTAGTGTTACCTCAATGATTGTAGCCGGAAATAATTTCGGGATGGACTTGCTCTGGGTTCTGTTTTTTAGCTGCCTTTTTTCCGGGGTATTGATCTATGTCTCTGGTAGTTATTATCTGTCAACGGGGGAAACAGCCCTTTTTGCGATTCGAAAGCATCTGCCTATGGGAAAAATCATAGCAATATCGATTATTGTGACGGTCGGCATAGGTCAATGGAATTCTTTGATCGGAATTTTAGGGATTACATCGAACGTTATTTTTGAAATTTTATTAATTAATTTCCCTGGACTCGAGGTTCAGAAATATGCCGTGGTTTTATGTCTTGCCATACTGATCATCGGTATTTTTTATTTGCTTCTGATCAAAGGTAGCTACACCATGTTTGAGAAAGTTTTGGCACTTTTTGTCTCCATGATGGGTTTGTCATTTGTGTTCACACTTTTCTTCGTTTTCCCGCTTCCAACAGATATCATTCGGGGATTGATCCCTACAATTCCTGAAGTTGAAGGTGCGGGAATTTTAATTGCAGCGTTCGTTGGGACCACCATGGCAGCTGCCACGTTTTTGTCAAGACCGCTTTTTATTCAGGGCAAGGGCTGGACCAAGAAAGATTTTAAAAAACAGAAAAACGATTCGATAATTGCTGCTATTTTAATATTCACGATTAGTGGGGCAATTATGTCAGTAGCAAGTGGTAGCTTGTATGGAAAAGGAATCGAAATAACCCATGTCCTGGACATGTCCAAAGCGCTAGAACCTTCCGTTGGAAAATTTGCAGTGAGCATATTTTTTGCCGGCACATTGAGTGCAGGTCTTTCTTCAATCTTCCCATGTCTGATGATTGTTCCCTTGATGCTTGGCGATTTTAATTCGGGGAAACTGGATATCAAATCAAGGCGATTTAAGTTGATAACAGGCATTGCAAGCATCCTCGCGTTGAGCGTGCCGGTTTTTGGCTTCAATCCAATTCAGGGACAAATATTCAGCCAGGTCTTTAATATTTTTGCACTGCCATTGGTAGTCGTAAGCTTCCTGGTTTTGTGGAACCGAAAAAATGCCGACTTGCCTGCCAGACGTAGGCCGACCAACATAATTTTGATTGCGGCATTTGTGTTTTCTATTATCATTATGGTCAATGGGCTAATGGATATTTTTGGATAGAAAACTGTATTTATGAAAACTGATTTAACCAAAAGGGTGATTTTCATCATGGGAGTCAGCGGCTCTGGTAAAACCTCAGTTGGTCGATTGCTTGCAAATGAATTATCTGTTCCGTTTATCGATGCGGATGACCATCATCCTCCGTCCAATATTGAAAAAATGAGCCAGGAAATTCCATTGATTGATAGCGATCGAAAACCTCAGTTGGATCAATTAAATGAAATAGCTGTGGACCATGTTAGCTACGGATGTGTCATTGTATGCTCTGCCCTTAAGGCGGTTTATAGAAAGCGATTAGTTCAATCCATAGAGTCGAATGTTCTATGGGTTTATTTGAAAGGGAGCTATGATCTTATATTCGAGCGAATAAAAAACAGGGAAGATCATTTTATGGGTGCAGAGATGTTGAAATCACAGTTCGAAATCCTCGAAGAACCGGAAAATGCAATCAACATAGATATTGCAGATTCACCGGAGGTTATTGTTCAAAAAATAAAATCGCATTTAAAATGAAGACAGAAATTGGTGTCATTGGCTTGGGAGTAATGGGAAAGAGCCTGAGTCGAAATCTTGCACGGAATGGCTTTAAGATATCTATTTATAACCGCCACGTTGATGGAAAAGATGAGAACATTGCGGTTGATTTTAAGCGGGAATATCCTGAATTGGATCAGGCCCTTCCATTTAATGATTTAAAAGCATTTGTTCAGTCTATGGAAACGCCTCGGAAGATCATCCTGATGGTCAATGCAGGGCCTTCAGTGGATGCAGTGCTGGGCAATCTCAGTGATTTACTGGAAACAGGAGACATTGTGATTGACGGAGGTAATTCGCATTTTGAAGACACCAACCATCGAATTGATTCGATGAAAGAGAAGGGACTGGTTTTTATCGGGGCTGGAATTTCAGGAGGGGAAGAAGGAGCGCTTAAGGGGCCATCTATTATGCCATCAGGTGACAAGAAAGCTTACTTGAAGGTTCAGAAATACCTGGAATCCATTGCTGCAAAAGATGGTGATGGGAATCCCTGTTGCTCTTATGTAGGCAGTCAGGGTAGTGGGCATTTTGTTAAAATGATCCATAATGGAATCGAATATGTGGAGATGCAGTTGCTTGCTGAATGTTATTCAATTCTTAAAAGTCAGAGAATGTCAAATGCCGAGATGGCAGCAGTGTTTGAATCGTGGATGAGTGACTTGGGAAGCTACCTTCTTGGAATTACCGTTGAGATTCTAAGGAAAGAGGAAGGCGATGAATATCTGTTGGATCAAATTCTGGATAAGGCTGGTAATAAAGGAACGGGCAAATGGGTCGCCAATTTGATTGTAGATTCAGGAGAACCGGCGACCATGATTCCTACGGCACTTTTTTCCAGGTATCTTTCCTTCTTTAAAGAAAAGCGGGAAGATGCGGCCAGAGTATTCTCAACCTTGGGGGGCTGTGATGACATTTCAATCCTACAATTAAAAGAGGCCTATCATTTTAGCAGGATTATCAATCATCATCAGGGTTTTTCGATGATTGCGAGAGTATCTAATCAGAATAATTGGAACGTTGACCTAAGTGAAATTGCCAGAATATGGACAGAAGGATGCATTATCAAGTCGAACTTTATGAAGGAATTGGTCGATTACTTAAAATCTGACAGCTCTATTCTATTCAATGATAAACTGAGCCAAATTATCAAGAAAACATATTCCTCTATTCAGTCGGTAGCTACCGTATGCATTAGAAAAGAGATTCACATACCTTGTTTACTGGAAGCAGTAAACTTTTTTCACGGCATTAAAACAGCCAATTCTCCAGCAAATCTTATCCAGGCTCAAAGGGATTATTTTGGGGCACACAACTATCAAAGGAAAGATGACACATCGGGAAATAGCTATCATACAGAGTGGTAAAACTGGTCAGTGCAGAAATACCTGCAGGCTATCAGTCTGTTATATGGAATACCAGAAACAACTTTGGGCAGCCAGTATCGGCAGGGATTTACTTTTACCAGATCCAGACCAAGGGATTTGTTAAGACCCGAAAGATGGTCTTATTGAAGTAGTATGAACGCTACACTAACGACAAGGAAGCCTCCTCACGGGGGCTTTTTTGTTTATAAAAGAGACACCCACATTGCTGGGTAATTCTGTGTAATTTCCTGTATGAAACGTCTCTGGGTCATATAAAGGAGAATAAAATGAGTAAAAAACCAACACCGATTATTGGAAAAAACTTTGATGTATTTCTATCAGGTCTTGAAGATTCAAATCAATTTAATCTACAACAAGCAAGGTTAATTCCATTTTATAAACCGGGAGATGAGATGGCATTAACATCCATTTTATTGTCGGGATTAAGATTGATTAAGGAGTTCAAAAAGACCGTATTTAAAACCATTAATTTAAATGGTAGTGGGAAAGTCCACATCTTCAGTGAAGTTGAATTTACTTTATTTAATAAGAGACGAGTTGATGGGTTAATTCTTGTTGAAAGAGGTAAAAAGATAATTGATGGTGTTATTATTGAGGTTAAGAATAAAAATAATGAATTAGACCCAATCCAAATAGCAAACTATGTCCAAATAGCAAAAGCATATAAAATTCCTAAAATTCTTACAATCTCAAATCAATTTGTTAATTTTCCAACGCAATCACCTGTTAGTGTAAAAACACCCAAATCTGTATCCTTATATCACTTTTCTTGGTCTTATCTATTAACAATAGCTCATATTCTTTTGATTGACAATAAAACAAATATTTCTGATGAAGACCAAGTTGAGATAATGAAGGAAATTGTTAATTATTTTGAATCACCAAAGTCTGGTATTTTAGGATTTACCCAAATGAAATCTGGCTGGGTTAATGTGGCTCAAAAAATTAATGCGGGTGCTTCACTTAAGATAAATGATACAGATGTAGATGAAACTGTTTCCAGTTGGCTTGAAGAAGAAAGAGATATGGCTCTAATATTAAGCAGGCAACTTGGTCTGATGGTTAAATCAGGTATTAAAAAGTATAAAACAGACATTAAAGCAAGAATTAACAATGAAAAGAAATATCTTGTCAAAAACAAATATGTTGAAGCGAATCTACAGATAGATGGTGCTGTATCAGATATAGTTGTTAGGAGCAATTTTGGAAGAAAAAATGTTGTTTACTCGGTTTCAGTAAAACCACCTGAAGATAGAAAAACAAGACCACAAATAACATGGCTTAAAAACCAAATCTTAAAATGTGAGAGGAAGAATCCAGAACTTTACAATGGTATCAAAAATGGATTAATGTTTGATATCTCATTAAAATTTGTAAGCAAACCTCTTCGAGTTCCTATTAATGATATTGAAGATGCACATGAAAAATTGTATGGGCGAGAAATCAAAAACTTTAATGTGATATATGTTAATTATTTAGGTAAAAAATTCGAGAGTAGAAAACTATTTGTTACGAATCTTGAACGTGGATTAATTAATTTTTACGAAATAATTGTTCAGCATTTGAAAAATTGGGAAAAACCAGCTCCAAAGCTTAAATCTGCAGAACTTCAAGATTAAATAAAACGCCTCTGGCTCAAATAAAGGAGAATAAAATGAAAATATCTATTTCTTTAAAAACTTCACTTATAATGCAAGGTTCGTTTGTTGTAAGTCTCCTTCCAGTGGATATATTATTAGGTCTCTGGAGGGAATATCGATGGTGGCACTTATCTCCACCAGAGGATGTAATGTCAAACTATATTGTTTTTGTTGTGGGCATATATATACTCTTATGGGCATTGACCTATGAAGACTTATTCAAAAATAAGGACGATTAGTTCTCTTAAAACAAAAGTATAATACTATCTAACCTCTCCCCACTCAACCCTAAAATTCCCAATCTCATCCAGTATGAACCCCACTTCAATGGGGTTTTGTGTTTCACGGAGTAATTCGGGGTAAATTCTGATATGAAAAAGAATGGAATACATACTGAGTTTCATGAGAATGGAAAGAAAAAGTCTGATGGAACTTACAAAGATGGGAAATCAGATGGATTATATACTGAATGGTATGAGAATGGACAGAAAAAAAGTGAAGGAACTGACAAAGATGGGAAATCAGATGGATTATTGACTATTTGGTATGAGAATGGACAGAAATCAGATGAAGGAAATCTCAAAGGTTTGAAATTAGTGGGATTTTGGACTTTTTGGTATGAGAATGGAAAGAAAACAGGTGAAGGAAATTTCAAAGATGGGAGACTAGATGGATTCGTTACTGAATGGCATGAGAATGGAAAGAAAGAGTATGAAGGAACTTATAAGGATGGGAAAGAAATAGATAAAAAGTGTTGGGATGAAGATGGAAATGAAACAGAGTGTAACTAAATGAAACACCTCTGGTTCAAATGAAACTACAAAAATGGTTCTTTTAGAAAAACTTAAACAATTTATTAAAGATCAAACTTGGACATTCGCTAAAACCTACGCAGACACATGGCCCCATGAATATATTGTCCAGAAAAATGTAGATAATGAATTATTTTTGGCACTTGCTGATCATATTGACAAGCATGGGTATGAAGATTTTTTTTATAAGATGAAGCAAATATATTTTGAATACGATGGTAATACTTATTGGCATATGGACAATATAATCAACCGGTGTGATAGTAATGAAACGTACCATATGCGTAAAAAAGAAGGAAGATTGCCTGAAAAACTACAATCTGCCCATTATAGCCAAAAGCCCCATACATCGGATGATATACAGGGCTTTTGAGGTTCAGAATTGCTACGTTTCGACTACGTTATTCTGTAAATGCAGATATTGTTGATACTCAGTCGGGCTCATAACCCGAAGGTCGTGGGTTCGAATCCTACCCCCGCTACTAAAAGAAACCCGTCTTAATTGGCGGGTTTTTTGTTTGTGGGGGTGATGGTAAATTTAGGATGACTATGAAAAAACCAAAATTCATTGAACCGGAAATCATCCAAATCCCCGAAGGAAATTTTTTTATGGGAAGTAATAACGGTACAACAAATGAAATCCCAAGCCATAGTGTATGGCTGGATTCGTATTCTGTTGCTAAGTATCCAGTGACAAACCGCGAATATGCAATCTTTTTAAAAATATTGGGTCACTCACCACCACGATTTTGGAGTGAATCAAAATTTCGAGATCCCGATCAACCGGTAGTTGGTACATGTTGGTACGATGCTGTTGCGTACTGCGATTGGTTAAATGGTCTGACTGGAAAAAATTATCGTTTGCCTACGGAAGCAGAACGCGAAAAAGCAGCGCGGGGAGGATTAGTAAACAGTGTGTACCCATGGGGAAACAATCTGCCGGCAGATCACTTGGGAGGACGGGATGCCCTCCATTTACCCGTTGGTACTGAAGGCCCGAATGGCTACGGTCTTTATAATATGTCAGAGGGTGTCCATGAATGGTGTGCTGATTGGTATAATCGTGTTTACTATAAGGACTCACCAAATCGGAACCCCATA
>Ga0208571_1000016_pt1 | contig 71270 bp, 70 predicted proteins | sample DeeseametaMP0103_FD_184223 | JGI IMG/M metagenome (GOLD analysis project Ga0208571, IMG submission 184223) | Marine microbial communities from the Deep Atlantic Ocean - MP0103 (SPAdes) | ecosystem: Environmental > Aquatic > Marine > Oceanic | place: Atlantic Ocean | collected 2010-12-22
TGGTTTACGGTCGGAGTTCATTTCGGATCGTCTCCCGCTTGTGCTTAAATCGTGACTTACTTGAGTCCGGACTGCTGGTGTGATGGAAGATAGTCTCTGTCATAACACCAGAATTATATGACGAGATTACCTCTCTAACCACACCCCCACCGTCACCAGTACCCCACCTGGGTGGCTTCCCGATGGGGGGCCGCTGAAATAATGAGAGCCCCCTCGTTTAAGGGGGTTTTTGGCATCTGTGCTTTGCTTAGAATGTACCATTACGTCCATGTGTTTACGCTGCTTAGAGGATGTTCCGTCACAACGTTACAGGCAGTTAGATCGCACTCAGGGGAGTTATTACGATAAAAATCAGCAGGATTTGTGAAAGCTATCCGTTGCCAGAGTATCGTGGATAGTTGATACTTCTCCCCTAAGTGCTCGGCGATTTATCCAAAGTAGGCGTTAGGTGGATGTGTGGGAATGATAGCGGCTATTGACTTGTTCGCAGGTGCTGGAGGCTTAAGTCTCGGAGCTATTAATGCCGGCCTAGACGTCCGCCTTCATGTCGATACCGATCCTGTTGCTTGTGCGACCCTGAGAGATAACGCTGATATTAACCAGGGAACGGTTGTTGAAGCAGACGTGTGCGATATGCGCGGCGGTGACCTTAGAGAGTTGTCAGGCATTTCAAGTGAGGCGTTTAGAATAGGTGGCCCTAGCGCATTAATCGACCGATTCACAAGTCAATCCAAGCAGACAATGCTACTAAAGAGAGACCAAATCATTGACTCATCTGAATAAGTGGAGTTGAAGGCCCTTAGTACTGGTGTTTAGTGCCGCGCGATCAACGTAATTCTAGATTCAGACCGCCAACCTCTCGAACTCAGAATCAAATAAAATGTCGGCAAAATGGGAATCCAAAAATAAAACCGGGGCCATTAGACCCCGGTTTAGCTTTGAAAATTGGCAGGAGCGGGAGGATTCGAACCCCCGGCCACTGGTTTTGGAGACCAGCGCTCTGGCCAGACTGAGCTACGCTCCTGTGTTGTGTGGCGCCTTTTGGATGCGGCGCCGGCCGTTACAATAAACGGATATGGAATTGTAATGGTACCCCTGGAGGGATTCGAACCCCCGACGCGCGACTTAGGACGCCGCCGCTCTATCCTCTGAGCTACAGGGGCATGATGGTGGAGATAGAGGGACTCGAACCCTCGGCCTCGGCATTGCGAACGCCGCGCTCTCCCAACTGAGCTATATCCCCATTATAACCCCAAGCACCCGCCCTTTCAGGCGCATCCAAGGGGCCGTTAGCCATCCCCTACGCGTAGGGGCGCCAACCTGAATCGTAAGGCCCCCGCCGAACCACTGTCAAGCGGACAACAGCCGATTCCCGGCTGGCGGGGACGGCTATACACCAAACGTCAGGCGTCACCGTTGACGCTCATTTGCGCCGCCTGCTAGAGTGAACCTTAACTCGGAAGACCTGATTGGGAGATTACCCATGACATCCACCAAGAAAGACCCCATCTTAGTGGTGGTCCAACTGACCGGCGGGAGCGACTACATGAATATGGTGGTCCCCTACGCCGACCCCCTCTATTACGATAACCGTTCCACCGTTGGCATCCCCGCCGAAGATGTCCTGCCGATCAACGACCGGTTCGGGTTCAACCCGAATCTGGGCACCTTCAAAGACCTCTACGATCAGGGCCAGGTGGCCGTCGTAAACGGCGTGGGCTATCCCAACCCCAACCGCTCCCACTTCCGGGCCATGGACATCTGGCATACCTGTGAGCCGGAGAAGATCGCCACCGAAGGCTGGCTGGGCCGGGTGATCCGCGATATCGACCCCCACGGCGAGAACGTGCTGACCGGCGTGAATTTCGGCCGGGGGCTGCCCCGGGCGCTGGCCCTAACCGGCGTGCCGGTGGCGTCGGTGGCCGTGCTGGAGGGCTACGGAGTACTGACTGGCATCGCAGGCCAGGAACAGCGCGCCCGCGCCTTGGACGTGTTCGAGAGGATGTACTCCCCAGCCATCGGGACCGGCGTGACGATGGACTATCTGGGCCGTACCGGACTGGACGCCCTGAAAGGGGCTGACATACTGAAGACTGCTGCTGACAGCTACTCGTCCACTGTCGAGTACGCTGCCACGACCATCGCCCAAAGCCTGCGCGGCATGGCCCAGGTGATCTTGAAAGGCCTGGGGACGCGGGTGCTCTACACCTCCCAGGGCGGCTACGACACCCACGCCAATCAGGTGCCGGTGCAGACGCCGCTGCTCAGCGATCTGTCGGCGGGCATCGGCGATTTCTTCACCGATCTCAGAGAACACGACGCGGCTGACAATGTGATGATGCTGGTATTCACCGAGTTCGGACGCCGGGTCAAAGACAATGGCTCAGGCTCAGACCACGGGTCCGGCGGCGCGTCGTATCTCATCGGCCAGCCGGTGAATGGCGGCATGCTCGGAGAGTACCCGTCCCTGAAAGAAGAAGACCAACTGGACGGCGACCTGCATTTCAATGTGGACTTCCGCAGCGTCTATTCCACCATCGTCGATAGATGGATGGGTCTGGACGCCAAGTCCGCCATCGGCGGCAATTACGAGCTATTGGATTTCGTTAGATCTAGTAACTAAGGACATACATGAAGATCGGTATCGGCCTGCCGGGGAACGTCCCTGGCGTCAAGGGTGACTTCATCCTGGAATGGGCGCAACGCGCCGACGCCGGCCCATTCTCCACGTTGGGGACCATCGACCGGCTGGTCTACCAGAACTACGAGCCCTTCATCATGCTGGCTTCGGCCGCGGCCGTCACAACGAGGATCAGGCTGATGACAGGCGTGATGCTGGCGCCTCTCCGAAAAGAGGGCGTGCTGGCCAAGCAGGCCGCCAGTCTTGACGCCATCTCCAACGGAAGGCTTACCCTGGGCTTCGGCGTGGGCCGCCGGCCCGACGACTACAAGGCCGCGCCCGCCCAGTACAGCAACCGCGGCCGCCGGTTCGAGGACCAGATCGCCACCATGAAGCGCATCTGGGCCGGCGAGGATGTTGACCCAGAGAACGGCGTTGGCCCCATAGGTCCGCCTCCGGTCCAGAAGGGCGGCCCCGAGATCTTGATCGGCGGCGGCACGCCTCAGGCCATCGCCCGCGCCGGCAGACTGGCCGACGGTTTCCTGGCCGCCGGGACCCAACCCGAAGCGGTGGAGTCCTCCTATCAGATGGCGGTCGATGCCTGGAAGGCGGCAGGCAAACCCGGCAAGCCACGCCTGGCCGCCGTGGCATCCTACGCCTTGGGCCCAAACGCCGCCGACGTGGTGGGCGGCTACATCCGGCACTATTACTCGTTCTTGGGCCCGGTTGCTGAGCAGATGGCCGAGAACGCCGTCTCGTCCACCGAGGCGGTAAAGGGAATGATCCGCGACCTGGAAGGCATCGGCATGGACGAATTGGTCTTCCTGCCGACCGCCGCAGAAATGGGCCAACTGGACCGGCTGGCGGACATTGTTGGCTAAACCAATTTACTCGTGGTGAGAGATAGATATGCAAAGCGATAGCGAAGTCGCCGTATTCGGTGGGGGGTGCTTCTGGTGCACCGAGGCCGTGTTCTTGGAGATCAAAGGTGTGACCTCTGTAGCGTCCGGGTATTCGGGCGGCCACGTGGCGGACCCGAGCTACTATCAGGTTTGCGGTGAGACCACCGGTCATGCCGAGGTGGTCCGCATCGAGTTCGACCCCGTTCAGATCACATTCTCAGAGCTGCTTGAGGTGTTCTTCGCCACCCACGACCCGACCACCCTGAACAGCCAAGGCGCCGACCACGGCGCCCGCTACCGCTCGGTGGTTCTCCACACCAGCGACGCTCAGAGAGACCAGATGGCGGAATACATCAAGGAACTGGACGCCGCTGGGGACCTGCCCGGTCCCGTGGTCACCCAGATCGCCGAATTCGAGGCATTCTACGAGGCAGAGCCCGAGCACCGCCAGTTCTACGCCAATAACTCGGCCAGCATGTACTGCCAGGTCGTGATCAGCCCCAAGGTAGCCAAGGTCCGCCAGAAGTTCGCCAAAAGCCTGCGCACCTAGCCGACGGCTAGGGAATACGGGGTTATACCCGAACGGGTCCGTTTCCTATACGGTCCGCGCCCAAAACCGATCGTAGCGAACTCCGACTGGAGTCGAGAGTCTCCCCGGTGCATCGGGGGACTTGTCGAACCATTGATTGGGTCAGGTCAATGCGGTTTATTAACCGAATTTGACTGATGCCCATCCTTCGACGGGCTCAGGACGAACGGATTTAAGCGCCCTAACCGATCGGTTGGTTTTCCTGGGTATGACAACGCACGGCTAGATAATCATCCCGGGCTGAATGTCGCGGTCTGATGATTGAGGAACCCGCCCAATGAATATTGAAGGCGGCCTTTTTACCGATCTTGTGGTGATTTTCGCCGCCGCCGCAGGGGGAGGTCTGGTCGCGCGGCTGCTCCGCTTGCCGGCCTTGCTCGGTTATATCGCCATTGGTGTTTTGATCGGCCCCGGAGTTTTCGAATTTATCGACGACCCGGAGCGCGTCGAGACCTTCGCCAACTTGGGTGTCATCCTGCTCCTCTTCGCCATCGGGATTGAGATTTCCTTCCGGGAGATCTACCAAATGACCCGTGTGGTGGTGGGATCAAGCATCGCCCAGATAGTCCTCACGGCCTCGGCCGTCTACCCCCTTGGCGTCTATGTGTTCGATTTTACCAGCGAAGAAGCCGCCGTCTTGGGATTGGTGGCGGCGCTCAGCAGCACCATGGTTGTGCTGAAAACACTGAGCGATCAAGGCGAGCTCCACAGCCTCCATGGGAGGATACTGACCGGGATACTCCTGATTCAAGACCTAGCTTTCGTGCCGATAATCGCGCTGCTCCCGGCGTTGAGCGGCGACGATTTTCTGTCCGACTTGGGCTTTGGCCTACTCAAAGCAGGGGTCTTGCTGGGCCTGATGGTCATCCTTGGCAGCAAGGGGATCCCTTGGCTATTGGGCCGGATCACCGCCCTGGGGTCCAGAGAGATATTCATCGTCGCCGTGGTGGCGATCACCTTTGTCTCCGCCGCCGCAACAGAGAGTTTGGGGCTCTCGGCCGCGTTGGGTGCCTTCGTCGCCGGGCTGCTGCTCAGCGAGACCGACTTCGGCCACCGGGCTTTATCCGAAGTGATTCCGCTACGAGACACATTTGCCGCCCTTTTCTTCGTTTCCTTGGGCATGCTCACCGCCCCCGAGTTCCTGGCCGACAACCTTGATCTGGTATTGCCATTCGTCGCCTGCATCATAATCGTGAAGATCGTCGTTACAGCCGTGATGGTGCGTAGTTTTGGGTTCCTGCCGCGGACGTCAGTGTTGACCGGTCTGGGGATGGGACAGATTGGTGAATTCAGTTTCATTCTTGTGGGGTCGGCGACGACGCTTGGAATAGTCACTCAAGATTTCCTGACGTTGACCGTAGTTTCGGCGGTGATCACCATGGCGCTGACCCCTCTCTTGCTGGCGGGAGGGACCGAAGCCGTTGACCGGCTGGGACACCGGGTTGCTTTCTTGAGCCCCCACAAGCTGGGTAACAGGAATTCAGAAGAACAGATTCCGCCCCTGCAAGGACACGCGATAGTCTGCGGTTTGGGCCGCGTAGGCCACCTGGTGGCAGAGGAACTCACCGAACACAAAGTGCCGATCATTGGGATCGACCTAGACCCATACGTAGTTGCCGAATGGAAGAAACTGGGACACACAGCGATCTATGGGTCCAGCGATAGTGAGACAGTTCTGGAGGCCGCCCGGGTCAGGGATGCCCGCTTAATGGTCATCAGCGTGGGAGACCCGATCGCTGCCTGGCTGACCGCCCAGCATGCCCTAAGAATCGCGCCGGACCTAGACATCGTGGCCAGGGTCCATTGGCGCGATGAAGGCGAGCGGTTCCAGGAGTTGGGAGTGCAGGAGGTGGTCTGGCCCCAGATGGAAGCTGGGCTCGAGATGCTGCGCCACGCTCTCTATCGTTTCCATACCGACCCGTCGGAAGTCGAGAACTTGGTGGACAACCTGCGAGACCACCTCAGCTTTGGGGAATCCGACGGTCTGGAAGCGATGATGGAGAGGGACAGCGGCGACGTACCCATCATGGACCCAGAACCTGAGCCGGAGCCGGAGCACGGCGATGAAGAGAGTCCGCCGAACTAAGCAGAATACCTGGTCGGAACGATAACCGACGGAAGTCGACTGCCGCCGAGTTTCTAGCTCGATTCACAACGTCCCCAATTGTTACTGATCGCTAATGTATAATGCGATATCTTCCGACAGATGCGGGTGGGATCATGACTCAATCGCCCGGATTCGACCACATATCGACCTATGTAATCTATCTGCACCTAAAACGGCGGGTGGAACAGGAATTGCAATTTTATTCCGAAGACCAGTTCCCGTCGGCCGACGAATGGGATGCCGTGACCACCAATGTGAAATCGGCACGCCCCGGCTTGGAGAAAACCAGAGAGGCTACTCAGCTCGCCGACGAATTATGGCGGCGATGGAAACTGCCCACGCTCTTTTTCATGCGGAGCCACGCAGTGGTTGACGAGCGATTGGCGGCGCTGACGGAGTACGGCGAGGGCGGCAATTGGTCTCATCGGCGCGATCATTCCGGCCAATGTCAGCGAAGCCGACTGGACGCCAAGGGATTTTTCGAGTCCACGGAGTGTGATTGCGGAGGGGGTCCTCTATCGGTGGCGGGGCCAACGCTTGCCTCGTTGGATTACGCCTTGCCGAATCTCCCGAACGCCGGGGCGCCTCTGTCGAAGAGATCCAACGATTTCTTTTTCTGGCTGGTCGATGACCTCGATTTTCGCCAATTGCTCGGGTTCGAATCGGTTGGGAAAGGTGATGTCGTCGATGCCGGAGAATCCCATCCAGACACGGCTATCGCCGCGACATGCCGGGCGCTTGCATCGTTGATGCAGACCCAAAGAGATTTTCGGTTGGAGGGGCCTGCTTTATACGAAGCGTTCACATCAGCGGTCAAATCGGAATTCCCGACGATAAATGCGCTTGAAGACGAATTGACCAATTCGAGCCCAACGATGTTGCCCTGGAGCAGTCATCTGGAAGGACTGCCGAGGAATTTCCCTCCGAAGCTATTGCCGGTGCTCTCCTCCGAATTACGGTCGTGGGCTCAGGGCCGAAATTTCAACCCTCGCGTTCATCTGATCGGGACCGGCGAAAGCGCCGAGTGGCACATCTGGTGGCGGAAGCACTTGGACCATTCTTTGGAGAAGGGACCGCCGCCGGCCTTCATACTTGACCCAACCGCCGATCCGAGTCTGCTTAACAAGGTATTCGACGTTACCGCGACATTCACCAAGGACGTCCCGTCCTGGCCGAAGAATGTGAAAGTTCATCAGTGGGTGGACGACCTGGTCACCAGGAACGCCTTGGGGATGCGGTCTATGACCAACCAGATGTCGCAGCTGGGCAAGGCGGCCCGTACCCGTTGGTATACGCGGATCCAGAGTGGGTTGGCCGGATATCCCCAAGATTGGGCCGTCGGTATCGTCACGCACAAAGAGATCGAAGAAGAGGCGATAGGGGCGATGGGTTTTGAGGACGTGCGTTCGATGCATTACGGGGCGGAGCGAGGCTCTGATCAGCTTGAGGACGTAAAGATACTGATTCTGCTGGGATTCCCGATCCCTGATATAGATGCTTTCAAAGAAGAGGCGCAGGCGTTTCTCTATGACGAGCGGCAACTGGATTTCAACTGGGAGATCAGAGAACAATTTCTCGATCTCACGGATGGCGGCACGGCGGCCGTGCAAGTAAGTGGCTATTGGAACGGCCAGGTGGCCAATTATTTCCGGCAAAAGTGCCAGTCCGGACTTTACCAAGCGGTGCATCGTATCCAGCCGTATTTGGTACCGCCCGAGGACGAGCGGCATATCTTTATCTATACAAACATGCCGGTCCAAGATGTGATTGTCGATGAACTGATCTGCGGTCCGGAGAGTCAACGCATAGTTGACCGCCACGAACGTGTGATGCGATTTCTTGGCGATGAACTCGAGGAATCTGACCGGCTGAGTGTGCGGGCATTGGCGGAGCTGCTATCGCCGCTTGAAGACATGTCGATCGACACCCTCCTGGAGTGGGTCCAGGAGAACGGTGAAAGTTTGGCCACCGAAGCAGGTATCTCGTTCACGCCCGGCCATCGCGGCCAGGTGGCGCGGTTCGAGAAGCAAAGGCATGATTCCCATGACCATTAATCAGGGCGCTGGATAACAAATCGAAGATGGAGGAACGAAGATGCCATTTGGGGGTAACGATTGGCTCGCGTTAACTGAAGAGCCCACCTTGGAGCCGGAGATTCCCATCTGCGACCCCCATCACCATCTATGGGACAAGCGTCCGGCGCGCACCCCGTATCAGAGATATCTGCTGGATGAGCTGTATGCTGACCTGAACAGCGGCCACAACGTGCGTTCAACGGTATTCGTCGAGACCAACGCCATGTACCGCAACGATGGCCCGGAAGAGATGCGCCCGGTGGGAGAGGTCGAATTCGTACAGGGATTGGCCGCCGCCGGAGCAACCGGTCTCTACGGTGAGGCTAAAGCCGCGGCTTCCATCGTGGGACACGCCAATCTCAACCTGGGAGAAAGGGTCGCGCCGGTTTTGGAAGCGCTGTTGGCGGCCAGCCCCAACCGGTTTCGCGGCATACGCCACGGTCTAACATTCGACTCCCATCCCGAGATACCCAGCAACCGCTGGAACTTGGAAAGCCAATTATCGAACGAGGAATTCCGGGCCGGGGCCAGGGTCTTGGCCCGCATGGGGTTGTCCTTCGATGCTTGGATGTACTTTCACCAATTGCCGGAGCTGGTGGAGTTCGCCCGGGCGATACCCGGTCTGACCATCATCCTGAACCACATCGGCGGCGTGCTGCGCACGGGACCCTACGCCAACCGCGACGAAGAGGTGCTGCCAATATGGCGGGAGGGCCTGGCGGCTGTGGCCAAGTGCCCCAACGTCGTCGTCAAACTTGGCGGCATCGGCCAGCCGCGGACGGGTTACGACTGGTCAGCCAGAGACGTCCCCATCGGTTCGGAAGAACTGGCCGGGCTGATGGCGCCGTACATGAATTACGCTATTGAGCAGTTTGGGCCAGACCGGGGCATGTTTGAGAGCAACTTCCCCCCGGACAAGGTAGGTCATTCCTACAATATCCTCTACAACGCCTTCAAACGCCTGTCCAAGGGCTACTCAACCACCGAACGCGCCGCCTTGTTCCAAGGGACTGCGGAGCGGGCCTACCGGGTGGTGTACTAACCGTCGGCCCGTTAGGTCATTTTGTGAAATAAAAAGGGCGGCCCGAATGATCGGGCCGCCCTTTTTGCGTTGGCGGAGTGTTGGCGCCTAAAGCGGCAGCGCCACCGTCTGCCCGGTCTGAGCGCTGCGGGTTACGGCCTCGGTGAACTCCATGTAGTGGAGACCCACGTCGAAGGGCGTTCGGGTGATCGTCTCCGTCCCGCGGATGGCATTGCAGAATTCCTCTTCCACGCGCCAGTACGCACGGCCCTCTTCGGGGTTGGCAATCTCCTCGAGTTTGTCGTCGCCGCGTCGGCCGCCGTAGACGTTCAGAGCTCCGTCGACATGGAGGGTCCCCTCGCTGCCGTAGATCCAGACGCCACTGCCCGATGAGAGTCCGGTGACGCCGCTGAACTGCATGTTCGCCATGGCCCCGTTGGCCAGTTCGGCGATGATTCCCACATGGTCGGGAATGCTGACGGCCACCGACTCTCCGCTTTCGTCCTTGCGGGTCGAGACGTTGATCTTGGTCATGGACGTTACTTTGGTTGCGCGGCCCACCCAACGGATCATGGCCTCGTACCAGATGCCCATATTCAAGATGTTATAGCCGCTGAGGTCGCGGTCGTTGCGCCAATGCATGGGGCCGCCCTGGTCGATGAAGGCGTTGCCCAAAGACTGGACCGACACGCCGATCATGTCGCCGATGTAGCCCTCGGCGATCTTCCCCTGAAGCAGCCGGTCGATCTTGAAAGTCAGGGGGGACGGGACTATCTGCGCGATGAGGTCGGGCCGCAACCGGGATGCGTCCAGCATTTCTTGGGCTTCCTGGGCGGTGGTGGCCATGCGCGCTTCGCACAGCACGTGCTTCCCGGCTTCGAGAGCCGCCAGTGTCAGGGTGCGGTGCATGTAGGGCCAGGTGCCGATGCAGACGGCGTCGATGCTCGGGTCCTCTAGTAGGTCCTGCCAGTTGTCGTAGACACCGGGTATGTTGAACTGGTCGGCCACTACCTGACTGGACTCCCGGCTGCGGTTGGCCACTGCGGCGATCTCCACGCCTTCCACATCTTGAAAGCCGGGTATGTGCCGGTCCCGGGTGTTCTTTCCGGCGCCGATGAGGCCGAGCCTGATTCCTTGTGAAGCCATCGTTGCCCTCCCTGGTTATAAAAGACCGCGTTTTTGAATATTTGCTTAAAGCGGCAGGTAGACCATTTGACCGGTCTGGGAGCTACGTGTCACCGCCTCGGTGAATTCCATGTACTGCACGCCCACGTCGAAGGGGGTCAGAGTTACAGGTGCGCCCCGGATGGAGTTGATGAAGTCTTCCTCTACCTGCCACTTGCCCCGTTTGTCGTCGGCGATGGGATGGTCTTTCAGCTCTTTATCGCCGTTCTTGCCCACCGAGACCTTGTCGAACGGCGGGCCTTCCACCTTGATGGTGCCGTCGCTACCGAAGATCATCAGCTCCGCGCCGGCCTGCAGGCCGGTAACCGTGCTCCAGCTAAGGTCGGCCTGGACGCCGGCAGCGAACTCGCAGATGACGCTCACATGGTCTGGGACGGTGACGCCCTGAAGGACGCCGTTCTCGTCCTTGCGCTGGTTGGTGAAGACCCGGGTCATGGCCATAACCTTGGTGGCCGGGCCAAGATAGCGCATCAACGTTTCGTACCAGATGCCCATACCCATGATGTTGTAGCCGCTGAGCAGGCGGTTATGGCGCCAGTGGAGCGGTCCATCAGTATTCATGAACGTGTCGGCGCGGTCGGCCCGGCCGTGGCCGTCGCTGACCCGTAGCTTCAAGGCCAGGAGCTGGCCCAGATAGCCATCGGCGATCAAGTCCTGGATCGTCCGGTCCACCTGAAGAGTGGAGGGCGCGGGCACGATCTGAGTCACCAGATGTGGGAACTGCCGGGAGGCGTCCAGCATCTCGTGGGCTTCCTGGGCGTCCATCGCCATGCGGGCCTCGGTTAGGACGTGTTTGTCGTTCTCCAGGGCGGACAACACAAGCGTGCGGTGCATGTAGGGCCAGGTCCCTACGCAGACCGCGTCGATGTCGTCGGCCTCCATCAGTTCCATCCAGTTGTCGTACACCGTGGGTATCTCGTACTCGGCGGCGACGGCTTCGCCGGAGGCGCGGCTGCGGTTGGCCACGGCCACTATCTCAACGCCTTCTTGTTCTCGAAGGCCGGGTATATGCCTGAGGCGGGTGTTGGCGCCGGCGCCGATCAACCCAACCCGAATTATTCCGTTCTCCATAGTCGCCCCCTCAAGCGCTGCTAGCGCGTTTTCTTGACGGTCAGAAAATAAATTCGACTAATTCTAGGTTAGAGGCTGGTTTTAGTCCATAGGCGGCAGGTTTGGGACTAAAATATCTGGAGTTGCTGACCTTGAATTCGTGAGGACTTGAGGGCGAGTGTTGGTCTCATTCCTACAGGCGTTGGTGAACATCTTCTTCTCGGCCCGGTTCCGGGTTGAGGGGGATAGCATGTTGCCGTCCTTGCGGCACGGAGAGTCGGTGCTGGTAGTGCGGACGCGGTTCCGGTGGAATCGGTTGCGCCGGGGAGATGTGGCTGTGTTTGTGAGTACTGGCGGAGTTGGTGGGACCTACATCAAGCGGGTGGTGGGCCTCCCCGGAGAAGATATCAAGATTGCTGAAGGGATGGTGTATATCGACGGCGTTCTGTTGGCGGAGGACTATACGCTGGGAACGAAGGAAACCGCGGAAACAGAGTGGTTTAACGGTCCGGATGAGTACTTTTTACTCGGGGACAACCGGGCCGACAGCAACGACAGCCGGGCTTTTGGACCGGTGTCTGGGGACTCGATCAGAGGGAGGGCTTGGTCCCGGTGTTGGCCGCCAGCAAGGTGGCGGCCGTTAGGCCGGAGTTAAAGCTTCCAGATATTGCCCACCTGCATTACCAGGTCCACGTTGAAGATGGACTCGGCGGGCCAGCCGGTCATTTTGATCCAGTCTTCGAAGTGCTCTTGCTCCACAGCCTCGCACTCGGTAACCAGTTTGCCGCGTTTCAGGTCGCCGTAGACCTTCAAGATTGTGGTCCGGCGGTCGGGGCGCCATTTACTGACGGCGCTCAGCTTCTCCCGGAACTCTTCTTCAGTAAGTCCGGAAACATTGTGTATCGCTAGAAATCGGGCCATGTCGGTCCTTTACCTCGTTAATAAAGCTGAAAGCCGAAGGCCCCGATTTATCGGGGCTGTCAGCTAATCCGTAGGCGGGACGAAGGGATACGGGATGTCTGCCCCGTCCTTCAGGGGCAACACAACTGTGGCGCTGCCGGGCATGCTCTCCACGCCGTCCTGGGTCTTCATGCCCAGGTCCATCTCGATGAAGCCCATACCGCCCTTCTCGTACTTGTTGGTCACTACGGCCCAAACTATCAGTGTATCGCCGGGGACCAGCATGGCGCGGTGCTCGAAGGCGGCCTTCCAGGGCCAGCCTTTGGGCAAGGTGAAGTCCTTCAGGTACTGGGGCACGACACTCTGCTTCCAGGAGCCGTGGACCAAAATGCTGGGGTTCTTGTCGTGGTTCAGACCAAAGTCCAGATCGTAGTGGATCCGGTGGAAATTCTCGATGGCCGCGCTCCAACGAAATAGGTGGGTGGGAGTGGGCGAATAGATGTACTTGGGCAGTTCGTCGCCCACGTTCACATCTTCGTAGTAGGTCTGGGTCTTGTTCCGCAGCTCATCGGCGGTAGGCCGCTCGTTGTGGGACTGAATCTCTTCGCGATTCATCTTCAGCAGTTCTTCTAGTGGGGCGCTCATGTGGATAACCTCAGGCGGTTAATGCCTTTTTTCTATATCGGAACTAACGGCGGATCGAGGACTGGCGCGTGATGCAGAGCAGTGCTTTGTCCTGGTTCGTATAGGTGATCTCTCGGGTGATGATCAGGAAGGGTTTGCCGTCCCGGCCGACCCTCTCGCGGATGTCTTGGTAGCGGTTCTGGAAGAAGATCACGTCCCCGATGTTGGGGTACTGATAGATCTCTATCTCGTTGCCCGCGTTCAGCGTCCGCACCAGATGCGTGGGAATCTCGGGAAGCTCACCGGGCCGCTTAACCGAGCCGATGCCGTCGGACATGGGGTTTTCTTCAAATGCCGCGGTGATGGCGTCTTCGGCGTCGGGGCGGATGCGCTGGGTCATGTAGCTGATCATGATGGGAGGCACGATGATCGCGCCGTAATGGGTGGACTTGGCAAATTCCTCATCCCAATACCTGGGGTCTGGGTCCATCACTGCCTGGGTGAATCTCCGCAGATACTCAACGTCCACGGTCCCCCAGGACTCGACCACTTCGCCCGCCACTCCAATCATGGCTTTTACTTCTGGCGTGAGGACCGACTCGACGTCTTGCGGGGCCTCCTGAGTCATAGCTGTTTCCCTCCGGTGGATTGACGCCCTCAGCCTACCCCAGGCACGCATATTCGTCAACAAAGGCGCAAAGCGCCACCAGATCGGACGCCATCCCACCCCCCGGAAAATCCGAGGCCAAGGGTTTTTGCTTGTGGATTCCGTGACGCTGGGATACGATGGCTGTCGGACTGCCGGGCCCCATAATCTGCCCTATTCCGGGAACAAAGTCCGAGGAAAATCTGGGGAAGAATCTAGAGCGTCGCCACCCTGCCAGACCGTTAGTCAAGACCCGTTTTCTGATCTTGGCGATAGCGGCTGGATTGGTGGCCGTGACAGCCGCCTGCGGGAACACGGCGACAAGCACGCCACCGCCCGTGATTCCAACGGCCACTCTCGTGCCTGTGCCAGCGGCCGCGGCGACGGCCGCCGTAACTCCGACTGAGACCACCAACGCCCCGCCTGGGGCCCAGAGGCCGGTCGTCCAGGTGGGCAACTTGGAATTCACGGTGGAACTGGCAGCGGATCTGGAGAAGCGGACACGCGGGCTCTCCGGACGCGCTACCCTGGACGCCGGAACGGGCATGCTGTTCGTCTTTGAGAAGGCGGAGCGTTTCCGTTTCTGGATGAAAGAGATGCAGTTCTCCTTGGATATAGTTTGGATCGGCCCTAGTTGCAAGGTGGTGGACGTCTCGGAGAACGTACCGTTTCCCGACCCTTCGACTCCGTTGGAAGATCTGCCCCGGTACTCGCCTGAGTCACGGGCCAAATACGTTTTAGAGCTCAACGGCGGCGAGGCGGCAGACCTGGGACTGGGGATCGGCGACCAGGTGGAATTTCTCGGGGAAATAGAAGGCGAGCACGGCTGCTAACCCAGGCAAGAAGCTGATCGACGGAACAAAACAAAAACAGCGAGGGACCTGATAGATGGATATCCTGGTTTCCGGGTCGATGGCCTACGACCGCATCATGGACTTTGACGGCAAGTTCTCTGACCACATCTTGCCCGACCAATTGGACAACATAAATGTGAGCTTCACGGTGAACAGCCTCACTGAGAACTTCGGCGGCACGGCGGGCAACATCGCCTATTCGCTGTCGCTGCTGGGAGAGAAACCACGTATCCTGGCCACTATCGGCCAGGACTACCACCGCTATTTCGAATGGCTGGACCAGATCGGCGTTCCCACCGCCGACATACGGGTGGTGGAAGAGGAACTGACTGCCGGCGCCTACATCACGTCGGACACCCAGAACAACCAGATAACCGGGTTCAACCCCGGCGCAATGAAGCAGCAGTCCGGTTTCGATTTCGATTCTATTGACCCGGAGAACTGTCTGGCCATCGTGGCCCCCGGCAACCTGGGGGATATGGCCGACTACACCGCCGAGTACGAAAAGCGCGGCATCTTTTCAATATTTGACCCAGGCCAATCTTTGCCTGCTTGGGAGTCGTCCGCTCTGGCCAAGTGCATCAGCAAATCGAAGATGCTGGTCTGCAACGACTATGAGATGGAGATGATTTGCAACAGCACCGGCATGTCCCGAGAGCAGGTGGCTGGGACCGTCGAGACGATCATCGTGACCAAGGGGGGTGAAGGCTGCGACATATTGACTGCCTCCGGGACCGTGGAGGTACCGGTGGTGCTCGCCGATGACGCCGTTGACCCCACCGGCGCTGGAGACGCGTTCCGGGGCGGCTTGATCAAGGGCATAATCGAGGGCGAGTCCATGGAGCGGGCCGTGCAGATGGGGAACGTGGCCGGTCACTACGCCGTTCGGAAATGGGGCACTCAGCAGTACAGTTTCACCATGGATGAGTTCAACGCACTGCTGGAGAATCACTTCGGGAAATAGCCATGATTGCCTGGCCTGCTGGCGTGGGCTACAATCCTTGAGGCTTGACCAAACCTGAGGAGACCAAGCGTAAATTGACTTCCACCCAATCGCAGCAGGCCCCGCTTTCTCACGGTCCTTTAGATGGAGTGAAAGTGCTGGACCTGAGCTTGGACATCGCCGGGTCGTTCTGCGGCCGTCTCCTGGCCGACTACGGAGCAGACGTTCTAAAGTTAGAGCCGCCCACTGGGGCGTCGCTGCGCCGCATGGGCCCCTTCTTCGGCGACGACCCGCACCCCGAAAAAAGCCTGTTCTTCCTCCTGATGAACCTGAACAAGAAGGGCGCGACCCTGAACTTGGAGACCCTCACGGGACGGAACATCCTGAAGCGCCTAGTTCCTCATGTCGATGTGGTCATAGAGTCCTACCGCCCCGGGTATCTGACCGACCTAGGCCTGGGATACGACGACCTGCGGGATTCGAACCCATCGCTGATCATGACCTCCATCACGCCCTTCGGCCAGACCGGTCCCTACAGCCAATTCAAGGGCGAGGAAGTGGTCAACTACGCCATGGGCCTGATCATGAGCATCAGCGGCGTGCAGGGCGAAGAGCCGCTGAAGCACGGCGGCTTTCAGGCCCAGTACGAAGGCGGACTCAACGGAGCGGCGGCGACGTCCATGGCACTGTTCATGCAGAGCAACACCGGCGAGGGCCAACACATCGATGTATCGGTGACCGAATGTGTGGCCTCCACGGCCATGGCGACCCAGACCATGTATCCCTTCATGGGCGGCACCCTCCCCAGGCGGCGTCCATCCGGCAGCAATTTCGGCCACCCCATGCCCTGCAAAGACGGCTGGATCATCGTGCAGACCGGCGGCGGGGCTACCTGGGACACCATCGCCGATTTCTTCGGCGACCCGCAGTTGAAAGAGCCCAAGTTCGCCGACCCCGCCCAGCGGCTACGCAACACCGAGGAGTTGGACCAGGTGGTATTGGACTCGATCAAAGACCGGGGCAAGTGGGACCTATTCACCAAAGCGGCCGAGGCGCGGATGCTCTTCGGGTTGGTCCAAACTCCTTCGGAGCTTTTGGAATGCCCCCAACTGGAGTCTCGGGACTTCTACCGGGAGATAGACCATCCGGTCATCGGCAAGGTGAAGGTCCCGGCGGCGCTATTCAACCTGAGCCTGACCCCCTACCAGTACATCCGCCCGGCCCCAACCCTGGGCCAGCACAACTCAGAGATCTACCTGGACGGCCTGGAATATAGTCGAGAAAACTTCGTCCGCCTAAGGCAACTAAATGTTATCTAGAGCTTAATCCTAAGCGACGAAATCCCTTCTCCCGCGCACGGGAGAAGGCTAGGATGAGGGCTACCCCTCGCCAGCAACAAAGTACCCAGAAGCAACCCAAAATCAGAAGGAACAAAAATGGCCCGGTTACCCCTGGAAGGCATCCGAATAATCGACTCCACCTACGTGTTCGCCCTGCCTTACGCCGGCGGCCTGCTGGCGGATATGGGCGCGGAGGTGATCAAGGTGGAAGGGCCGGGCCGCCCCGACGTCACGCGCACCGGAGGTTACGCCGGTGCATTTCCGGAGAACGACCTGGGCGAAGACTGGTGGAACCGCCCATCCACCTATAACCTGATCCACCGGGGCAAAAAGTCAATCACCATCGACATGACCGACTCCCGGGGCCGGGGCATGTTCCGGGACCTGATCAAGGTCAGCGACGTGGTGATGGAGAATTTCACCCCCAGAGTGATGCGCAGTTGGGACCTGGACTATCCCAACATGAAGAAGATCAAGCCCGACATCATCATGGTCTCCAACACCGGATACGGCCACGGCGGAGGCCCTTATTCCAGCTACCCCGCCCAGGCCACCACCCAGGAGGCGACCCACGGCCATTGCTGGATCACGGGGTACAGAGACCAAGGACCGGCCAAGGCGGGCGCTTCGTTTGTAGATTTTCTTTCCACCTGGACTGCCCTGTTCGCCATCGGCTCGGCGCTGCGCTACCGGAACAAGACCGGCCAGGGCCAGTGGGCCGACATCGGCATGTACCAGGCGGGCGTGATGTTCATGTCGGAGTACATCATGGACGCCCAAGTCAATGGCCGGGAGGGAGGCCGCATCGGCAACCGCCACCCCTACCGGGCGCCCCAGGGCTGTTACCGGGCCTTGGGCGAGGACCAGTGGATCACCCTCTCGGTGGGCGATGACGAAGGCTGGGCCGGCATGTCGGAGCTGATAGGCAGGCCGGAACTGGCCACGGACCCCGAGTTCGCCGACCTGCTTTCCCGGCAGCGCAACCACGATCAGATCGACGAGATCATCACGGCTTGGACCTCCGGCGTTGACCGTTACGAGCTGATGCACGCGCTCCAGGGCGTGGGCGTCCCGGCCGGCCCGGTGCTGAACGGCAAAGACATCCACTTTGACCCCCAGTTCAAGAGCCGGGGCTTCCTGGAACGGGTCGATTACCCCAAGGAGAGAAAGATAGGCTCCCGGCTGTTCATCGGACGTCCATGGAAATTCTCCAACAGCCCTCTGGCCATCCAGGGGCCATCACCCACCTTCGGCCAGCACAACGAGGATGTTCTGCAGCACCTGTTGGGCGTGGACGCCGAGTCCTATCAAAGTCTGGTTGACGACGCCGTGGTGGCCACGGTGCCCACCACCGGTGAGCCGACCCCCAGGGTGCCTGAAACAGAGTCGTTGGAACGAGGACTTCTGGCCGGTTGGGACCCCAACTACCTGGAGAAGTTAGGCCTGGTTTAGGCTCACTACCGCTTCCTTGACACCCTTAAATCCTCAGGGCTAAGCTTTTATAGAGGGCCCGTAGCTCATTGGTAGAGCAGTCGGCTCATAACTGACTGGTAGTTGGTTCGATACCAACCGGGCCCACCAATTTTATTATTTCTCTCAGTATCGTACTTAACTGAGGTATAACTCATGAAAACCGTAGCCGCGCTTATCTTCGAAGGTATGGCCCCCTTGGACCTGTTTGGCCCTATACAGGTGTTTAACGTTGCCTGCACACCACGGGAAGATGACTCTTCCAAACCAGACACAACCAAGCCCCTCTACAAGGTAATCACTGTGGGTAAAGAGGCGGGACCGGTTGCCACCGGAACCAACGGCGGCGGACCGGTGGTGGTGGCGGAACACGGCATCAAAGACGACTTCGATTTTGACATCCTGCTGGTGCCTGGTGGCGGTGGAACCCGCACGCTGGTCGCCGACCCCGATTTCATCAACGCCCTGTCGGCAGCTTGTGAACGGGCCGACGTTGTAGCATCGGTCTGCACCGGGGCCGCCCTGCTGGCCCAGACCAAGATCCTGGACAACAAGGCCGCCACCAGCAACAAGACTGCCTGGAACTGGGTGCTGACCCAAGGAGAGAACGTCGAATGGGATTCGACCCCCCGCTGGGTCGACCTGGTGGACAAGAACACCGGCAAGGGAATCATCACCTCGGCCGGCGTGTCCGCTGGCATCGACATGACCTTGGCCCTGGTGGCCGACCTGGACGGCGAGCAGGTGGCGGAGAACGCCGCCGTATTCATTGAGCATCACCGGATCAAGAGCCCGGACAACGACAAATTCGCCTACCTGGCGGGTTAACAACTTAGAGATTCAGCAATCTGAGGGTTTGTAACCATGGAGTTTGAGATTTCGGACTTGTTCCCGGTACCGCCCCAAGTGGTCTATGACACCTGGCTGGACTCGGAAGGCCACGCCGCCATAACCGGGTCTCCGGCCACCGCGAGCGCTGATGTGGGCGGCGAATTTACGGCCCACGGCGTCTACATCAACGGCAAAACCCTGGAGCTGATTCCCGGCAAGCTGATCCGCCAGTCGTGGCGTACCCAGCAATTCGCCGACTCGGACCCTGACTCCGAGCTGAAGATCACGCTGGAGGCGGAGGGGACCGGCACCCGGCTGACATTGAAGCACACCAACCTAACGGGCGACGGTTCGCACTACAAAACCGGCTGGGTCGAGCATTACTTCGAGCCGATGAAAGCGCATTTCCAGAAGTAGGTGCAGGCCACACCACTTCCTCGTATAAACGCTTTCAATCATCTTTACGGGTCCTTGATGTAAAATGCCATCAACATCTGGCTGGGGATGCTGAGACGCTGAGCGGATAACGAAACGCAGAAAAGCGATCTATTCGTCGGACGCCAGCGTGAAATGGCTGACTTGCAGGCTGCGATGGACCGCGTCGTGGCCGGACAAGGCCAATTGGTCATGTTGGCCGGCGAGCCGGGCATCGGTAAAACGCGCACCGCTCAGGAACTAGCTTCCTACGCCGAGTCATTGGGCAGCCGGGTTTTGTGGGGCTGGTGCTACGAGCGGGACGGCGCGCCTCCATAATGGCCCTGGGCCCAACACGTTCGTGCCTACGTTCAAGATACCTCTGTAGAACACCTCTGGTCCCAGATGGGACCTGGCGCCGCCGATATCGCTGAAGTGATTCCAATAATCCGAGAAAAATTGCCGGATCTGGAGAGATCTTCGACGCTCGACGCAGACCAAGCCAGGTTCCGCCTCTTCGAATCAATCACCACCTTCTTTAAGAACGCGGCCCAGGTGCAGCCATTGATGCTGGTGCTGGACGACCTGCACTGGGCGGACAAGCCTTCACTGCTACTCCTAGAGTTCTTGGCCAAGCAGATGGCAGGCAGCCGGATACTGGTATTGGGTACTTACAGAGATGCCGAGGCGACCCGGGAACACCCTCTTTCCGATACCCTACTCTACCGGAACCAGGTATTCCACAGCACCGTTCTGGGAGGGTTGGAATCGAGGGCGGTAGGGCAATTATTGCAAGCCGACAGCGGATTTGTAGCGTCGCAGGAATTGGTTGACGCCGTATACGCCCACACAGAAGGTAACCCTTTCTTCATTTCAGAAGTGATTAGATTGTTGCGCGAAGAGGGCGCGACATTCGACGCCGCCGACAAGCTGCCCATACCGCCGGGGATATTGGAGGTTATCGGTCAACGCTTGGGGCGGCTGTCCGAGAACTGCAACCGGGTCTTGGCCACGGCCGCGGTGATCGGCAGGCAATTCGACTTCAAGTTGCTGGCCGGCCTATCCGAAGATACAACGGACATTCAGCTCATCGAACTGCTTGAGGAGGCGTTGGAGTCCAAGGTCTTGCAGGAAATTTCTGAGCAGCGTGAACTCTACGAGTTCAGCCACGCGTTGGTCCAGGCGACTTTGCTTGACCGGCTTTCGAGCACCCGGAAAGTCCGGCTGCACGCTAGCATCGCGGAGGCTTTGGAGGTCCAATTGGGGGGCAATCCTGGAAACCGCGCCGGTGAACTGGCCCATCATTTCGCTGAAGCTTCGCCGTATCTGGGGACTGGGAAGCTGATCGAGTACTCCCTTCTGGCGGGTGAACAGGCATTGGCCATCTATGCCCACGAGCAAGCCCTGGAACACTTCCGGCAGGGTTTGGCCGCCAAGGAGGGCCAACCGATGGACTCCGATACGGCGGCGTTGATGTTCGGCTTGGGGCGGGCCGGAGGGGCGACATTACAGATATACGAGATGCAGACAGGCTCAATAAATCACCTGGAAACCGCCTTTAACTACTACGCGGAGTCAGGAGACGTGGCCAAGGCTGTAGCGGTGGCTGCATCAGTCCCACGGATATCTGTCGGCGAGCGTGTTGGAGCCAAAACTTTATTGGCTAAGGCGCTGGATCTGGTGCCGCTGGATTCCCACGAAGCGGGCCGCATTCTTTCCCAATACGTCCTGGTATTGGGCTTACAAGAAGGTCGATACGAAGAAGGGATGGACGCACTCAATCGGGCCTTAGAGATAGCCAAGAGAGAAGGCGACGTTAACTTGGCGGTTCGGACTCTAGCCTTTGCTTCAAACGTCGAGTTGTTTAACATGAACGGAGACGAGGGCTTGGAATTTAACCTGCAAGCCATCGAATTGGGGCGTGAAGTGGACCAACCGCGGGCTGAATTATCCGCGCGGTTCGGCGCCGCTTCGGCCTATTGGAGGAGCGGCGATCTGGCGGAGGTGCGAATTCACGCCATAGCTGGACTGCGACTGGCCGAGAAGGTCCGGGATAGTTTCTGGCTCCCGGCGTCAGTCTGGTTCAACGATCACGTTGCCTACGCCGAGGGAGATTGGACCGCCGCCCGTGAATTTAATGACCAGGGACTGGCGATGGCGGACCATGACCCTCGGCTCCTCAGCTCCCGGGTGCAATTGGAATTCGCTTTGGGGGAATTCGATCAAGCAGAGCTCTACTTGAACCGGCTCATTGAGACGATGCAAAGGTTGCCACCGAGCCCCACTTTATTTCATGCCGCCACCGCGTTGGTGATACCGATAGCTGGACGAATTACCGGCGATGATTCCAGATTCGATATAGCAGAAAAGGCTGCCGCCGGTGTACTTCAATCGGATTCCGCCAGCCGTGTCTTCGAAGTCCGCGCCAGAATCGGAATGGGACTGATTTCAGTAAGCCGTCGTGATGCAACAGAGGCCCACCGGCAGCACGAAGCCTTGGTATCTTTAGTTGAGTTCCCAGGTTATTGGCTTACCTACATCTGCATCGACCGCATCCTCGGTCTCCTGGCCAATACCATGGGTGATTGGGACCTGGCGTCCGGCCATTTTGAAACTGCCCTGGATTTTTGCCGGCGGGCGGGTCATATGCCTGAAGTAGCCTGGTCAGCTCACGATTATGCTGAGGCGCTGGCCCAACGCCATGGGCCGGGCGATATAGCACAAGCGAAATCATTGCTTGGTGAATCTTCAGCAATATGCACTGAACTGGGCATCAACGGGTTGAGCATGCGCTTACCCGCTCTCCAAGAGCTTGCAGATTCGACCCCGGCAAGGGCGTCTGCTGGCCCCGATGGCTTAACTCAGAGAGAGGTGGATGTTATTCGCCTGGTCGCGGCAGGCCGCACCGACCGGGAGATTGCCGAAGACCTGATCATCAGCATCCGCACCGTCACGACTCACGTGGGCAACATCCTGAACAAGACAGGCACCGCCAACCGGGCGGAAGCCGCCGCTTATGCCGTCAGACACGGACTGGAACCCGAAGAGGGGTCCGGTCATAGTGGAGCTTGAAATGACCCCAGCCGAAACATACGCCGCCCAGCTTGATGCCGTGCGGGCCCAAAACGCCCGCATCTATGGCCCACCGCCTATCGGCGATTCCTGGGGAGGGGCGGCGGCCCGGCAGTTCCGGTTTGACCCTCGGCGTGAGTTGGACCGCAACATGGCTGTCATCGCGTCGTATGTCCGGGAAGACGATGTGGTGGTGGACGTGGGTGGCGGGGCCGGGCGAGTCTGTCTTCCCCTGGCCTTGCGGTGTAAAGAGGTCTTTGATATCGAGCCGTCGCCGGGCATGGGCGCGGAGTTCGAGTCATCGGCTCAAGAATCGGACATCACCAACGCCCAGTTGGTTCCAAACTCTCTGGGAGACGCTCAAGTTCCCAAGGCGGATATCGCATTCACCGCCGATGTCACCTACTTCGTTCGGGAGATCGTCGATTTCATTCGCCAGATGGAAGCCGCCGCATCCCGCCGGGTAATGGTCACCATCTGGAGCGAGCCCCCACCGAACCGGCGCGCCAGAATCTTCCAACTGGTCTACGGCGAAAAGCAAGCTGTGCTGCCCGGCCAAGCCCAGCTTTTACCCGTGTTGTGGGACATGGGAATCCTTCCGGATGTGCAGGTCCTGCCGGAGTCGCCTTGGTGGGAGAACGAGCGTCCTCCGACCAGGGAAGAGGCGGTCAAGTTAGTCTTGGAAGACCGGGTGATCAAACCGGAAGACCGCGAGCGTGCCGGCCCTCTGATCGAAAGCCACTTCGACGAGCTGTTTGCTCCTAGCGAGGCCGGGTTCGTGCCGCAATGGCGCACGGACATGAAAGAGTTGCTGATCACCTGGGAGACTGGTAACTAGCCGACGATCGCGGCTGCCATTGACACCCAGCTACGGCACTGCTAGATTTTGGCATCCCAGAAGCTGGTCGCGACCGGCATTTTCGTAGGCTAGATGAGCGACTCTGTTCTAAAAGACATCAAGGTCATCGACCTGACCCAGCACATCGCCGGTCCCTATTGCACCAAGCTGTTGGCCGATTATGGCGCGGACGTGATAAAGGTCGAACGCCCTGACGGCGGCGACCCGGCCCGGCGCATGGGCCCTTTCCCCGGACACGAATCCCACCCGGAGAAGAGCGGGCTCTTCCTCTACCTAAACACCAACAAGCGGGGAATCACCCTGGACCTGAAGTCCGGTGAGGGCCGTGATGCGCTCTTGGAATTGGTCCGTGACGCCGACGTGCTGGTGGAGAGCTATTCTCCCAGAGTGATGCCGTCGCTGGGGCTGGACTACCAGACGCTGAGCCAGGTGAATCCCCGGCTGATCATGACCTCGGTATCAAGCTTCGGCAGAAACGGCCGCTACCGGGACTACCGAGCTTCCGAGTTAGTGCTTTATGCCCTCTGCGGCATGGCCTACATCACCGGCGGTTACCACCGAGAGCCCGTGAAGCACGGCTACAATCAGGCCCAATACCTCGGAGGAGTGGCGGCCGCCTCGGGCACGGTCGCAGCCCTGTTGGGGCTCTGGCGCGGCGGTGGCCACGGACAGCAGGTGGACGTGTCCATCCTCGAATGCGCCATCAGCACGCTATTCACCACCTTCTTGGACTACACCTACGCGGGCATGGTCTCCCGGAGGCAACCCGCCACTGGCAGCAGCCTCCGCTACCCGGCGCAGACCAAAGAGGGTTATATCCTCCCCACGCCCGGTGTGATGGGCGATTGGGACACCTACGCCGCCATGGCGGAAGTCCCGGAGCTGCAAGACCCCAAGTTCGCAACGCCCGCCGACCGGCAGTTGCACTCGGACGAAGTGGACGATCTACTGAAAGCCAAATGGCTGGAGAAGACGGCCGAGGAATGGTTCCACCACGCCCAGGAATGGCGCTTCCCATTCTCGCCCGTGCAGACCATGGAGGACATATCGGGTTCGCCGCAGTTGGAGGACCGGGGCTATTTCGTGGAGTTCCCCCACCCAGCGGTGGGCACGTTGCGCTATCCCGGCGCGCCGTTCAAGATGTCGGAGACGCCCCGCCGGCAGTCGATGCCTGCGCCGACACTGGGCCAGCATAACGCGGAAGTATTTCAGGCGGCGGAATCATGACAACGCCGCTGCCTTTAAGCGGGATCCGCATCGTCGAGCCGGGACAGGTCTGGGCGCTGCCCTACGCCATAACGCCCCTGGCCGCCTACGGCGCGGAGGTCATCAAGGTGGAGTCGGCAGTACGGCCCGATTCCTCCCGTGGCAGCCCGCAGCCGGACAGCCAGGTCGGCGGCGAACCGTGGAACGACGGCGGCATGTACCACGAAGCCAACCGCAACAAGCTGGGGGTCTCGCTGGACCTGAACACCGACCGCGGCAAGGAACTGTTCAAGGAGCTGGTGAGTGTCAGCGACGTGGTGGCCCAGAACTTCCCGCCCAGGGTGATGCGGAACTTCGGTCTGGACTACCCAAACTTAAAGAAAGTGAAACCGGACATCATCGTCTTGGATTCGACTGCCTATGGCAGTTCGGGTCCTTGGCAGAACTACATCGGATACGGGTCCAGTCTCCAGGCGGTGACCGGACTGACCTACCTCACCGGCTACGAGGACGGTGGGCCGGTGCAGGGCGGGATACTGTTCAACGACTCGCTGGGCGCGCTCAACGCCACCTACGCCATCCTGCTGGCCCTGGCGCACCAGAAGCGGACCGGTGAGGGGCAGTGGATCGACCTGTCCCAGTACGAAGCCGGCGTGGCCCACCTGGGCGAGGCGTTCATGGAGTACGAGATCAACGGGGTACCGCCCTCGCGCCGGGGGAACAGCCACCCGGACCACGCCCCCTACGGTGTGTACCGCTGTATCGGCGACGACAACTGGGTCTCGATCACGGTGACCTCGGATGCCGAATGGGGCAATCTTGTGCGGGCTGTGGGGGAACCCTGGGCATCCAATAGCGATTGGGCGACGGTTGAAGGGCGGCTGGCCCAGCGGAAGACCTTGGATGACGCCATCGGCAGATGGACCGCCGACCGGGACAAGCATGAGGTGATGCACCTATTCCAAGCGGGAGGTGTGGCCGCTGGGTCGGTGTACAACACCCGGGAGATCGCCACAGACCCGCACCACAGCGACCGGGGGTTCTTCGCCATCTCCCAGCATCCAGAACCAGTTGGCCCCAGACCTCATTCGGAGCCGCTATTCCGTCTGACCGGCGTGGACCGGCCTCCGGACCGCCTGGCGCCCGGGTTCGGGGAGTTCAACCGGCAGGTCTTTTGCGATTTGCTGGGTCACTCAGGGGAAGAATACAAACAACTAATGGACCAGAAAGTCATCGCCGATATCCCGGCCAATCCCGGAGTCACACCTCCGCCGGACGTAGCGGGCCTTTTGCGCATGGGATTCCTGGCGGAGCACGATCTGGAGTACAAGTCCCGGTTGGGCATCTAAGACCAAACAGAAGCACGGAACGAAGGGAGGGCCGCCCATGGACACGGTGAATTACGAGAAGAAGAGCCCCACCGCTTGGATAACAATCAACAGGCCACAGGTGATGAATGCATGCGACCCGCCGACCACCGACTACATCTACGAGTGTGAGCAGGACTTCGACAAAGATCCCACGTTAAAAGTATTGGTGCTCACCGGCGCCGGCGAAAGGGCATTCTGCACCGGCATGGACCTGAAAGCTGCAGCGGTGCGCATCGCCTCGGGCGGCCCGGTCAGCAACGTGGTGCCGCCGTACATGAAGACCGACAAGGTGACCATCGCCGCAGTGAACGGCTATGCCGTGGCCGGTGGTCTGGAGCGGGCGCTGGCCTGCGACATCCGCATCGCATCCGAGAACGCCCAATTTGGCAGCTTCGAGATTCGCCGGGGTCTCCCGAATCCGCCCGACCCGCTCATTCGCCTGATCGGCTTCGGCCCCGCCCTGCATATGCTGCTTAGCGGCGACCTGATCGACGCCCAAGAAGCGCTGCGCATCGGATTGGTCACCAAGGTCGTTTCGGCCCAAGAATTGATACCCACGGTCGAAGAGCTGGCGGCCCGCATGGGCGAATATCCCACCGAGGTGTTGGTGGCCACCAAGAAAGCGGCCTTCGCCGGGCGGGACATGACGGCCGAGCAATCGCACCAATACGCACGGGCGTTGTCGGCCCCGCTGCGGGATTCAGACATCAGCCGGGAGGGAGTAGCTGCCTTCGCCGAGCGGCGCAAAGCGAATTACGGCGAGTCGGCTAGCTAGAAGATTCCGGGGTTAGGAGGGCAATATCATGGCTGAGAAGAAGATTTCCTGCGCGTTCGGGGTCGACCTGGACGCCGTTGGTGGGTGGCTGGGTTCCTACGGAGGGGAGGACTCGCCCGACGATATCTCGCGGGGGATGTTCGCCGGAGAGGTGGGCACTCCCCGTCTGGTCAAGCTGTTCGAACGGCTAGGAATCACAACCACCTGGTTCATCCCAGGCCATTCCATGGAAACGTTCCCCACCGAATGCCAGATGATCGTCGATGGCGGCCACGAGATCGGCCTCCACGGATATTCCCACGAAAATCCCATCGCCATGTCGCCGGAGCAGGAAGAGGCGGTCCTGACCAAGTGCATCGACCTGATCACTAAGATATCCGGCAAGCGGCCCACCGGCTACGTGGCCCCCTGGTGGGAGTTCAGTCACATCACCAACGAGCTCCTCCAGAAGCACGGCATCAAGTACGACCACAGCCTGATGCACAAAGACTTCGAGTGTTACTACGTGCGGAAGGGTGACCACTGGACCAAGATCGACTTCTCTCAGCCGGCCGAGCATTGGATGCACGCATTGGTGCGCGGTGAAGAAACCGACCTGGTGGAGATTCCGGCCAACTGGTACCTGGACGACCTGCCGCCGATGATGTTCATCAAAGCCGCGCCCAACAGCCACGGCTTCGTCAACCCCAGAGATATCGAGCAGATGTGGCGCGACCAATTCGACTTCGTGTACCGGGAGTACGATGAAGCGGTCTTCCCGATAACCATCCACCCTGATGTCAGCGGCCGGCCTCAGGTACTGCTGATGCTGGAGCGGTTGGCGGCCTACATAATGTCCCACGACGGGGTCAAGTTCCGGACATTCAACGAGATAGCGGACGATTTCTTGGCCAACCACCCGAGGGGGTAAGGTTGGGGGACGTAGGGGCAGGTTTCTAACCTGCCCTGCTTGGGGAGGCTCATATAGTTCGAGAAGAGCGAACGGCGCCGCATGGCAACTTGGTCTCGTGACTCGGGATTGGTCTACGCGAGGCCGGGCGGGTTGGAAACCCGCCCCTACGGTCGATCGCCTCATAAGAAGGAATGGCTTTGGATTCCGTCATTCCGCGAAATGACGGCTTTGTCCGGAGATCAGCCCGCCGTTAGGTCCAGGATCGTCGCTCCGCCCTGCTGCCAGGTCCCGGTCTGGCGGGCGTCTTTGCCGCCTACGGTGAATGTTACGGTCTTGCCGGCGAAGCTCTGGCCCGGTGGCTGTGAGGCGGTAACCACGAATTCGCCATTGCTAACGGTGGCCTGACCGGCGTTGATGGCGCCGGAAACAGGTAGCGACAGCGATGCGCTGTCTGTCTCCCCAGAATCGGCGGTGGCGGTGACCTTGATGAGCAACGAGGTTGAGTTCGTGCCGGCGATCCAGGCGATCACCACTGTGCCGTCCGGAGCAACCGCTCCGTCCAACGTCGCCTTCCCGACGAAAACGTTTGGAGGGATGTTGGAAGTGGCGGCGGCGGCAGTAGCCCTCCGAGGTAACGTGTAGGTGTGGGTGAACGGTGCGGATATAACGACCGTATCAACCCCTCCCACGCTGAATGTCACGAACGCGACCGCGGCGTCGTTGTCGGTTGTGGCCCTGATTCGGACCGTCTCGCCGGCCGTGGCTCTGGCGCCCGCCGCCGGCTCCGTGATCTTGACGTTGATCACAGTGACTTTCCTCACGACGGTGGCGCTCACTGAATCTCTGACGTTCTCTCCGGTGCTGTCAGTGGCGGTCGCCGTGATCCCCAAGGAAGGAGGGCTGTCTGACGAGGTATAGGGCACGAAATACCTCATGGCGTAGGGCGGCGCGGATACCGGGGTCTGGTCCACTCCGTTGATCGTAAAGACCACGGTGACCACGCCGGTGCCGGTTACTTCAGCACGGACGAGGATGGTGTCGCCCTCGGCGATGGCCTCGCTGCTACCGGCGACGGTAGATGGGCGAGTCGTGGTCCGATCAGTGGTTGCCACGGGACTCGTTATCTTGATACCCAGGTCCCCCGGTCTTCGGGCCACACGAAGGGTGATTGCGTCGGAGCTTTCATTGCCATTGGCATCCACCGCCGTAGCTTTGATGGCCAGCGACGAAACGCCCAGCGGGACCTTGACCTCCACTGTGTAAGGCGCATCCGCTAAGGTGACCAGATCTACGCCGGCGACGCTGAACGTCACGGAGTTCACGCCATGGTCGTCTTTGGCCTCTGCCACCACCGTGACAACATCGTTGGTGGAAACGACCGTCCCCGAGGACGGCGAGGTTATCCGGATAACCGGAGGACGGTCCGCCTCCGGTGTGGGGGCGCCTTCGTCCGGTTCAAACACTCTTCGGTGACCCGCCGCCGCTGGTCAGCGTTCAACTCTTTGATGCTGCCGGCCCGGTGGCCGGCGATGCCCCGGGCGCATTCAGAAACGTCTGCTCCGATACCGCGCCGTTTTACTCCCGCCGCCTGTTCTTTTTGCAGGGCTTTGACCCTGTTCAAGACGAACTCTTTGAGTCCGGTCTCGGCGTTGTCGGCGGTCCTGCGGAGACGTTTTTCCTGTTCGTCGTCCCGGCGGTCACGCAGCCCGGCCAGGATGCTGGCCTTGATCGGGTCTTCTGCTTCTGCTTCGGCCAGCCGGTCTAGCCGGTCGGTCACGGTCTTGGCCTTGAACAGACCACGCACCTTTTCTTTTGTGCTGCCGCGGCCCGGTTTCTGGACCAGAATGATGAGCGATTCACCCTTCTCGATACCAGCGCCGCGGCCCTTCAATTCAGTCTTAACACCGTCGGCGTCCAGCGCAGTGAGGTCGTCGCCCTGCTTGTCGGAGGCGATGGTCCGTTTGTGCGAGCGGGTCGCTCTGCCGGGAATGACTATGAGCTTCTGGGCAGTGTGTATCTCCGGCGTTGCGATCCCGTTGGCGTCGGTGATCGGTCCGTCCGCCAAGCCGGCGATCTTGAAACCCAGTTCCACGGGCAAGCCTGCCAGGCCCACGTCCTGGTCCGGGGGAACGTTGATGATCGTGGTGTCGTTGACGCCAAGCTGGAAGAGTATCCCCTTGGACTCGACAGCCAGCAGGCCGTTGGTGGCGCTGACCGACTTGACCACGCCCGTAAATCCCCGTCCGATGGCGGCTTCGCTCTGGGCTGAAGCAGTTCCGGAGAACATTGCCAAGAGCACCGCCAACGAAAGTACGGCAATCAAAGCAAGGCTCAGCCGGCGGGATGGGGTCTGCCGGGTGGCATGATTCATCTGCAACATGGGGACACCTGTTTTACGGGGTTCAATCATAAATCTGTGTCTAAGGGAGGTATATGGCGACTAGGACCAGGTCCATCTGCTCGCCACTGGCGACGCTGGCCACCACCTCGATGATATTTGGGCCAACGTCGAGGGGAACGTCCAACGAGAATTCACCGTCGATGTTTGGCTCTACTATCGAGTCGTTGATGGTCACCACGGCATCAACCCTGGTTCGTCCGACGACGGACAAAGTGCCGACTTCGGTGAACACCTCAAGTTCGGCAGGGCTGATCAGCTGCAGGAAAAAATCTCCTTCTGTCGCCACCGGTGTGGCGGTTGGCGCCTCGGTCGGCGAGGCCGAGGTTGGGTTAGGAGACCGGGTGTCGGCGGGGATCAGAGTCGCCTGAGGAGCCGCGCCGGTTGGTTTCGGGGCCGCGTCTTCCAGTTCATCGCCATCGCCGCCGCCGCCACACGCTACCAACGTCAGCGCCAATAGCACAAGAAAAATGGGGGAAAGTACTCGCTTTCTCATAGACGAGATTCTATCTCCGGCAACCCAAAGTTAGGTGTGAATTCAGCAAGAATCTGGGCGAATCTACCGGCCCATTCTCCAACACGGACTTGCTCACCTAATATCCTGGGCCAGTCCGCCTCTTACGGCAAGCCGTTTTGTGTCTGCCAGGGCTGCCCCGCGGCTGAGCTGTGTGGCATAATCCCCTTGCCGATTTCGATACCGGACCGGATGGCCCTGGAGGCTCGATGGACTCGACCGCCTTTATCACCGACTGCCTGGCCCAGGTACACCTGAGGCTGATGGCGACCTGCGACGACCTCAGTAACGAGCAGTTGGTCTGGCGGCCCGCGCCCACGGCCAACAACATCGGGTTCATCCTGTGGCACCTGGTCCGGAACGAGGACGCCCGCGTCACCAACACGGGCAAGCTGGATGCGGACCTTTGGGCCACCGGAAGGTGGCACGAAAAGTTTGGCCAGCCCGCCACGGCCCCAGACCCAGGCGACCGCATGGGACTTCGGGCGTTGGCCATCCCTTCGCTGGAAGTGCTGGTGGGTTACGCCGAGGCGGTGCACCGTCGGACCCTCAGGTACCTGGCCGGCCTGACGCCGGATAGTCTGGACCAGTTGCCCGACCCGGCACGCCCGGAATATGACGTGAGCGGTTCCCTCCGCCATCTGATCACCCACAAGAACAACCATCACGGCCAGATCGACTACCTTCGCGGACTCCAGGACGAGGCTTGGGACCTGCCAAGGGGCACCGGGGTGGTCCTGCCCTAAACAGTCTGTCCGCTTGAGACACCACTAGACTAACGGAGTGCAATATGGCTGCCACACGTTCCGCCATCGGGAAGTCCATCGTGAGGGGAGAGGGCCCGGACAAGGTCTCGGGCAAAGCGGTCTACGCCGCCGATATCTCCCAGCCGGGCATGCTCTGGGGCCGGGTGCTCCGCAGTCCTTACCCCTACGCCCGAATCGTGAGCATCGACAAATCCCAGGCTGAAGCGCTGCCAGGGGTCCACGCCGTGGTCACCGGCCAAGACATACCCGACACCAAGATCGGCCGCCGTATGGTGGACATGCCGGTGTTGGCGCGCGAAGTTGTCCGTTTCGTGGGCGAGAAGGTGGCCGCCGTCGCCGCCGATGACAGGGACACCGCCGACGAAGCCCTGCTGCTGATCGACGTGATATACGAGGAGCTGACTCCGGTCTACGACGCCGAAGAAGCCATGGGTGCGGACGCCCCCGACCTCCATCCAGACATGGAGTCCTACCAAGGTTTCCCCCAGCCTCCTTCGGGCATCAAGAACGCCTTTGCCCACATAACCTGGGAGAAGGGCGACATCGAGCAGGGGTTCAAAGAATCGGACCTGGTCTTTGAGCACACCTTCAGCGCCCAGTTGATGCATCAGGCCTACATCGAACCCCATGCCTGCCTGGTCAGCGCGGACCCCGATGGAGAAGGAGTACAGATCTGGGCCAACAACAAAGACCCCTACATGCTGCGCGACCAACTTGCCCACACCTGGAGCGTCCCCGCCGAGAGCATCGTCCTCTACCCCAGCACCATCGGCGGCGACTTCGGAGGCAAGGGTTCGTTCATGGACGTGCCGCTTTGCTACTACCTGTCCAAGGCCTCGGGCCGTCCGGTCAAGATGGTCATGGACTACATCCAGGAACTGATGGCCGGCAATCCCCGCCACCCGGCGGTGATGACCATCAAGACCGGCGTGATGAAGGACGGCACCATCGTGGCCCGGCAGGCCAGGGCGGTGTTCGACAGCGGGGCCTACGGCGCCTTCAAGCCCACGGTCTACCTGCGGGGCGCCGACCATCTGTGCGGCGTCTACAAGGTGCCCCACGCCAAGATCGACAGCTACACCGTTTATACCAACAACGTCCCCCGGGGCCACATGCGCAGCCCAGCCAAGCCCCAGGTCGTGTTTGCGGTGGAGTCCCACATGGACATGATCGCCCAGGAGTTGGGCATGGACGCCTACCAGTTCCGCCTGAAGAATGTCATGCGCGAAGGCGACTCCTCTCCCATCGGTCACCATTGGCAGCAGATCAAGGCCCTGGAGACACTGGAGGCCGCAGCCAAAGCCGCTGGAATCGATAAGCAACTCCCGCTAAACACCGGCCGCGGCATGGCCATGACCGACCTGGTGCAGGGCACGGGTCAGTTCGCCGCCAAGATCAGTCTCAGCGACGATGGCAACCCCCGGCTCCACATGGCCTTCTGGGACACCGGCACCGGGTCACACACCGTGCTGCGCCAGATGGTGGCCGAGGAACTGACCCTCGACACGGACGACGTGCAGATCGTCCTCGAAAACACGTCCAACATGCCCTACAGTTCCGGCTCCGGCGGCAGCCGGGTGATGCACACCGCCGGACGAGCGGTGGTCAACGCGGCTATAGAACTCCGAGGCAGATTGGTCGAAGCCGCTTCGCCCCTGTTGGACGCCCCGGAAGAGCAGGTTTCCATGCAGAATGGGTTCTTGGTGGCTGCAGGACGTAGCGTGACGATCGCCGAGGTTGTCGCCCGCACCGGTGGCGAGAGTTTGACGGGTGAGGCGAGCTTGACCTCGGAGATGCCCGAGCTCACGTCATTCTGCACCCAGGTGGCGGAGGTCCACGTCGACCCGGAGACCGGCGAGATCACGGTTAACAAGTTCATCACCGCCCACGACATCGGCGCCATCCTGAACCCGCTGAACCACCAGGGACAGGTGGAGGGCGGCATGATTCAGGGTCTGGGATATGCCTTGATGGAAGAGCTGGAACTGGAAGACGGCCACATCTCAACTCTGAGCTTCGGAGACTACAAGATACCCACCTCCGCCGACGTTCCGGTATTGGAAACCGTGCTCATCGAAGGAGATGCCGGCCCCGCGCCCTACGAAAGCAAAGGCATCGGAGAAAGCAGCAACATACCCGTAGCCGGGGCCATAGCCAACGCCGTCTTTGACGCCGTGGGCGTTCGGATCACGGACCTGCCGGTAACGGCCGACAAGGTGCTTGCGGGGTTGCGGGCGACGAGGGAAGGCACCTAATCACATCAGTTAAGCACATAAATAGTGTGGATGATATATGTGATTAAACGGCGGGAGGCTTCAGAAAATGCGAACACACGTGATCTTGCCTGAAGACCTTGTCAAATCGGTGGGCGCACTGGCCGGCAAGGGCAAGCGTAGCCAGTTCATCGAAGAGGCGATCAGAGAGAAGTTGCGAATAGACAACCTTCTTGCCGCACTCGAAGCAACGGCGGGCGCCTTTTCAGCAAGCGATCATCCTCATTGGGACACCCCGGAAAAAGTGGCTGCATGGGTCAGGGAATCTCGACGGCAAGACGACAAGCGAATAGATCGATACCGGCTTGGCTAACTACCTTCTGGACACCACTGCGTTGGTTGATTTTCTGAACGGACGCCAGGAGGTGGTCGATTTGGTTAATTCTTTGGCTAGCCCGAGCAATCGATTAGGAGTCTGTTGCGTTAGCGTGGCAGAGCTTTATGCTGGGACTAACCTAGAAAGGCGCGCTGCCGCAGACCGATTGGTTGGCGCTCTGGATTACTACGATGTGTCGTTGGCCGCAGCCAAAGAGGCTGGCCGGTACAGGCATGAATTTGCCCGGCGGGGAACCCCCCTTTCTACCATCGACACCCTGATAGCCGCAACCGCTATCGCTAAAGATGCGATCTTGATTACCGCCAACGTTAAAGACTTCCCCATGGAAGAGATCGAAATATTGGAGCAACTGTAAATTTATTAGTTTCCTGCCCAAATTAAAAGCCCCTCATCTGAGGGGCTTTTAATTATCCGTATTCGCCGGGCAAAAAAAGAGCGCTTTCAATAATTTCTGAAAACGCTACGCTATCATAGCATGCGGAATCTAGTTTTGTCAACCTTTTGTGACTAGAACCGCAAAATACCCCATCACGGCGATTTACATATTTCGACAGACCGGCTTGGTAAACGCCGATAAGGTTTACCGTCGCCCAGGGCCACCCCACACCAAGGCGCACATTTTATATAATAAACCATCGATTCTGAACATCCACTTTCTGAGAGGAACACCAACCTCATATGCGAACCAACACCACCAAGGCCAAACTTGCCGAGGGCAAAGTGGTCTACGGCGCCATCGTCAGCCGCTTCGCCCCCGACATCGTCGAAATCTTCGGGGCCATCGGCTACGACTTCGTGATGATCGACTGCGAACACGGACCCATGGACTTGGACCAAGTGGAACACATGGTCCGGGCCGCTGAGTCCTTCGACATCACCCCCATCGCCCGCATCCCGAACCACGAAGATTCGACCATTCTGAGGTTCCTAGACCGGGGCGTGCAGGGCATCATCGTGCCTCACATCAATACCCGCGAGGACGCCGAGTCCACAGTCAAAGCCGCCCGTTACTATCCGGACGGCCATCGAGGGTCAGCAGGGAGCGGGCGCGCCCATGATTACGGGATGGCGGTTGATTCAGCAAGCTGGATCAATTCTCAGGTGATGGTCATACCCATGATTGAAGAGACCCAAGCAGTGGACAACCTGGATGAGATCCTGGGTGTTCCCGGCGTGGATGTGCTCCACGTGGCCGCCGGAGACCTGGGCCAGAGCATGGGGAATCCGGGTCGCGAAGCGGTACGGAAGGTCATGAGCGAAGTTCTCCCCCGAATCAGGGCCGCAGGCAAAAACGTGGGCGCGGGCGGCAATTCCCCTGCCGACGCCGCCGGCGTGGCCGAATTCATCAAGCTCGGCGCAAATTTCATCACCGTGTCTTCCCAGGGCCTGCTTCGTCTGGCGGGAATAGATTTCCGCCAACGGGTGGAAGCCGCTCTTTAGCGTTCCAAAAACTATTTAAAACGAGTAACAGATGCTTGACCTACTCATCACCAACGGCATGGTAATCGACGGCTCCGGCAGCCCCGGCTTCTTAGCCGCGGTGCTGGTTGAGGGCGAAACGGTCACCGTGCAGCGGGGCGACGTCTCCAACCTGGACGCGGCGCGGACCATCGACGCCACGGACCAGGTCGTGTGCCCCGGTTTCATCGACCTGCACTCCCATGCCGGGCTGACCATCATGGGCGAGCCGCACCACGACCCCAAGGTGCGGCAGGGCGTGACCACCGAGCTGGTGGGCATCGACGGCATGTCCCACGCTCCCTTCAAGTCGCGCGAGGAACTGGAACGCTACATCTGGCAGGACGCCGGCCTGAACGGCTACCCGCCTCTACCCACCGACTGGCTAACCGTGGCCGGCCAACTGGACAAGTACGACAACTCCGTAGCCATCAACATGGCCTTCATCCTGGGCAACTCGCCAGTGCGCATCTGGAGCGTGGGCTGGAACGACCGGCCCGCCACCCCCGCCGAGCTCGAGGACATGAAATCGGTGGTCCGGGAGGCCATGGAAGAGGGCGCCTGGGGACTTTCCACCGGCCTCGACTACCCACCGGGCTCCTACGCCAGCACGGCGGAGTTGGCGGAACTGGCCGGAGTGGCGGCCCGGTTGGGTGGCCACTACCACACCCATACCCGCGCCAGCCTGCGGTCCAAGGGACTGCTCGCCCCGTGGGAGGAAGCCCTCGAGATCGGCCGGGGCGGCGACTGCCCGGTGCATCTAACCCACTACCGCCAGAGCGCCGCCGGCGTGGGCAGCCACCTGGACTACATCGGCTTGGTGGAAGACGCCCGCGACGAGGGCATGGACGTGACTTTCGACTGCTACACCTACCCCTACTCGGGCACCACGCCGACAATCGGTCTGCCCCACTGGGCCAAAGACGGTGGGCCGGAGCGGCTGATGGCGGCCCTCAGGGACGCCGACGACCGGGAACGGATGAAGCGGGAGATCACCCGGGACCGGCTGGAGAATAACTGGCTGACGAACTTCAAGCAGCCCCAGAACATGCAGTACGACGGCAAGTTGATCACCGATATCGCCGACATGCGGGGCCAGGACCCGGCCGACACCCTGTTCGACCTGCTCATCGAAGAGAACCTGGGCATCTCAACCGTGGGGCTTGGGACCAACGCCCAAACGCTCTACGCCTTCGTCTCCCATCCGGCGGGCATGATCGCCAGCGACGCGATCTTATTTGGCGAATACCCCAACCCCCGGACCTACGGCTGCTTCCCCATCGTGCTGGCCGAGTTCGTCCGGGCGGAGAAACACCTGAAACTGCCCGAGGCCATCCGCAAGATGACTTCGTTCCCCGCCCAACGGTTAGGCCTGCCCGACCGGGGGTTGCTGCGAAACGGGTTCAAGGCCGACATAGTCATCTTCAACCCCGACACGGTCAAGACCCACGCCACCAAGGAAGACCCTAAGCACTACCCCGTAGGCATCCATTACGTGATCGTGAACGGCAAGGTAGTCATCGAAAACGGGGAGAATACCGGTGTACTGCCAGGCCGTGGGCTACGCCGAGGACGGGCGTCCACCTAACCGGGATATGAGACAATGCGGGTCACCTGGCCCAATAAATAATCGTGGGGTAACTCTAAATGGCTGCTGAAACCGGGCTGAAGAAAGTCAAGATAGCCGCCATGAATCCCGTCCATGATCTGGCCGTTTTGGTCGCCCATGATGAAGGGCTCTTCGAGAAAGAAGGGCTGGACGTTGAGATACTCAAGACCCCAGGGACCGGAACCCTCAGCGGAGACGCGCAGGGTCTACAACAAGGCGTGTTCGACCGGGCAATGTGGTCTCCATTCAACTCCGGAGAGGTCGATCAGTACCGCATGTGCGAATGGGGTGTGGTGAAGCGAACTGTGGAAGCGCTCTCCAATAACCAAAGACCAGGAAAGATTGTGGCCCTTGGCGCCGCCATGTCCAAGATGGCCATCGTTACCGGGCCCAACAGCCCGATCTACGAGCCAGAACAACTGAAGAACACACCGGTGGCGGTGAGCACCTTTAACGGCTCACACTTCACCACCCTCAAAATGCTGGAAGGCTTCATCAGAAAAGAAGAGATCCAGACAACTAGCGGCGGGACGATGCTCGAGCGCCTGGAGGCCATCAAGAAGGGAGAAGTGGCCGCCGGAAATTTCTACGAGCCGTGGATCAGTGTGGCGCAGAGTCAGGGGTTCAGGGTCATCATGGAGAGCCACTCAACCCGCAGCGAGGCGGCTGGCGATCAGTTGGACGGGCCGACGCTGGCAGCCATGTTCCGGGCCGAGGCCGTGGCCGCCGGGATGATCAACTCCGACACCAAGAGATATACCCACTACTTCATCGACGAGGTCCAGGGGCTGCTTGAACCCGATGATTTCCAGCATTGGCGCTTGCTCTACGCACCGCCCGTGCCCTACACCCGGGAACGGTTCGAGGACACCTACAACTGGATGCTGGGCTACCCAGAACTCGTAGAAGCTGGCTCCACCTACGAACAGGTGGTAGACAACCGCGCCTGGGAGTAGCAGGCGAGCAATTGGCTGACAAGCGTCCCTTCTCCGAACTCAAGCCTGTCATTCTGAAGAGTGCCGTAGGCCGACGAAGAATCTGCCAATCGTCACCTTGGCAGACCCTTCGCTTCACTCAGGGTGACATTAATGCAAGTAGAGGTAGATTTTTGGAAGAGCGGTGGGGAGGTTCATGGGTCCACTCTCCCGTCCTCCTTCCGCGGAGGGAGGGAAGGGCTAGGATGAGGGCGTTCCCAGCCTTTCCAGCAACCCATCCACAGCCGCGCAGTCCTTACAATCTCCAGCCCCCGCCGGCGGCGCATCCATGTCCCAGATGCTCCGAGCTTTCCGCAGCAGGGGCGGCAGCAGGCTGGCCGTCCTGAGTTCCACGGGAACGACCTTTGCGTGGAAGCCCATGGTGAAGCCCTTGGCGTCCACCAACCCGGGCTCCTGAGCCGTCTCTTTATCGGTGGCCGGTTCCATGTAAATCAGGGCCAGGTTGGATACGGGTGACAGCCCCTTCCGTTCCGCGATGAGCGCGTAGGCGTTGAGCTGGACCTCGTAATTGCTAAACATGCCTGGGCGATCGGGGTTGTAGCGGGACGTCTTGTAGTCGACGATCACATAAGACCCGTCGGACAGCCTGAATATGCCGTCAGCCTCTCCCCTCAGGGTGATTCCAGTCTCTTCGTCCAGCGTCTTGAAGCTGGACCAGTGGGGCGGGTTGATGTACTGGCTGGCCTCCCCCAGTTCAGCCAGCCACGGCGGGGCGTGACCCTCCCGGTCGAAGTGGTTGTGAACTATCAGCTTGTTATAGCGGTCGATGCTGCTGAAGATGCCGGGGAAGCTCTGGTAGGGCAGGTTTTTGATATGCAGCCGGACCCAGGCGCAGCGGGGACAGAATCGTGCTCTTGCGTAGGTGCCCAACTCAGTGGCCGAGATGGTGGGTCCAGGCTGGACCTCGCCATCAGGCCACAACTTTTCTTGGGCCATGCCCTAGGACCGCTCCACGGGATTAATCGTCGGAACCGCCTCCACCGCCGGCGGCGGGCGCAACCGCGGGAGCGCCACCGGACATCCGTGCTTCGGGAGGCAACTCGTCCTCCCAGTCGGGAAGCTGGTGGTGGTGGGTGGAAGGCAAGAAGAAGATGCAGAGCACAGCGGTGGCGCTAAGCCCGAACGACAACCACAGGGACCAGACATAGGTGTCGGTCCAGTCCTTCAAGAACCCACCCAGAACCGGTCCGATGGCCATCCCGATTCCGGCCCCGGCCATCTGCCACCCATATGTGGTCGCAGTGGGCGCGTCGCCGTAGTATTGGCGGTTTATGATTGGAAAAGCCGTCATCTCTCCGCCCATACCGATGCCAAACAGCACGGCAAAGGTGAAATAGGCTGACAGCTCTTGGGACACGATCAGCAGTAGCAACGGGAACGTTTGCGCGGAAAAAACGAAAATCATCACGACCTTGCTGCCAAACCGGTCGGCCAAGACCGGGGCCGCGAAGCGCGTGATCGTACTGACCACCATGAGGGTGATGAAAACCGCTACGGCCACGCCCTTCGAGTGGCCGTTGAATGTCATCATTGCGACCAACAGGATCAGTATGATGTTGTGGCCAGCGCAGCCCCAGAAATGGATCCCCACCAGGTTCCAGAAGGCGTTGGTCTTTTGGGCCTGCTTCAGGAAGACATGGGTGCGTACTTTGGCGACTTCATTGTTCTGCATGCTCCGGATGGGTTCGTCGTCCGGAGCGCCCCACTGGCGCAAGCCGATGTCAGCGGGCTCGTTGTAAAAGAACTTGACCAGTAGCATAAGGATCGCGCCGCCGACAAGCCCTGGGATCAAGAAGGTCATCCGCAGGCCGAATTGATCAAAGAGGATGAAAACCAGTAGGATCGCGAAGGCGGTTCCGATGCCCTGTAACCCCTGCAATATTCCCATCGCCAAGCCCAATTGTTTCCGGAACCACAGGGTTACACCGGAGACCAAAGTGACCTGGAACGCCGCCATACCCGCCGCCAAGATGACGCCGAAGTAGAGATAGAACTGCCACAGGTTTTGCATGAAGGCTGTCAGGACCATCCCGATGATGAACAGCACGCCGCCGGCCCACATAACCTTGCGGACGCCCCAGCGATCGGCCATCCAACCGCAGACGGGAGCCAATGTCCCCGATACGACCCATTGGATGGTGAACCCGGCGGCTATGGCGCCGATGCTCCAGCCGAACGGCTCTTTCTCAAACTCGTCCACCAAGATGGCGGCCGCAAAGCGCATCCCGGAACTGGTCATCCACATGACCGAAGCGACGGCAACAATCACCCAGGAGTAATGGACATTTCGCTTGCCCAGCGCAAACCCGGCCGGATTGAGTCCGAACCTAAACATGCTCTCCTCCGTCGTAGGTGCCCCATTGTACCTCGTGAATGTAGGCGGTTCAACGGGTGCGCGGAGGTTTAGCAGTCCGGTGTTACGGTTCCATCGATATCGAGGCGAATCGTTACGTAAACCGTCGGTGATTAGGCGTCTATCAGAAGTCCGGGGTTCAGCACGCCGTTGGGGTCCAGGGTCCGCTTGACTGCCTTCAACGCCTGGGCGAATAGTTCCGGGCGTTGCTGGTCGTACCAGGGGCGGTGCAGCCGTCCCACGGCGTGGTGGTGGGTGATGGTGCCACCTGAGGCCATGATGGCGTCGGACGCCGCCTGCTTGATCTCGGCGTACATCTCCAACTCGGCGCCCAAGCGGCCCATGCCCTCGAAGGTGAAGTAGGGCGCCGGTCCGTCGGTGTAAACGTGGGTGAACCGGCAAGAGACCGTGCCGCCGCCACAGACGCGGTCCAGTGCGCCTTGGAGCGCTGCCCGGACCGCCTGGTCCAAAGCGGGCCAGCGGTCCCAAGTAACGGCCGTCTCCATGGTCTCAGTCACGAGTCCCAGCCCGGCCTGATGGTTCTTCATGTAGGGCGCGTTCAAGAAAGAGTTTCGCCACGCGCCAACAGAGCCCTGGCGGCCGGTGTCTCCGTCGGAACTTCCGCCGGAGCCGTCAGCGACTCTTATATTGGCATCGTCTATCGTCCCACCGGCTTCCCGGGCGATGTCCACGGCGTGCCGAATCAACTCCCCCTGAGGCACCTCAGCCGACTCGAACCCCAGCAGCAACAAGGCATTGGCGCCGTCCATGCCAGCGGCTGCGGCGGCCTCTAACGGGTCCAGCAGACGGCAGTTGGCGGGCCACATCTTGGTCTGCACGATGCGGCGGGCGGCCTCGGCCCCGGCGGTGAAAGTCGGGAAGGTCACCCCGGCCGACGCCCGGAAGACGGGACGGGCCTGGATGCGCATCCAGGCTTCGGTGATGATGCCTAATATGCCTTCGCTGCCGATGGCTATCCGGTCCGGGCTGGGGCCCGCGCCGCTGCCCGGCAGACGCCGCGATTCCCATAGACCGGAAGGCGTTACCATCCGCACAGATTCCACCATGTCGTCTATATGGGTCTGGTTGGTGGCGTAATGGCCGCCCGACCGGGTGGCGATCCAGCCGCCCAGGGTGGAGAACTCAAAGCTCTGCGGGTAGTGGCGGAGGGTGAAGCCGTGGGGGCGCAATTGGTCTTCCAACGCGGGACCGTAGACCCCTCCCTGGATGCGGGCCGACCGGGAAACGTCGTCGATCTCCAACACCTGGCCCAGACCTTCCATATCGATTGTCACGATGCCGTCGTAGCCTTCGGGCGGTTCGAAACCGGCTACGGTGGAGCTGCCGCCGCCGAAGGGGATTGCGGCATAACCGGATGACGAGCACCACTCCAACACCGCTTCCACTTCCTGCTCGTTGCGGGGGCGGGCAACAACGTCGGGCGGATTGGGGAAGTCCAACTTGAACGCTCGGATGCGGTCCCGGAAGCTCCGTCCGTAGGTGTGGACCGCCCGGTCGTGGTCGTCGCTGACGCAGATGGCGGCCAATGATGATGGCGGAGAGATACGGGGTTTGCGCAAGGAAAGGTCGCTTGGCCTAGGCGGCGTCACCGGGGCCAGTTCGACTTTATACCGCTTGGCGAGTTCCCCCGCGGCGGTCTTCATCTGCTCGGCGGTGGGTTCGTTCGACTCGTGGCCCCAGGCCCAGAAACTTCGCTTGGCCATGGCCGTCTCCTGTTTGCTCGCTCCAGGATTGTCCTTCCAACAGACTAGGGTTTGCCAACCGTTCGCGGTGAGCCCCGTCGAACCATCACTGCGCCCCCGCCCTTCGACGGAGCTCAGGACGAACGGAGACCCTAACGCTAACTTCGGGGCGCTGAGGCTAGTCGGCCATCTCGAATCTTTCGGACTCGGCCGGTTTGGACCACAGCTCGGCGGCGCCATGCATGGCCGTGGCCCGTTCGGGGCTGGCCCGCCAGGCGTCATAGATCTCGTTGGAGTCCCAGGTGACAAGGGTGGATATCTTGGTGGGGTCCTCCTGGGATATGAAAGTCAGGCGGTGGCCGTAGCCGGGGGCTTTACTCTGGGCAAGCCCGTTGCCGTCCAGCAGTGTTTTGGCCTCTTCGATCTTGTCCGCTTTCGCCCAGTGGTGGGTAAGTACGCCAATCATCGTGAGGGCTCCTAAATTGAATCTCGATAGGGCGTCCGCAGGCGTGAGTATATCACTCGTCATCGCCGTCTTTGACCCGAAGCATGCGCCCAACCACAAGGGCGATGATCGCGGCGCCGGCGCTGAGCACCGCGCCCATCTTGGCCGGGTCTTGGAAGGCCGGGTCCTCGTAGGCTTTACCAGCCACGAATAGTGCAACGGTCAGACCCAGGCCCGCGATTATGGCGGCCACCAAAAGGTGTTTGGTCGCCATGCCCTCCGGCAACGGGAACCCGAGTCGGGCGCCCACCCAGGAGAATAGCGTGATTCCAACCGTCTTGCCGACGATCAAGGAGATCAGCACGATAAACGTGACCTGGGTGATGCTGGCGAAGGCGACTCCCGCATTCATGAAGGCGAAGAAGAACAACCCAAAATCCACCGGCAACTTGAGTTGGTGCTCAAAGTGGTCCAGCGGCGCGTGGCGGTGGTGTAGTTCCGCTTCTCCTTCGGCGGTTTCGGCCGGTGTCTCGTGGTCCGAAACGGCCTCTGCACCGCGTGGGTGGGTATGTTCGAATTCGTACTCGTCCTCTTCGAACAACCCGTGAGTTATCTGGGGTCCGGGTAAAAATGGAACGATCACCACCAATGCCAGGGCCGGTTCGATGGACGATTTGACCAGTCCGACCCAACTGAGCCCGCCGGCGATCAGGATGTAAACGGGCCAGTAAGGCACACGGAACCGCCGCATGACGTAGGCCACAACCATCCCGGCGGCCACCAACAACAACCAGGAGGGGACTACGGGAAATTCAGGGTCCGGGTAGAACACGGCGATGATCCCCAGTCCGATGGCGTCGTCGGCCACCGCCAGCAGCAATAGGAAGTTGACCGCCGGATGCGAAGCCCCGAAGATGATCCGGGCCACGAGCCAGGCCAAGGCGATATCGGTGGCGGTCGGTATGCCCCAGCCGTTGGCCACGATGCTCAGGTCGTCGCCGCCGCCATAGAATACCCAGGCGAGAAGGAAGAACAACCCCGCCGGTCCAATGACACCGCCCAGGGTTCCCATCAGCGGGTTTATGGCCTTCCGCATGGGGTTCAGCGCGCCGCCGGGCAGCACCGACTCGGTGATCTCCTTGGTGGCTATACCGAAGAAGAACACCATGAAAATCTCGTTGACCAGGAAGTGGACCGTCACCGCTTTGCCGAAGATCTTGGTGTCCTCGCCGAAGATATGGAAGTCCACCATCTCTTCGTAGGCGTGGATGTCGATGTTTGCAAAGATCAACCCAGCGATAACACCGATTATCAGCGGGATGGAGAATTGCTGGAGGATGGTTATGTGATGAGAGCGGAGCAGCGCAAGATCCTATCATTGAAAGGGCCCGTGTCGGTTCCCTTTATCGCCCCCTGAGGGCGAATGCATCGAGGATTATATCACCGAAAGCCCAGCCAGAATCTAGGCCTTCTCAGGCTCACGGCAGCACCTCGCTAGGCGTGAGTCAAGTTGACATCACATAGGCGCTTTGTTACTATCACGAGCAGCCTGGACAAGTAATTTCCAGGCTTATTTGGGCTTTTGCGCGGGCCGTTTATGGCCAGGAGGGACCTACCCAGGTGGCTTTCTTAAATGGACTTAAATGCCGTGAATGCGGCAGGGAATACCCGGCAGAACCGCTAAACGTTTGCGAATTTTGCTTCGGGCCCCTGGAGGTGGTCTACGACTACGCCACCATCTCTGAAGTCGTCAGTTGGGACAGTATCGCCAAGGGTCCCCTCAGCATCTGGCGATACAAAGACCTGCTCCCCGCGGAGGGCGACGACCCCGTAGACATCATGGCGGGATTCACACCGCTGCTCAAGGCCAAAGGGCTGGGCAAAACCCTGGGTCTGAACAACCTGTACATCAAGAACGACAGCGTAAACCCGTCGTTCTCCTTCAAGGACCGCGTGGTCTCCGTCGCGGCCACTAAGGCCCTGGAATTCGGCTACGAGACCATCGCCTGCGCCTCCACCGGCAACCTGGCTTGCAGCGTAGCCGCCCACTGTGCCCGGGCCGGCGTCCGCGCCGTGGTCTTCATCCCATCCGACCTGGAGAAGGGCAAGATCATCGGCGCAGCGATCTACAATCCGGTGCTTGTCTCGGTTGACGGCACCTACGACGAGGTTAACCGGCTGTGCAGCGAGCTTGCCGACGACTACCCCTGGGCCTTCGTCAACATCAACATGCGCCCCTACTACGCCGAGGGCAGTAAAACCCTGGGCTACGAGGTGGCAGAGCAACTGGGCTGGCGGGTGCCGGACCACGTGGTCGTCCCATCAGCCTCAGGCGCCATGTTCACCAAGATCTGGAAGGGCTTAAACGAGCTGGCCTGTCTGGGCCTGTTGGACGGCGTGGAACGCAGTTCGTTCGGCGTAGACCAGAACACCGTGCACCACCCGGCGGTCACCACCAAGATGCACATGCAACAAGCGGAAGGGTGCTCGCCCATCGCCACAGCCTGGAACAGCAACCAATCACAGGTCATCCCGGTGCGGCCCGACAGTTTGGCCAAGTCCCTGGCCATCGGGAACCCCGCCGACGGCATCTACGCGCTTAAAGTGATTGAAAAGTCCGGCGGTTCCGCCTATGCGGTGCCGGAATCGGATATAGTAGATGGCATAAAACTGCTGGCCGAAACTGAAGGTATCTTCACCGAGACGGCCGGCGGCGTGACGGTCTCAGGTCTCAAGCACCTGGCCGAGTCGGGCGCCATAAAGCCCGACGAACTGACCGTCGTTTACATCACTGGCAACGGACTCAAGACCCAAGAAGCGGTGGAGCACGTGGTGAACCCGCTCTCCATCAAACCCAGCATCCGGTCGTTTGAAGAGGTCTTTGAAGGCGGGAAATAGCTGGGCTAAAATCACTGGGTGAACAAAGCCGGGAGGTGTTTGGGAATGGGCAAGCAGAGAGTTAAGTTCGTTTTCGAAGAAAACTTGGTGAAGCAGCCGGTGATTTACTTGTTGGGCCAAAAGTTCAAAATCGTAACCAACATCCGCCGGGCCGAGGTTGGCGAGGACATGGGTTGGGTGGTCTTGGAACTTGACGGCGATGAGCCAGAGATAAAGCGTGGGCTGGAATGGGTCAGTTCCACGGGGGTTAGGGTAGACCCGCTTGGTGGTGACGTTATTGACGGGTAGGACATAGTCCTGCCATTGGCGCCTAAGACGGGGCGAATTTTAGGAGGGTACTTCCAGATGAGCATCGTGGTCCGAATCCCCACGCCGTTGCGGAAAATGACCAACGGCCAAGCCAAAGTAGAGGTTGAGTCAACCGTTCTAGGTGAGCTGGTGGAGAAACTGAATAGCCAATATCCCGGATTCAAAGACCGCTTGGTCGATGAGGAAGGCGAACTGCGCTATTTCGTGAACATCTACCTGAACGGCGAAGATGTCCGGTTCATGGATGGTCTGAAAACGGCCACCAACGACGGAGACGAGATCAGCATCGTCCCGGCGGTCGCCGGCGGCTTTTAGCCCCTTCCTGCCCCGCCTTTAACTGGCTGATTACCCGCCTCGGGTCTCCAGCCATCGTTCTTTCTGTGCTTGCCGCGCGGCCTCGTCGGCAGGCTGGTATACGGCTAGGAATTCTCTACGGAAAGCATCGAACCGGTCCTCTAAGATCGACGTCCTGATGCGTTCCATCAGCGCCAGCACGAACCGGAGATTGTGGATGCTTGCCAGCCGCAGTCCCAACAACTCCTTGGCCCGGAACAGGTGCCTCAGATAGGCCGCTGAGTAGTTCCGGCAGGTATAGCAATCGCAAGTCTCATCCAAAGGTCCTTGCTGCTCCGCGTACCGCGCCTTGGTGACGTCCACCCGGCCCTCGGGCGTGAACATGCTTCCGTTCCGGGCTACCCTGGTTGGCAGAGCGCAGTCAAACATGTCGATGCCCCTCGCCACACCCTCCACCAGGTCCTCGGGAGACCCCACGCCCATCAGGTAACGGGGTTTGTCTTGGGGCAACAGGTCCGTCACCTGGCCGGTGAACCGGTACAGATCTTCTTTGTTCTCGCCCACCGCCAGCCCGCCGACCGCGTAGCCATGGAAGGGGATGGCCGATATGGCGCGGGCCGACTCATCCCGCAGCTCCGAAAAAGTGCCGCCCTGCACGATGCCGAACAGGGCCTGACCCGCTGCCGCGCCGGTGGGCGACGACTGGTGGGCGTCGAAACACGACTGGGCCCAGCGGTGGGTGCGCTCCATGGCCTGGCGCACTTGTTTCTCAGTGGCCCCGTAGGCGATACATTGGTCGAAGGACATGGCGATATCGGCGCCCAATCCCTCTTGGTTGGCCGTGGCCAGTTCGGGGGTGAAATTATGCTCGCTGCCGTTGATGTGGGAGCGGAACCGGATGCCGTTGTCGGTAACCTTTCGCAACGGCCCCATGCTGAAGGCCTGGAACCCGCCGCTGTCGGTGAGTATGGGTCCGTCCCAGCCCATGAATCCGTGCAGACCGCCCAGCTTGGCCACGGTTTCCACGCCGGGTCTCAGGTACAGGTGGTAGGCGTTGCTCAGGACCACCTGGGCGCCGACACCCCTGACTTCCTCCGGCGTCAGGCCTTTGACCGTGGCCTGGGTAGCCACCGGCATGAAGAACGGCGTGAGCGCTTTCCCGTGGGGCGTCGCAAGCACCCCGGCTCTCGCTGCGCCGTCGGTGTGCTGTAACTGGAAGTTGAATCTGGTTTCAGGCATTATCCATTGGCCCCGCGTTCTCCGGGTTCTTTGGGGGATTTTCAAGATACGTGACAGCCGTTGCAGGCTTGGCCTATGGTATCCTCTACGGGCGAATCCCATCAACTTTTCCATGACTACGATTACCGCCGAGCAGCCGATAGCCCCAGGCTTTGGCGTCCCAAGATGAACGAGTTTTTAACCAGCTACAGCTCCGATCACACCCTTCTTTGGGCGTTGTTGATCATAGGCGTCGTCGCCGCGGCAGCCATCAGCCTTCACCTATTCTGGACCGGGGTGTTCCAGGCGGTGGCCGCCCTTCTCGGTCGCCGGCCGAAAACCCCCGAGGACGCCGGTTAACATGTGGTTCCCCAACGCCGAAGTCACCGTAAATCCCGCGCTTCTCTTGCTCTTAGGCGTCATGGTCGGCACCCTCAGCGGGTTCTTTGGCGTGGGTGGCGGGTTCTTGATCACCGGAGGGCTGCTGGTTTTCGGCGTCCCACCCGTGTTCGCGGTTGGGACCGGCCTGGCCCTGATCATGGGCTCCTCGATCATCAACACCCTTAAGCACTGCCACCTGGGCAACGTTGATCTGCGGTTGGGGCTCATCATGTTGATCGGGACTGTCCCAGGCGTATTCTTTGCCGAGCAACTGAATTCGACCCTTGACGATGCCGGCATCATCGGTCCGGTAATACGTTATGTGTACATAGTGTTCTTGGCCGTCTTTGGTGGATTCATCATCTATGACCACTTGAAGCAGCGCCGAAACCCCACGGCGGCCGAAGGGGAAATCTCAACAGCTTCCCTGGCCAGGCGGGTGCAAAGAATGCGCATACCGCCCCATGCCATCTGGCTGCCTGGGCTGGGGAGAGTCCCAACCTATGTCGCTCTGCCGGTCTCCGGCATCGATCAGCTATCAGTTTTCATACCCGTGATCGTAGGGTTCAGCGTCGGGTTCTTCGCAGGTCTGCTGGGAGCGGGCGGCGGGTTCCTGTTGATGCCGATATTGATCTTCGGCATGGGCGTGCCTACGACTGTGGCCATCGGCACCGACCTGTTTCAGATCGTCGTTACAGGCTCCTGGGGAACTTTCATCTATGCCCTCTCCCACAACGTGGACCCGTTGATGGCGATAATCATGCTGGGCGCGGCTTCTGTAGGCTCTCAATTGGGGACCGCGGCCACCGCATTCGTGGAACCGGCGCGGATACGCATCCTCTACGGCGTGACGATCATGGGCGGCGCCATTTCGGTGGCCCTGGACCAGGTTTCGACTTACTCAGACAGCTTGGATTTCCTGTCGACCCTGGCATCGGTGGTCTTGCTAAGCGTCGCCGGCACGATGTGTCTGATCATAGCGGGAATGATGATCAAGGCTAAACGCGAGAGAAAGGAGCTGGCCACAGCGGACGACTAGCTAATCTTCACCGTTGCCAAGGAACCGCATATCGGTGAAAATAACCCCGAAATGGTAATTCTTCCTCGGATGTACGTTGTTCCCTGGTAATCGCCGCGGCGGTCGTGCTGATCGTCTTGGCGGCGTTTGGGGCGCGATCCAACGCCTACGCCCAAAGCACGAGCGCCGAGTGCAAAGACCTGGGAGGGCAAACAGTCACGGCGTCCGATATCGAAGCCCTCGTCAAGAACGATTGCGCCATCAAGGCGAAGGACTCGGTCATCAGCGATGAGCTCAAGCTAAACGGTCTGACTCTTGCCAACACCGATTTTTCCGGCGCGAAGTTCAATGGTAATGTAGATTTCTCTTCCACCACCTTCTCCGATGAAGCAAACTTCCAAGGAGCGACTTTCATCAAAAGCCCAGACTTCTCTCGGACGTTGTTTCAGGGCGCTGCCAATTTCGAGGGAGCGGTCTTTAATCAAGGGGCGAAATTTAATGTAGCCAGATTCGAAGGCGATGCAACCTTCAACACAACCATCTTCCAAGGTGAAACATCTTGCCGCCGCGCTGAGAATCCGAACCAAGGGGAAAGCTTCGCGGACTTTCGGAATACCACATTCAACGAGAGGGCAATCTTCAACGACGCCGAGATTTCAGCCTGCATCGATTTCGGGGGCGCCACATTCAATGGGTTTGTCGGATTCCGCGCGGTCCACATCATTGGTGACGCCGTATTCTCCCACGCAAAATTCAAGCAATCAGTTAATTTTGGAGAAAGCGTGATCCAGGGACGATTCATGCTCCGCGATGCTGAATTCCTCGGCAAGTTCGAGCCTCCAACCAGCCTATAAGGCGCCACCGATCTTAAGTGAGATGATGTGAAGCACGCCTTTCCAGGGGGTGACCGGTCCGATTGGCTGGGCGCCTTACAAACATTTTTTTCCAGCGGCGGCCAGCATCACTCCGCAGGGAAGGTTAGCACGGCGCAGCGCCGGCATAATCTCCTCATCTTCGTGTACTACGTGCCTGCAGCATTCTTGGTGGTGCTGTTGGTATTCGCGGTTGTGTACGGACTTTTCATGGGACTAAAAACGAGAGGGACCCGGCTGCGAAATTCCGGAAAACTTTTGCTATTCAGCCTGGATGTGCTCACCCCGGGCGTCGGCCACTGGCGGTATGACTGGGGCGGAGACGATGCATTTCCGACATACCGGGTATCGGGGATAATCGCCGCTGAAACCGCCATCGGCTGGGTGATTCTCGCTATCAGTTCCGCCGTGTTCGTGGCCTGGATCGGCGCCTGATGCTAAGCGGTCAGCTCTCTGACCGTCTTCTCCACCAGGTCCTTGGGCACGTCGCTGCGCACCACCGACCGGCCCACCTCTTCCAGCATCACCCAGCGGTTGGAGCCGCCTTGGCTCTTTTTGTCCAGGGACATGCCGTTCAAGATATCGGCCACCGGCACGCCCTTGGCCGTCGTAGGCAGGTTGAACCGCTCCAACAGGCTACGTTGGCGGTCCACCAGGTCCTGGGAATGCAGCCCCATCTCCTGGGCCATGGACGCCGCGCCCATCATCCCCACGGCAACGCCTTCTCCGTGGAAGAACCGGCCGTACTCGGTGGATGACTCCAATGCATGCCCGATGGTGTGGCCGTAGTTCAGCATGATGCGGATGCCCAGGGTTTCCCTCTCGTCCTGGCTGACCACATTGGCCTTGATGGCCATGCTGCGGCGGATGACTTCGGTTGAGATGTCCGGCTCCACCTCCATAAGTGCTTCGGCGTGCTCCTCGAAAACGTCGACCAGACTGGCGTCTAGGATGAAGCCGTGCTTGATCGCCTCAGCCCAACCCTCGGCCAGCTCCCTTTTCCCCAGGGTAGACAGCGCTTGCACGTCGGCAAATACGCCCTTTGGCTGGTAGAAGGCTCCCACCAGGTTCTTGGCTTGTGGCAGGTTCACGGCGACCTTGCCGCCGATGGACGCATCGACCATGGCGGCCATGCTGGTGGGCACCTGCACGAAAGGCATGCCCCGCAGATAGGTGGCGGCGACGAAACCAGCCAGGTCCCCGGCGACACCGCCGCCGACGCTGACGATGGCGTGGCCGCGCTCTGCCTTCAGTCCCGCCAGCCAGTTGTAGATGCCCTGGGCCAGCTCGAAACTCTTGCTGGTCTCCCCGGCGGGGATGATGAAGCAGTGGGCTGGGATGCCGCGTTTTTGCAGCGCGCGCTGGACGTTCCGGCCGTAGAGGTTCATCACATTGGAGTCGGTGATGATGTAGGCCGTGTTGGTCAACCCCAGGTCCGTGAAACGGTCGCCGAGGGTGTTGATGACGCCCCACCCGGCGACAACCGGATAGGTGCCGCTCGAGTGATTTACTTCCGCCGCCAGGTCTGCGTCTGCCATTGTTCTGGTCTCCGTTCTGCGATTGAGGACTCTTTAGCCCTTATCATTTCATATCCCGACACACGAACGATACAGGAACCTCACGGAAACCGAAACTTCTAGCAGGAATTCTGAGTTACCCAGACCGACTCTTCAGCTCCGATACCGATTCCGATGCCTTCCCGGTCATAGGTTTCAGTCAGGATATTCTCCCGGTGTCCCTGGCTATTCATCCACCCATCAACGATTCGAAAGGCGATCTCTTCCAACGTAACGTAATTCCTACCCCGCGAATTGAACGACGAATACATCCAGCCCTGGAAGATGTTTTCAGAGATACCTTCGGTATAGAAACTCCCAAAATCTTTGAAACACCTATATCCGACTGCGTTCCCCCGGTCGGCGGCGGATTGGCCGGCAAGGTTCTCGTGTTCGAAGTAGTTGTTTAGGGCCATGTCTTCGCTGTGAGCACGAGCGATGGCAGCAAGCTGCACGTCCTGGCTTAAAACTGACAATGAATTCTTTTGACGTTAAAAATTAACCAGTTGATGGACCGCGAATTCGAGGGTGGTGATCCACTCTGCGCTGCCCCGGCCCGAAGAACCCGGCGCGGCCGTCGGTGTTGGGACAGCAGAGATCGAAGGAACCAACGTCGGAGATTCGACCGGGTCATCTGCAGACCGCCTTTCCAATTCCCGGACTGTTTCTTCTTCGCTCCATTGGCCGCTGTCAACCAATTGGAATATCTCATTGAGCGTGAGGGTCGGAGTTGGCATCAGTGGAGCCGGTGTAAATAACACCGGAGTGTTTGCAGGCGTTGGGGTGTCTGATGGCGTTGCCAGGGGGGCCGGATTCGCATCGTTATCAGGTCTCGGCACCTTGTCAACCGGCCCGGGAGGACCACCCGGCTCGATGGGCGTATTTGTAACTGCTAACTCTTCAGACCCACTCTCTGCCATAAAATACCCAGCAGCGACCGCCACCCCGATAATCCCAACGATCACCACCGTCACAAGCATCCACTTGGAAGACCCCTTACGCTTTGTTAGACGCAGCGACCGCTGCCTTTCAGCTTCCAGTTCCCTGGGAGACATGCCTTGGAAATGGCGGCGGCTGGACCATTCACGGTTGGGGTCCGGAGCGGCCGGTTCGGGCGTTTCAGGTTGAGGTTGCCGCGGTTCATCAGCGATCGAGTGGATCCCCGCGGTGCGAAGGTTTGAGCAATGACTACAAAGATGTGAGTCCTGTTCCTGGGGCACGAAAGCGTGCCGGGAGAAGATCGAGACACTTTCGTCTACCCGTCCGGGCGGGAAAAACAAAGCTGATAATTCGTCTTCATCCAATTCCGGGACTGCGCTTTCTCCAAGGAGGTATTCAAAGTGCTGTTGGATACGCGCTGAGACCATCGTCCCTGGATGGGATTCGATCATGTGGTCGTAGACCGCGTGCCAAGAGTCGGCCTCAAAATCGCATTGCGGTCAGCTTGGCCGGTCTGGACGTGACGGCGTGCGCCCGCTCTGCCGCGGGCCGATGGCGCCGCCGCCTGCCGGTCCTTCAGACCGGTAGTTACCGGCTTAACAGGCGCCGCATCCGGCGTGGAACCGTGCGTGTCCATTCAAGCAAATAGGCATCGGTCACCTGGTTTTGCTGAGATCTGGAATCGTATGCCTAACGCCTTGCGTGTCCTATTGGATGATTAAGGCGATGGGCAATCGACCGCTTAGAATATACCTGATTCGGTATGACTTCACCGGTCTAAGTCTTCTTCGAGAGCCCCGGCCCGCAGATCTTCAAGATGGCCTCAGCCACTTGGTCCGGGGTCAAGCCGTCTGTCTCGACCGAGTGATGGGCCTGGGAGTAGGCGGGCGTTCGCTGGGCCAGCAGTTCGGTGATGCGCTCCAGCGGGTTGCCCGGTCCCAGCAGTGGGCGCACCGGCGCGTTGGGGTTCCCTTTGGTCACCCGGCGGTGGATGGTTTCGGGGTGGGCGCTGAGGTAGAAGACCGTCCCGCCGTCCAGCATCGTCTGCCGGTTCTCGTCGTCGATGAACGACCCTCCGCCGGCGGCGATGATTTTGCCGCTTTCTGCGCAGATGTCGGTCACCACCGCCCGTTCTAGCTCCCGAAAGGCGTCCTCTCCTGAGTCGCGGAAGATGTCGGCGATGGGTTTCCCGGCCCGAGACACGATCTCCTCGTCGGCGTCGACCCTGGGCCAGCCGCAGCGGCGGGACAGGGCCCGCCCCACGCTGCTCTTCCCCGAGGCCATGAACCCCACCAGGATTATGTTGCGTACTTGGTCCGGCTGCATGGCGAGATTGCTCGGCCTGGGCCTAGTCAGGCAGCCGGGTCAGATGCATCCGCGAGTTCATGCTAGTGTCGGTCTCGAAGTACAGAACCTGCTGGCCAACGGAGTTGGTGATCGGTGTGTCGGATACGAATCTCAACCCGTGCGACTCGCATTCGCCGATGCAGGACGGGATGTCGCCCACGACGTAACCTACGTGGTCCATGACGTGGTCGTTGCCCATGCTCGCGGGGTCACCTGGCTCGATCAGCTCCACCTGGACTTGGCCGAAGTTCACGAATGCGTTGCGGCCGCCACTGCGGGAAGGTCCGCCGCCCAGGTGTTCGCCATCAAAATTGTCCACGTACCACTTGATGGCCTTTTCCAGGTCATTCACCCGGTAACCCGCATGGACGATACGTTCGACCTCAAACCCGTTGTTGGCTGCCACGGGCTCGCCCGGCAACTGGGTGATGTGCATCAGCACGCCGTTGGTGGTGGTGGGGTCGAAGTAAAGCAGTGTTTGGCCCATCACGTTGGTGAAGGGTTTGTCGCCTGCAAACTTGAATCCACGGGCGGTGAGGTCGTCGATGGCCCGATCGATGTCGGCCACCACGTAGCCGACGTGATGCATGGTTAGAACTTCGCTGGAGAGACCGGTCTTGTCCTCGGGCTCTAGCAATTCGGCCTCGGCGTTGCCGAAACGCATGTAGGCGTTCCGCCCACCGGTGGGCATGGCAATGCTCTTGTTCAGGGGCCCGCCGCCGGCGTTGATGGCGCCAAAGGACTTCTCGAACCAGGCGACAGCTTCCTCTAGGTCCGGAGTCAGGTATCCCATATGTTGAATCTTCTCGAACACGGTATCTCCTCGAAATATGCTGGTCTTACCGAAGGCTACCCGTGGCAGGCGCATGACGACCCGTACAAAACGCGGCTGCGCCGCTTAGGCGGGGCGGCCAGGGGCGGGGAAATAACCGGAACCGGTACAGAACTCCACCCGGTTGCCGTCTGGGTCGTGGGTGAACATGAAGCCCTGGCCGTCGAACCGGACGCCGTGGCGCATGATCTCGTAGCCGTTCTCTTCCAGTATCTTCATGGTACCTTCAAAGTCCTCGACCTCAAAGGCGTGGTGCGTGTTCTCCGGCTTCACCGGTGCTTCATCGGTCTCGATCAGGTGCACCATGATTCCGTTGTCCAATTGCAGCCATGTGATCTCCGGATTGGGCACTTGACTCTCTATCTGCTTGATGCCCAGGAGTTCGTTGTAGAACTTCATGGCCCGGGCGGTGTCCTTGACCATGGTGGTGACGTGATTGATCTGTTTCGTCTTGATCTTTCCTTGCATGAGGCTCCTCTTTTTGGGGAATTCACCGATATGGCCCGTTGGTGGTCTGCGCCCAATTATGCCACAAAGCCGCTAGCTTGGGCCGGCGTGGTGATGCCGGGCAGGTTAAGGCGCTAGAGCGTGCTGCCCACGGTCACGACGATCACTCCGGCCACCGTGATGCCCACGCCTATGAACAGCCACTTGGTGAGGTTCTCCATCCGGGAGATGAAGATCTGGGCCAGAACCAGCGTGACTATGGGGTTGGTGGAGACTATCGGCGAGACCACGGTAACGTCGGCCCGTTGCAAGGCAAAGTAGAGGGCGCCCACTCCTGTGGCTGCGGCCAAGCCGGAGAGACCTGCGGAAAGGGCGAATACCGGGTTCCCTCTGGACGCCCGGACCTCCCGGACCGTCTTGATGCCAGCCAATGGCGAAAGCAAGATTATCCCGAAGAACAGTCCGAACGCTGAGACCATGAACGGGGAGCCATACTCCTCGGTCAACTCTTTGGCGATGACGTTGGTGCCCCCATAGGAGGCTGCGGCCACCAATGCCAGGCCCAATCCGATCAGGACGCCCCGGTTATCGCTTATGCCGTCACGAATCGAGTTGCCCAAGGCGGCGGTGAGTCCCAAGACCACCACCACCGTTCCCACCAGCACCACGAAATGCGGCCGTTCGCCGGTGATGGTGATGGCGAAGATGGCGGCGAACATCGCGGACGTGCTCAGAACGGCGGCCGTCCGGGAAGCGCCGATACGCCCTATGGCCTGGTAACTGAAGTTCCTCCCGCCTAGGAAATTGATCACTCCCAGCAGAAAGAACCAGAACAGCGCCACGGCAGGCAGGGCTTTGATGTCGGACAATGCGAAGATCAGGGCTAAGAGGAGTGTAGGCAGGAAGCTGACCACCACCGAGACCAGGGTGCTGGACAGAGGGCTCATGCCCTGCATGCCGAACCTGGCGAAGATAGCGGCGCTGCCGAACCCTAATCCAGAAAGCAGGGAGAGCGCTATCGCGTCCATCTAATCTCGGCCTATTCCACTCATAGTTGGCTACCCACCACCACAAATCCAACCCCAGCCACGGTAAGCACGGCCCCAAAGACCAGCCGCCGGGTGACTCGTTCCAATCTGGTCAAGAACAGGTGGGCCAGGAAGAGGGTCACCAACGGGCTGCTGGAGACTATGGGGCTGATCACCACAACGTCGGCCCGCTGCACCGCGAGATACCAGGAGATCACCGCCACTCCCGAGGCTACCCCAGCCAGCGCAACGTACTTGAAAGACAACAACGATTGGAGTATGCCGCGGTCTTCCGGGCTTCTTGGCCGAATGATGCCGCTATGGACCGCGCTTGCGCCCACCAGCGGCGACAACACCACCAGGCCGATCAGCATGCTGAAGGCGGTCATCATTAGCGGCGAATCGTAGATCCCCAACGTATGTTTGGCCATCACGTTGGTGGCCCCATATGCAGCTCCGGCGCCCAGGGCCATTAAATAGCCGATCAAGAACGATTTGTCAGTCCGCCAACCCTCCCGTATGGAGTCTCCACTGGCGAATAGCAGGCCGCCGACCACTGCGACCGTGCCCAAAGCCACCACCGGGTGGATGCTCTCGCCCGTGAAAGCGATGGCGAAGATGGCGGCGAAGGGCGCCTGCGACGACACGAACAGACTGGCCCGGGAAGCGCCGATCAAGTTGACCGACAGGAAGTTCTGAGACCGGCCGCCCAGGAAGTTCATGACTCCCAGAGCGAGGATCCACAGAACCGCTACCTGTGGTATCCCGCTGATGTCCGAGAATGCGAAGATGAGCACCATGGCGGACGCCAGCAGGAAACTGAACAACAGGGAGACCATGACTCCCGGTAGGGGAAAGATGGTCTGCATGCCCTGGCGGGAGAGGATTGCCGAACTGGCGAACCCCAATGCGGCAAGTAAAGATAGGCCGACGGCCGCCATCGGGCTGGCTAGCCCTTCCTTTGGCTGTCGATGATGGACTGGAAGATCAGGTTGCCGTCGGTGCTGCCCAGGATCGCTTCGCAGCTCCGCTCAGGGTGGGGCATCATCCCCAGCACGTTGCCGGCTTCGTTAATGATGCCGGCGATGTTATTGGCCGAGCCGTTGGGGTTGGAATCCTCGGTTGCTTGTCCGGAGGCATCGCAATAGCGGAAGAGCACCCGCCCCTCTTCTTCAAGCTGAATCAGGGTATCGGCGTCGGCGAAATAATTGCCTTCGCCGTGGGAAACGGGAACGTCCAAAAGTTGACCTTGGGTGCAGGACCGGGTAAAAGGGGTATCGGTCCGCTCGGTGCGCAGATGGGTCGGCTGGCAGCGGTATTCCAGGTGTTGGTTGGGGAGCAAGGCGCCGGGCAATAGGCCCGACTCGCAGAGTATCTGGAACCCGTTGCAGATGCCGATGGCCGTCCGGCCGGACGCAACGAACTTGTTCAAGGCGTCCATAACCGGGGAGAACCTGGCCATCGCGCCGGGGCGCAGGTAGTCGCCGTAGGAGAACCCACCCGGCAGGATCACCGAATCGTAGGCGTCCAGGCTGGTCTCATCATGCCAAACGTAATCGGCGTCCTGTCCCAGGATGTCCTTTACCTGGTAGTAACAATCGGTGTCGCTCCAGGTGCCGGGGAACACCAGAATCCCGAACCGCATATCAGTAGACCACCATCAGGCCAGCGACTCCAGGTACTCAGTGGCCATCTGATTGACCACCGTGCCGTCGGCCTTGCCGCGCACCTGGGGCATCAGTTTGCCCATTAGCTTGCCCTTGTCCTGTATGGATGCCGCGCCTACCTCGACGGCGGTGTCTTTGATCAGTTTCCCAATCTCTTCAGGAGACATCTGGGGCGGGAGGAATTCTTCCAGCACGACCAGCTCCGCCGACTCCTTGGCGGCCATCGCGTCCCGTCCGCCTTCTTCGAAGGCCTTGATGCTGTCCCGCCGGTCGCTGGCCTGCTTAGTGGCTACTTCAATCATGCCGGCGTCGTCCAATTCCTTCTTCTGTTCCTTCTCGACGGCCAGCACGGCGTTTTTATAGAAACGCAAGGCGTCCAAACGTGCCTGGTCGCGTTTGCGCATGGAGGTCTTGATGTCTTCTTCCAGTTTTTCTCTGAGAGCCATGATGGAATTTCGTTCCTGAGGTGATTGTTTGCTTGGTTTTTGGACTGATCGGGAGACGAGGACGCGCCACCATTCTACCCCTTGAGCGGCGCCCGCGGGTCATAGTTGGCGCTGGAATTAGGCCTCAACCCGTTAATCTCGCCTGCTCTAAGCAAATCCAATGAAATACCCGGCAGATCGAGGGTATCCGCCTTGCGTCCGCTCCCTTTCGCAAGGAAAATGATTTTGCTATACTCGTGTTGCTCTTTCCCATTCCTGGGAACGGGTATGTTTTTTTGTAAGGCGGGCTATTAGGATGCCGGCATACGCCGTGATTGGCGGCCAATGGGGTGACGAGGGCAAGGGGAAGGTGATCGATTACCTTGCCGGGGACGTTGACAGCGTAGTCCGTTATGCAGGCGGGAATAACGCCGGTCACACTGTAGTCAACGACAAGGGCACTTTCCAGCTACATCTGGTACCTTCAGGCATCTGTTGGCCGGATGTCTATGGAATCATCGGCAACGGGGTGGTTGTGGACCCCGATGTGTTGGTCGGCGAGCTAACAGAGATCGGTGCGCGGGGCATCGACACCAGCAAACTGTTCATCAGCGAACGCGCCCACGTAATCATGCCCTACCACGTCGTTCTAGACGCCCTAGAGGAAGAAGCCCGCGGCGACGCGGCCATCGGCACCACCGGCCGAGGAATCGGCCCGGCCTATATGGACAAGACAGGCCGCATGGGCATCCGAGTAGGCGACCTTTTAGACTGGGAAGCTTTAGTCCCCATGGTGACACAGGTCCTTGAGCACAAGAACGCTTTGATCACCAAGATCTACGGCGGCAAGGCCCTGAAGCTGGACGACGTACTGGCCAAGTGCCACCTCTGGGCCGAACAGATGGCTCCCTACGCCATGGCCACCGAGCAGCTGGTCCAGGACCTACTCGCACAAGGTAAAAGGGTCCTATTGGAGGGCGCACAAGGCACCCTTCTGGACATCGACCACGGGTCTTACCCGTACGTAACCTCTTCTTCTCCGTCCATCGGCGGCGCTTGCACCGGCTTGGGGCTAAACCCCCAGGCCATCAAGGGAGTGCTGGGCGTGTTCAAGGCCTACTCCACCCGGGTGGGCAGCGGACCCATGCCGTCCGAGATCACGGGAGATGAGGCCGAAGAGATCAGAGAGAAAGCCCAGGAGTTCGGCGTAACCACCGGCCGGGCGCGGCGAATCGGCTGGTTCGACGGCGTGGCCGCAAAATACAGTCAGTTGATCAATGGATTCACCGGAATAGTGCTGACCCGCCTAGATATCCTAGATGAGTTCGACTCGGTCAAGGTCTGTGTTGGATACGAAGTGAACGGCGAGCGAGTGGACCGCTTCCCGGCCAACACTGGGTTGCTGGCCCGCTGCCAACCGATCTTCGAAGAGATGCCCGGTTGGGACCAGCCCACCGCCAGCGCCACCGAACTGTCACAGCTACCCGAGAACGCACTGGCCTACGTGCACAAGATCGAGGAACTGGTGGGATGCAAGGCCCAGATAATCTCCACCGGCCCCAGCCGCGCTGAGACCATCCAGGTGGAGCCTGTCTTTACCTAGACGGTTTTTCTCGGCCTACATACCTTGTAGGCGCGGGTTTTTAACCCGCCCGGGCTCTCATCAACCAGGCTGCCACCCGCCACTACGCTCCCCCACCATTTGCCGTTCCATAGGATTCCCTTAGTTTCTCCAACCTCGGTGGCAATGAAACAGGGCAGGTCAGAGACCTGCCCCTACGCGCCGGCAATTCCGGCCTACATCTAGGCTGACTCCGTCCAAGCCGTAGGGGTGGGTTTCTAACCCACCCAGGCTGTCATCAACCAGACTCCTGGCCGCCACGAACCTCGCCCCGGACATCTCTCTCCCACGTATTCCCTTCGATTCGACGACCATCGGTGCGATGAAAAAGGGCAGGTCAGAGACCTGCCCTGACTCCCATCAACCAGGTTCCTACCCGCCACGACGTTTGCTCCGGACATCTCTCTCCCACGTATACCCTTCGATTCGACGACCATCAGGGCAATGAAACAGGGCAGGTCAGAGACCTGCCACCTACGCGCCGGCAATTCCGGCCTACATCTAGGCTGATTCGTCGAAGCCGTAGGGGTGGGTTTCTAACACACCCAGGCTGTCACCAACCAGACTCTTTGCCGCCATGAACCTCGCCCCCACCATGCGTTTCCTCTGTATCCCCTTCGTTTATCCGACCGTGATGGCAGAGAAAAGGGCAGGTCAGAGACCTGCCCCTACGTATCGGTTGTTCCGGTCGGAGTTTAGGCCGAGACCGGCAGATCAATCTCGAATTCATCTAGCAATTTCTCGATCTGGGCCACGGCTTTCTCGCTGGGCGGCACCAACGGCAGCCTGGGTTCACCAACCTTTAGGCCAACGTGGTTCACGGCGTATTTCACCGGGATGGGGTTGGACTCGACGAACATGCCGAGGAAGATGGGGAGCAGACGGCGGTGCTCGGAAGCGGCGCCTTCGATATCCCCCTCAAGCAACAGGCCAATCATGTGCTTGATCTGGTTCCCCACCAGGTGAGACACCACGCTGACAACGCCGTAGCCACCCATGGACATGATCAAGAACGTCTGGTTGTCGTCGCCACTCCAGACCTTGAAGTCAGGGGCGGATCCTTGGATTATGCGGGCGATCTGGTTCATGTCGCCGCTGGCTTCCTTGGTGCCGATGATGTTGTCGATCTGGCTCAGCCGGATGGTCGTCTCATCAGTCATGTTCACGCCGGTACGGCCGATGATGTTATAGACGATACAGGGCAGGTTGGTTTTACCGGCGATAGCCTTGAAGTGCTGGTAGATCCCTTCCTGCGGGGGTTTGTTGTAGTAGGGCACCACCAGCAGCAGGCCGTCAACGCCCTGTTTCTCGGCTTCCTGGCTCAGCTCGATGCTCTCAGCCGTGCTGTAAGTACCGGTGCCGGCGATTACCACGCCTTTGTCACCCACCGATTGTTTGACCTCGCTGAACAGACGCATCTTCTCATCGGTGGTCAAGGTGGGCGATTCTCCGGTGGTGCCGGAAAGGACGACGCCGTCGCTGCCCGAGTCGAGAAGGGCATGGGCGAGCTTCTTAGCCTGCTCAAAGTCGACCTCGCCCTTCTCGTCAAAGGGAGTAACCATCGCTGTGAGGAGTCTACCTATCTCTGCCATGTCCGCCTCCTGTAGTTGCCTCCCAATTAAACCCTGGGAAGGCATCCGTGCCCTGGATTCGTTGCATTATACTCGTGAATATCCGATATCGCATCCCCTGGGGTCACGGGCGTACCGGTCACGATTGCGAAAAGAAAAACGGCCAGATTCTGGCCGCTCTCTGGAGTGTCCCTAACCGCCGTTGTACGGCCGGCCTAGCTGGTCACTCCGCTGGTGTGCTTTGGCTTCAGCCGGCCTCGGGAGACCAGTTCCTCGGCGATCTGGAGCGAGTTCAGGGCTGCGCCTTTCCGCAGGTTGTCGGATACGATCCAGAGGACTAGGCCGTTGGGATGGGACATGTCCTGCCGGATGCGCCCGACGAACACGTCGTCTTCGCCGGCCACGTCCCAGGGCATAGGGTATTCGCCGCCCTCCGGGTTATCCAGCACTGTTATGCCCGGCATGGCGGCCAGGAGTTCTCTTGCCTCGTACACGGGCATCGGCCGGGTGAACTCGATGTGCACCGAAGCGGAATGGGAGATGTAGACCGGCACCCGCACGCAGGTGGCGGATATCTGTATCTCCGGGGCGTGCAGTATCTTCTGGGACTCCTGCCGCATCTTCTGTTCTTCAAAGGTGTAGCCGGATTCGAGAAACCGGTCGATCTGGGGCACTACATTGTAGGCGATCTGGCCTTTGCCCGACTTGCTGGTGTTGGAGTCGGCGTCCAGCAGCCGTCCCGATTGTTCCCGCAGGTCGGCCATGGCCCCGCCGCCCGCGCCGGAGACCGACTGGTAGGTGTCGGCCACGATGCGCTTGATGGGGTTTACCTGGTGCAGCGGGTGTGCGGCCATCACCAAGGGCGTGGTCGAGCAGTTGGGGATGGAGATGATTCCCTGGTGCCATTCGACATCGGCCCCGTTCACCTCGGGCACCACTAGGGGCACGGTGTCTTCCATACGGAAGGCGGAGCCGTCGTCGATCACCACCGCGCCCGCGGCAACCGCCGCCGGAGCAAGTTGGTGGCTGACCTCGGAACTGGCCGATATAAAGGCCACATCCACGCCATCAAAGGACTTCTCCGTCGCCTCTTCCACAACCAGGTCTTTCCCGCCCACACTGATATGCTTCCCAGCCGAGCGGCTGGACGCCAGCAGCTTCAGCTTGGGCAAGTTTGGGTAGCGGGTTTCAACGATGCGGAGAAATTCGGCGCCCACCGCCCCGGTGGCGCCGACTACGGCGATGGTTAGGTCCTGCACTTTCGGTTCTCTGTTTACTCCAAGATTCGTGCCTAGATTTAGTTAATTAGCGGCTAAAGCCCGAGCACGTTCTCCAAGCCTATCACAAGGCCTGGATGGCCTACAATGTCGCGGATGCAGCGCAGCACGCCGGGCATGTAGCAGCTACGGTCCAGGGTGTCATGGCGCAGGGACACTGTCTGCCCCGCCGCGCCGAAGATCACCTCGTGGTGGGCACTCTTGCCAGGCATGCGGATGCTGTGGACCGAGATACCGTTGTGCTCCCCGCCCCTGGTGTTTGCTAGGTTTTCTTTCTCCGGCTGGTTTCGGGTGAACTGCTTGATCTCACCGAGGCTGCGCAACAAGGCCAGCGCGAACCCCGAGGGCGAGTCTATCTTGGCCTCATGATGGGATTCGATTATGTCCACGTAATCGAAGTAGGGCGCCGCCTGCTCGGCGAGCTTTTTGAGGACTATGGCCCCCAGGGCGAAGTTGGGCGCGACGATGATGCCGACGCCGTTGTCGTTGGCCATGGCGTCGAGTTGATCCAGCTGGTCCTCGGTAAAACCGCTGGCGCCCATGACGATGTTGATGGACCGGGCGGCGGCCTTGGCGGCAGCATCCATGGCCACGGCGGCGTTGGTGAAATCCACCAACACGTCTGGCCGTGTTTGTTCTAATATGGCATCGAGGTCGGTGGAAAGAGGAATCACGGTGCTGTACGGAGTTCCCAATGTGGGCCCCCGGTCTTGTTTGCAGGCGCCACCCACCAACTCCAGATCGCTTTCCCGGGAGACGGCGGCCAGGGTTTCGAGACCCATCTTGCCCGTCACCCCATTGATCACCACTTTTATCGATGCCATGGCGGCTCCTTGCTGGTCCGAGTCTGACGCGTAAGGGCACGGTCCCGATTCATCGGGATGCCCCTACCCACAATATTCGGGCCAATTCACCCCTGATGATAGCACGCAGTCTGAATACCGGGAAAAATAAAACAGTCCCGGTGGTCCATGTTTCACGGACCATCGGGACTGTTGGTTTGCTAGTTTGGTTGTACTCGGCTAGCGGTTTCCGCCTTGGAAGCGTCCGCCACCGCCCGAGCCGCGCCCTGGGCCGCCTGGGCCACGGCCGCCGCCGCTGCCGGCAGAACCGCCACGACCGCCGCCGAAGCCACCGCGTCCACCCCGGTCTCCGCCACCGCCGCGGTTGAAACCGCCACTGGGCTCGGGCCGTGGGGCTAGGGGGCTGTCGTCGCCGAACAGCGCCTTGCGGGACAGGTTGACCCGTCCTTGGGCGTCAATCTCGCGGATGATAACCGTGAGCTCTTGGCCCTCGGCCAGGTCTTCTTCCATATCGCCCAGGTCGCCGTTGCGGATCAGACCGTCCTTGCCGGGGACTAGCTCCACGAAGGCGCCGAAGTTGGTGATGCGGACCACCTTGCCGGTGAATATGTCGCCGATGGCCAACTCACGGGTCAAGGCATCGACCTTGGACTCGGCCAGTTCCAGCATGGCGGCATCGACGCCGCCGATGGTGACTGAACCGTCGTCTTCCACGTTGATGGTGGTGCCGGTCTCTTCGATGATGGCGCGGATCACGCGGCCTCCGGGGCCGATGAGGGCGCCGATCTTACTAACTTCAATCTTCAAGCGGACCATCTTGGGAGCGTGTTCGCTCATCTGCGGACGGACCTCAGAGATAACCTCGTTCATCTTGCCCATGATGTGCAGCCGGCCCTGGCGCGCTTGCTCCAAAGCTTCTTTCAAGATCGCCTGGGTTAGATGAGTGGTCTTAACGTCCATCTGGAGGGCGTTGACGCCGGCGTCGGTGCCCGCCACTTTGAAGTCCATGTCGCCCAGGAAGTCCTCCAAGCCTTGGATGTCGCTGAGGATGGCGTACTCGCCGTCGTCGCCGGTGATCAGGCCCATGGCGATACCCGCCACCGGGGCTTTGATCGGGATGCCGGCGTCCATCAGGCTTAACGAACTGCCGCAGACGCTACCCATGGACGTGCTTCCGTTGGAGCTCAAGCATTCGGAGACGATCCGAATGGCGTAGGGGAAGTCGTCTTCGGAAGGCAGGACCGGCAAGATGGCCCGTTCGGCCAAGGCTCCGTGTCCGATCTCGCGGCGTCCGGGGGACATGGCCCGCCGGGCTTCACCGGTGGAGTAGGACGGGAAGTTGTAGTGGTGCATGAACCGTCTGGTGTTGTCAGGACCGACGGAGTCGATGGTCTGTTTCAAGCTCAGAGAGCCCACTGTCACGATCGATAAGACTTGGGTCTCGCCCCTGGTGAATAGCCCCGTGCCGTGGGTGCGGGGCAAGACGCCAGTGTCGCAGGAGATCGGGCGAACCTGGTCCATTGCGCGGCCGTCGGAACGGACGTGCTCTTGGAGGATGCGGCTCCGAACGGCCTCCCGGAACACGGCTTTGAAGCCGTCGCCGATGGCGTTCTTGGAGTAGTCGTCTTTAAGCGCCTCAGTTACCAGCGCGGAGATCTCGTGTTCGCCTTCGTCCATCTCGTACATGCCGGGGTTGCGGGCGAGCAGGTCGCTCCAGCGGGAGCCGACGATCTCTTTGATCTTGGCGATGATGGCGTCGGCGCCGGCCTGGTCGTATTCGACTTCAAGCTTGGGCTTGCCGACTTGGCGCTTCAGGTCTTCGATCATGTCGATGGTGGCCGTATTCGCTTCTTGGGCCTTGCCGATAGCCTCAAGGATCACCTCTTCGGAGACCTCGTTGGCGCCGGCCTCTACCATCAAGATGGAGTCGCGGGAGCTGCTGACCACCATGCTGAGAGTGCTTTCCTTGCTCTGCTCATAGGTCGGGTGAACGACGTATTCGCCGTCGATGTAGGCGATACGGCATGAGGCGACGGGCCCGTTGAAGGGAATCTGGGAGATGGCGATGGCGGCTGACGCGCCAACCATGCCAAGGACCTCGGGCGGGTTCTCCATGTCGGACGAAAGGATCGTCATCGTGATCTGGATGTCATTGTGCAGACCCTTGGGGAACAGGGGCCTGATGGACCGGTCGGTTAGCCTCGAGGCCAGGATGCCGTCCTGTCCGGGGCGGCCTTCCCGGCGGAAGAAGCTCCCTGGTATCTTTCCAACGGAGTACATCCGCTCTTCGTAGTCAACGGTCAGGGGCAGGAAGTCGATGTCCTCGGCCCGGGGCCTGTTGGACATCACCGCGGTGACGAGAACGATGGTCTCGCCGAAAGTGACAGTCACACTGCCGTGGGCCTGGTTAGCCAGCCTCCCAGTTTCGATGGTTAGGGTTTTGCCGCCAATCTCGGTTGAGACCGACGTGGGATTAGCTATTTCTGTAGCCATAATATGCCTAGGGCAACCTCGCAATAAATAACGTGCGCAATCGATAGATGGGGGGAGAGCTAGACGAGAAACAACACCCTAGAAGGGTGTTGTTCTGAGGGGAGTTAACGCCGCAGGCCAAGCCTGGTGATAAGTGTCTGGTAGCGGTTTACGTCTTCCGCGTCGAGGTACTTGAGGAGCCTACGTCTCTGGGAAACCATACCAAGAAGCCCGCGCCGTGAGTGGACGTCCTTCTTGTGTTGCCGCAGATGTTCCGTTAGGGATTTGATATTTTCAGTGAGCACGGCGACTTGGACTTCCGCGGAACCGGTATCTTTGTCGTTTATCTGGTATTCCTTGATTATCCGTGCTTTGGTCTCTCCGTCTAGCATCTGATGTGTGTTCGCTTCTCTCTCTTCTCTTCTTTTACGTCTCGCAGATTATAGCATAAGGCCTTTGGCCGGGCAACGCGGTTGACGTGTTGCGGCCAACTCAAACCGCCTAAAAATCGCCTTAGCCCAGCACCGTGAAACCGTCCGGAAGACTCCCGCGGCCCGTGGCGGCGAGGACCAGTGAAGGCGCGTTACCCCGGTAGAGGGCCATTTGCCCCAGTATCCCGAGCGTGGTCTCCATACCCCGGTCCGGCGGCGAGGCGTCCACGCCCACGGCCTTGGCCAGGTCCATGGTGTGGATGATCAGTTCGAAAGTCCGGGTGGGCAGGTAGTCGATGAGGCGTATGCCGCCCACTGGGGTTCCCATGATGTGGTCATCGCTCAGCTCTTCCAGCTTGTTCTTGACGTACATGGCGAAGCCGCGGACCATCATCTTGGGGTCGTCGATGATCTCCAGTCCAGCGGCCCGGCCCCGCTCTGCAACCATCTTGGGGTCGGCCAATGACTCAAAGGCCTTTAGGAAGTAGTCCACCGGCCGCTCCAGTTCGATTTTCTCGGCCGGCTTGTCCGAGTAACTGAGAATTGTAGTGAACGCCCGGTAGGTGTGTCCGGTCAGGTCGCGGACGCACCACTCGCCCAAGGCAGGCTCGTCCCAGCCGTCGATGTCGACCTGGTCGACGACGCCGCCGAAGTACTCCCCGGCTTCAAGGTAGGTCTCCCTTATATCTTGACCGCTCATCTATATCACCCGTGTATCTAAATGCAAAGTTAAGCGAAAAGTTACGGCTGGCCGACTTCAGCTTCCACTCCAAGCGACTTCATCAGGTCGCTGAGTTGGGCCCAGGTCTCGTCTTCCACGAAGATGCCGTCTTTGCGGCGGGCCTGCTCTCGGTTCCACTCGATCTCGCCGGGGTAGAGCACCTCAGTGAAGCCGGCGGCGGGCGGTGAGTCTTTGATGAACTCAACGAACTCGCCGATCTCTTTCTTGAACTCTTCCAGAGGCCGGAAATGTTCCAGGTTGAAGGCGGCGATGAACACGCCGTCGTTGTGCCGCCCCTCGGGGTCGATGCCGAAGCCCAAGCCGGTGAGCAGGCCGGAGAAGACCTCCACCATGAACGAAAGCGCGTACCCCTTGTGGCCCTGGTCGACGCCGACGGGCAGGATTGCCCCGCCGGAATAGTAATCGTTGGGGTCGGTGGTGGGGTTGCCGTCCTTGTCCACGATCCAGCCCACCGGTATCTCTTCCTTCCGGCTGCGGGCCAATGCGATCTTGCCCAAGGCCACGGTGCTGGAGGCCATGTCCATCAGCACCGGCCCGTCCAGGTTGCTGGGCATGCAGATGCAGATGGGGTTGGTGCCCAGTTTTCTGGCGATGCCGCCGAAGGGCGCCACGTGCTTGGGCGCGGCCCCGGAGTCGGCGGTGATCATACCGATCATGCCCTCGGCGGCCATCATGGTGGGATAGTCGCCCAGCCGGCCGATGTGGCTCTGATGGTGGACGGTGATGGCGGCCACGCCGTTGGTCTTGGCCTTTTCGATGGCCATGCGAGTGGCCTTCTCGGTGACCACGAACCCGAACCCCCAATTGCCGTTGATGACAGCGGTGCAGGGGGCCTCTTGGACTATTTCAAAGGGAGCGCCGGGGACTATATGCCCGACGTCGATACGCTCCACATAAGTCGGCGTTTGGATGATTCCGTGGGAGTCGTGCCCGGTGAGGTTGGCTTTGATCAGGTGCCTGGCCACCGTCTCGGCTTCGTCGTCCGGAGTGCCTTTGGCGCGGTAGATGTGGTAGGCAACTTTATGCAGATATTCGGGCGTGAAAACGGGCATATTTCAACCTCGGAGGGAAAGTGCCACTAGTCTAGTGGTGGGCGTGGGGTTTGTCCACCGGAAGATGGCTCGAACGGACTGGCTGAGGTGCCGAGTGCAGCCTTGTTGGCCCCTCGGCAACCATGCTATTCTAGTCGTACAGTGCCCCTGTAGCTCAGTGGATAGAGTACCGGCCTCCGGAGCCGGGGACGAGAGTTCGACCCTCTCCGGGGGTACCATTTCCCCTCTTCTCCTCATGCCTTCTACGCCGGCCTCCGCCGTTTGCTTGGCCCATCCCGCCCTCCCATGAATCCTCGCCGTGCGAATCTGCTATTCGCGTACCACTGAAAGTATGTTTGAACGTACCCGAAACGTTGGGTACGATTGATTAGAGCATCGAATATTCGGGAGGAAATCGGCTTGGTACAAGAACATCGCGTGAATTTCGCCGCCGCCCAACAACTGAACGATACGATTCTGATGATCAGCGGAATAGTTTTAGGATTTTCCATCGCATTCCTCAGCCGGGCCGGAGCGATGGAATATTCACTGCTGCTGCAACAAGCTTGGGGAGTTTTGGCGATCGGCATCCTGTTGAACGTCTTCGCCAGGGTGGTCTCGCCCGAACCCGGCGACTCAGACCGGTTCGCCATACTATAGCTGGCGATTTCTGGCGCCCCTCTCCGCCGGCGCCTTCCTTTCAGGCCTCGGTTTGCTGACGGCTTTCGGCATCATGAACGTTTAGGGTCTTCCCTGTCGATGGCCTCGTTCAAGCCCTTTACCCGGGCGGGATCGTTCCGCCTTGGTCTATGGACAGGAATGGCCCGAAAATTGGGGCGCCTATGCAACTCCGCCGGCAAGGAGAGACACCCAATGGCGAATATCAGATACTTCGTCAACGACGTCGAAGAGTCGATCGCCTTTTACACGCAGAAACTGGGGTTTTCGTTGGTGAAACAATTCGGGGCATTCGCTATGATCTCTAAAGATGACCCCACACTTTGGCTCAGTGATCCCAGGACCTCAGCGGCCCAGCCGATGCCAGACGGGCGCACACCAGAGCCCGGCGGCTGGAACCGCCTGGTCATCGAAGTGGATGATCTCGCGTCCCTGATCGAAACACTGAAAGCGGTTGGGACCAGCTTCCGGAACGACATCATCAGCGGGGTCGGCGGACTCCAGATTCTTATGGACAACCCGTCGGGCAATCCCATCGAGCTGAACCAGCCGTCAGAAAACCGGCCGTAGCCCCGGCTTTGGGCCGGTCGCGTACACAAGAGGTCTGAGAATCAAATGGCCCCTTGGCTGTCGATAGTCAATGAGTCATTTTTTGCGCGATCGGCCGTCGCGGGACCATCTAACCGGTGTTACGAAATGGCCTCAAATTGGTCAATCACCCACCGGACTTCGTTCCGGACCTCTCGCAGCGTCGCGATGACGCCCTGCCCCGAGACGGATTCAGGCCGCGTGAATAGGAACTGAAATTCAAGGGCGTCAGCCGGATGGCCATCGCCGGTGGTCTCAAGGTTGTCCAGGGAGAAACGTTGGAGCTCCGCGCCTTTTTCGATCTGGATGTCGGGGCGGATGGCGAATTCCATGGTCTCGTATTCGGGGACGGTCTGGTATCCAACCAGATGCACTTTTTCCATCTCCTCCGTGGCCGTGGCTACGGAAACCAGGCGCTGTTTATCGATGCGGTCCATCTCTTGCAGTATGCGGAGCCGGTCGTTCCCTCTATTGAATGGTTGCGCCTGTTCGATCAACTCCTTCTGCTCGGAGCGTAGGCCGTTGATATCACTGTGACTATTAGATCGGAATAGCTCCGGGGTTTCTTCCACGGGGAAGGAGACAGTTCCATCGAATGCGGCAAATTCGGGATCCGCATCGATACGGCATTGCCATAGCAGATGATTGAGGGCAGCCTGGAGATTGCTGCAGACATCTCCAATGATGAGGGGGATGCTGGCGGGCAGAGGCTCCCAGCCGTCAACGATGGCGACGGCGTAACGGGTCTTATCCTCACGGATGGTCCTAAACCCGATCCGATATGGGTCTCTCAAAGCGAACCGCCGTAAGACACGATCCAGCGACCCGAGATGGACGTTGGCTCTCCTGAGCTTCTCCCTGGCGCTATCCATGATTCTGTAGCGTCATATTCGTTCCAACACGAAAAGAGTCCGATGCAACTATCGACAATGTAGCGAATCGTGGCAAGAAACGCGCTATTCGCCGTATGCCGTAATTGTAGTCTTTGATTCATCCCGCTACCTAGCCGATTTTCACCGATCCTTCTCATTCAGGTCCTTAACAGCCGTCGCCCCTACCGCTCGTCGATAAATGCAAAAAGCACGGTGGTAAGCCATGGTGCTTTTTCCTGGAGGAGGTCCGCTTCGGGCGGTGGGACTAAGGCCAGTTATTCATTCGGAGTTAGTTCCATCCAGTCTTCCGAGATGGGTTCCGGCGATCCCTCCCCAAAACCGATCCACCAGATCGTGGAGATCCTTTGAGTGGGCGCGTTATACCGGCGTAGGATCTTCCCGGTCTTTCCTTTCACATCGTCGGAGGGTTGGCCAATGAGTGTCCCTTCCTCGGTCTTAACGCGGACAAGGTCGCCTGATTGGTAAATATGTGGCGTTGCTACCATTTCGTTACCGTCTCCATCGATAGTGTACGAATGCTATAAATATGAACTGGAAGAAGAAGATATCTAGCCGTTTGGTGGGGTGTTTAATTGCACGCCAAGTCTCTTCTATGGGCTCTCGCCGCCTTAGGGCTCAGCACCAAAAACACCGATCTGCTTACATAACAGGATTAATTTAAGCGACAATCTACACTGTCAAACGTCCTCGATTGGTGTGAGGAAGGTGTGAATAAAATTAGTTGCCTCGTTGATTCGGAAGGTCACGTTCACCCTCCCGGCTGGTCTTAGCTGGTTGGTCTCTTGAGAGGAGGCTCACCATCCCGTCTGCCGCCCACAGGCGTGGTAAACTCAGATACATCGGGGTGTAGCCCAGCGGTAGGGCGCCTGCTTTGGGAGCAGGAGGTCGGGAGTTCGATTCTCCCCACCCCGACCATGTTTTGAGGCTAAATCCCCCTCATTAACCCAGTTGTATTTTCTAGTCCGCCTCTTTTTTCAAGTTTTTTTCAAGAAAGTCCTGTGTTATAGGGTCCCCACAGGTTAGATGCTCTCTACCATTTAATCTTTCAACTTAGTTCCCATGGTTTACTTAACACAAAACATTAAGCCCCACTTTTTGGTGGGGCTTTTAAGTCGGACTCAAGGAATAACCTATTTAAATCCTAGGAACCAACGCATGTCCGATGGCATCCTGGTGTTCCTGCTCTAATTCTTCAATCACTTTGGCGTATGTGCTTAGGGTCACCCTCGGGTCACGGCGGCCCATCCATTTGGAAACAGTCATGATATCGGTCTTGTTGACCCCTAAGTGCCATGAGCCGAAAAACTTTCGGAGGGCATGTGTTTTCAAACTCAA
>Ga0208571_1000019_pt1 | contig 68003 bp, 57 predicted proteins | sample DeeseametaMP0103_FD_184223 | JGI IMG/M metagenome (GOLD analysis project Ga0208571, IMG submission 184223) | Marine microbial communities from the Deep Atlantic Ocean - MP0103 (SPAdes) | ecosystem: Environmental > Aquatic > Marine > Oceanic | place: Atlantic Ocean | collected 2010-12-22
AATTAAATGGTCAAGGTACAATTAATCGCGCTGATGGCACAACGTATGTAGGTGACTACAAAGATGGTGAGAGGAATGGTCAGGGTACATACCTTTATTCAGATGGTAAGAAGTATGTAGGCGAGTGGCAAGAAGGTGAATACAATGGCCAGGGCACATTAACCTATCCCGACGGTTCAAAGTATGCAGGTCAGTTTAAAAATGGCAAGAGGAATGGTCATGGTACATTAACCTATCCTGATGGAGAAGAATGGGAAGGTGAGTGGAAAGATGGCAAGAAATTAAATGGTCAAGTTGCGATCATATATATTAATGGTTCAAAATATGTAGGCGAGTGGAAAGATGGTGAGAGGAATGGTCAGGGTACATACCTTTATCGCGATGGCAAGAAGTATGTAGGCGAGTGGAAAGATGGTGAGAGGAATGGTCAGGGTACATACATTTATCAAGATGGCAAGAAGTATGTAGGCGAGTGGAAAGATGGTGAGAGGAATGGTCAGGGCACGTTAACCTATGCTGATGGAGAGCAATGGAAAGGTGAGTGGCAAGAGAATGAACGATTAAATGGACAAGGTACAATTAGATACGCTGATGGAGAACAATGGATAGGCGAGTGGAAAGATGGTAAGAACTTAAATGGCCAAGGTACAATTAATTACGCCGATGGTACAACGTATGTGGGCGAGTGGAAAGATGGTGAGAGGAATGGTCAAGGTATAATTAAATACCGAGATGGAGAACAATGGCAAGGTGAATGGAAAGATGATGAATATTATGGTCAGGGTACATACACCCATTCTAATGGTATAAAATATGTAGGTGAATGGAAAGATGGTAAATTCATTGGAAAAATTGAATCGGAAGGAAATACTGATTTTTGGGGAAGTTATGATGGTAAATGGACTTACTACAACGTGGACGGCACAATTAAAGAAGTCAAAGAATACTAATCCCCCTATCCAAACAATTTCAAAAAGGTATTAAATGTGACCCAGATCATTTGAATTACCTAAAATATCAGGCAAACTGTTACAAATGTTTATATCTGATTTTAAACCCAATTTTAAACAGAAGATTCGTGATCTGCATTTCAATCTGAGCTATCTTTATAATTCTGATAAAAAGATCAGCGAGCAAAACAAGATTGATTATGATTCAAGGTCAATTGTACAAAATAGATTTAAGCTGATAATCGTTTCAGGTGTTTTGAATTACAGAAAGAATTTGGATGATGATGATTTCTTCTTCTTCAAACATAGTACATTACCAAGATATGAGCTAAGCAGACTTCATTTGACCCAGAACGTATACCAGAATCTTGCTTTACATAACAAATGTTATGTCTTTTATTACAATTTTGGGGATGGTTTTGATCATAAGAGTGAGTGGGGGCAACTCACTCACTCTTAACATTTCCCACTTTTAAACAAAACACCGCACTTATCTTTGATCTTACGCTGCCTATTTTGAAACCTTTACGTTTCAGATAAGTATGTATTATTGTATGTAGTTCTCCAATTTGATGGTGTTTCACTATCTCATTATGTAGTTTCTATCATTAATTAAATAATGGTTTGGAATAATGGAAAAAACAATAATACTAACCAAGGATGAAATTATTTAAGGTGCGCAAGGTTTTCCACATTCTGAAAATTGACCTACTACCGCAGAGCAGATTCATGAGGAATACCGTACTTATCCTGTTCCTCCTAGTACCTGTTTTTGGCCAAAACTGGTTTCAATCACGTTTGATTCAAAAACAATTAGATATGGCAGTAGAGCACTTTAATGAAGATCGTTTTGCAACCGCAGAAACCATACTAAATAAGCTCTTAGAAAAACCATTGGGTGCGTATGAATCGACCGCAAAAATACTATTGCTTAAAACAACCTATGCTCTTAGAAAAACCGATAAGACAAAAGATATGGGGCGTGAATTCCTGCAAGCCTTTCCCACAGACCAATACGTTAAGGATGTATTTCTGAAGTTTGGCGATATATTTATTGATGAAGAAAATTTTGGTTCAGCCTTTCGCATGTATATCAGGGCTCGAACCTTGGCCAATGATGATGAATTCCTTACTTTAATTGATGAACGCCTTATTAAAACGATACAGTTGAATATTGCACCTGAGATAATATCCGAATTACTAATGGTTGAAACAGTTGCGGACCAGAGAACCATTTGTACCTTAGCTAAAGCCTTCAATGATATTGCCTCAGGGTATCCTGATGAATGTGCACTAACCCTATACGAATTGCATCCAGAACAAGTGCCTGTAGCATACTTTGATTTATACGAAAAATTACTGCGTGCATCATATCGACCGCCAATGACCACAGTAACTGTTGGGGTTATCCTACCATTGACAGGGGATAAAATGATGGCAGGAAATTCTTTCTTGAGGGGGATGTATAAAGCAATACAATCAATCAATAACCGGAATCAAAAAATTGCGTTCATAATTAAGGACAATCGGGGTAGTGAGATTGAAACCATTCGTGCCGTCAATGCCTTGGAGAGTAATCCGGCCGTAAAAGCAATTATTGGACCTATCAGTACCACCAATGCTTTGGTAGCAGCAAATACAGTGCAGGGGAAAAATATACCCTTGCTTGTACCAAGTTCTACTCAGGATGGTTTAGCTTCGCTGGGAAATAATATTTACCAGTTGAACTCTAATTTGCAAATGCGCGGAAAGATAGCGGCACGTTATGTAGCGAAAACACTAAAATTGGACAGTTTAGCCGTTTTAGCCCCTGCAGATAAATTCGGTCGTGCATTGGTGGATGCTTTTGTAAAGGAAGCCGATCTTCTGGGGAAGAAAATAGTAGCTGTAGAATGGTATTTAGGTATACCTACGGATTTGAAACGACAGTTTAAGAGTTTACGAAAAGTGGCGTTCAGCCTTGTAAAGAACGAAGAAAGTTTCGATGAATACCTGGGCATGGAATTCGATAGTCTAGATTTTCTTTTCGAACTATCTGAAGAAGATTTATTTGATATCCCTGAAGATGAGGATCTGGAAGTATTGACAGCATCTGATTCAGCGGTGATAGATCTAACCACTATTCAGGCATTGTATCTGCCAGTACATCCAGAACACCTCGCCTACATTGGTACCCAATTCCCTATGTATCATTTTAACACTCAGGTCGTAGGCAATGAAAGCTGGCTGGATTTGGATGTTTTGAACCGTAGTAATATTGGTCCCCATATGGATGGACTGGCCATAATTGCTGGTAATTATTCAGTAAACATCAAGGACGAAATATTCCAACAGGCGCTGGATTGTACAAAATTGCTTTATTTCATTTTCAATAACCTGGATAATGGGCGTATATCAATTGCCCAGCGACTATCCAATCTTTATGAATTTCATGGCGATTCGAAAATCGTGTCATTTTCTAATGCCAACCCAAATTTAAATACGGCCCTGCAAGTTCTTCGCTATAAGGACGATCAGATTACCAAGACTGGTTTTTTTAAAGGGGATTCGCTCTTATCCCTGCAAGGCATTGCACCGTAGTACATCATTATAGATGCCAATAGAATCATACATGGATTTATCAGATCTGTTCAGATCTGATAAAATTCGTGCAGCATTTTCCCTACGTTTATTTAATAACAAAAATCCAGGTGATAGAGGACGGTTATCCACCTTGGTCGGTTTGGACTCGAATCATGTTGTGAAGCCAAAACAGGTCCATTCCGCGGAAATAAAATTCGTCGATATACCCGGAGAAATTCAGGCAACAGATGCACTGATAAGCAAATCAAATTCAGTAGTATTATCTATTCAGGTTGCGGACTGTATTCCGTTATTCTTGGCGGATCCACTAAATGGCATAATTGGGTTGGTGCATGCTGGCTGGCGTGGTGTTGAAAAAAGAATTATTCCTGACACAGTTAATAAAATGGTCCGGAAAGGTGGTAGTAGGGATGGAATTATTGCATTTATGGGTCCTTCGATCCGCCAATGTTGTTTTGAGATCGGTCCAGATGTCTCCAAAAAGTTTCCAATTGATTGTCTAATCAATGGTAATGGAGATCGTTCATTTCTAGACTTACAACGAGTTGCCACTAATCAGCTTATCCATAGTCAGATTTTGGCTAAAAATATTTTGTCATCCGAAGAGTGCACGAAATGCAATCCAGATAAATATTTTTCTTATCGACGTAGTGGTGAAAAAGCTGGCCGGATGATCAGTGTCATTGGATTGACCTAATCCTACTATTCGGTTTTTAGGTTATACCTTATAAATTCACGGAATGGATTTTCTCGATGCACTCATTTTAGGCATCTTGCAGGGAATGACAGAATTTCTACCTGTAAGTAGCTCAGGGCATTTGGTGCTCGGACAGAAATTATTAGGTATTAATGTTCCGGGTAATGCCTTTGAGGTAATCGTACATATTGGAACACTAATGAGTGTCCTAGTAGTATTCTGGCCTGATATTCATAGATTACTTAGTGAAATCAAAGAATCTTCCGCTAGAACATATATCTTCGCCTTATTGTTGGGGACAACGCCTGCCATAATAGTAGGATTATTATTAAAAGATCAAATCGCTCTAATGTTTGATAATGTACATTCTGTAGCGCTGGCATTGATGGTAACGGGAATTATACTGATTTCGTCCAAATGGTTTTTGAACACGAAATCGGATTTGACTATAGTAAAGGGGTTCAGTATTGGTTTAGCCCAGGCATTAGCCATAATTCCAGGGATATCGCGCTCAGGTGCTACAATCTGCACTGGCTTAATAATGGGCCTATCTGCTGAAGAAGCAGCCAGGTTTTCATTTTTATTGGCCATCCCGGCCATTGCAGGCGCAGGGTTTCTAACTGCAATGGATATTGATGAGCTACCCCTTAGTGTAGATGTGATAACTGCAGGTTTATTATCATCGTTTCTAGTTGGCTGGGCAGCACTGAAATGGTTACTTAATTTATTGAAAACAGGAAAATTCCATTGGTTTGGCATTTATTGCCTATTGATTGGAATCATAGCTGCCTTGAGTTGAAATGAGTATAGTTGGCATCATATTTATTCTATATATGGCCTTCCTCATTGGAGTAGGTTATAAAACCATGAAATTCAATAAGTCCCAGGAAGATTATTTATTAGCGGGCAGGAAACTTGGTCCTTGGGTAACTGCATTTTCTGAGAGGGCTTCTGGCGAATCAGCGTGGTTATTGTTGGCCTTACCTGGCGCAGCAATTTCTGTAGGATTAGGTGAGGCCTGGACAGTCATAGGTATAACCACAGGAATTATTGCTTCCTGGTATCTCATTGCTGAGAGGCTGCGTAAAGAAACAGAAAAATATGGTGCCCTGACCATCCCGCAATACCTGCACCGGAAATTTGATGATCATTCCAATATCATTCGCTTGTTCTCGGCCATTATTATCGCATTTTTCTCCATGTTTTATGTTTCAGCACAATTCCACGCTTCAGGGAAAGTCTTGAATTCTTTATTCCATATCTCGCCGGTTCATGGTATCATGATTGGGGCGGCGGTCATCATTGTTTACACTCTCATGGGCGGATTTTTCGCAGTGGCATGGACGGATCTTCTGCAGGGTATCTTGATGATAGGTACATTAGTAGTACTTCCGGTTGCGGGTTTTCTTGAATTACAGGGCAGTGAATACACCCTTTCGGACGACCTGCTTCAAATCGGTGAATCTAATGCTTCATTTACCATGGGTCGGGGAGGATTAGCGGCAGTCAGTGTAATCTTAGGTGGGTTGAGTTGGGGGTTAGGTTATTTGGGGCAACCTCATCTTGTAATTCGCTATATGGCCATACGTAACCCTAATGAAGTAAAGAAAGCTAGAACCATTGCAATACTATGGGCATTGCCTGGTATCACAGGTGCATTTCTTATTGGCTTGGTTGCGCTGAATTATTTTGGTCCCGAGTATTTTAATTATTTTGACGTTGAACAGGCGATGCCCCTCTTAGCTGTAGAATTATTGCCACCAGTATTCGCTGGTTTATTAATTTCGGGTGCGGTAGCTGCAATGATGTCAACAGCAGATTCCCAATTACTAGTATCTACTTCTGCTATTACAGAGGATTTTATTCATCAGTATCTTGGGAAAAATATGTCTAACAAAGCACTCGTCAGACTTAGTCGCTTCACCATTGTGATTTTAGGTTTATTTGCATTTGGGATCGCTATCCTCTCGGAACTTCAGGAAAGGAATATATTTGGCGTTGTGAGTTATGCCTGGAGTGGTTTGGGGTCTGCTTTTGGACCAGCACTTTTATTAAGCCTCTGGTGGCCTGGCACAACTCGCAAAGGAATTATAGCAGGTTTATTAACTGGGTTTTTAACAACCATAATTTGGGCAAATACTGAATTAAAGCTGATCGTTACGGAACGTCTAGTCAGCTTTGTTTTTGCCTTTTTGATGGTAGTTATTGTTAGTCATTTGGATAAGGAGAAAACCTGATGCGTACCGCAGGTGACATTTTACGCGCGGTCCAGGCAGGAAACATCGAACCTGTGTACTTTCTTTTGGGCGAAGAATATTACTTGCAGTACCTTATTATTGAACAAATCAGTAAGGCATTATTCGATGAAGCGAAACAGGATAAAACGCTTTTATTACCTGATGAATTAAGCAATAAAGAGATAATAGATCAGCTTACACAAACCGATCTTTTTGCCAGTAAAAAACTTTTCATCTTACGGAATCCGGCAGCATTGCGTAATAAATATCGAGAAGAATTACTGGACTACTGCCGTAATCCGCTACAAAACCACAATTTGATAATTATCGAAGATGATTACAGTGATAGAAAAGCAATGACAAAAGACTTGAAAAAAAACTTAGATACTATTTCAGTTCAGATCCCTTTTGCTAACGAGATGAAGAAATGGACCAGATTCTTCTTCAAAGAAAAACAAATACTAGCATCAGATAATGTCATTGATGCATTAATTGAAATTGCGGGTGATTCTGTATATCATATTGCCAATGAAGTAGAAAAAATTGCCCTTAATGTTTCTGACGACGCACCCCTAACATTAGATATGATCTATCAGTTTTCTGGCTGGCAGCGCGACTATCAACGGTGGGAATTTTTACAAGCCATTGGTTTGCGGGATCTAGAGAAGGCTTTACTTCTGGGGCAATCCTTGTTCAGGCAGGGACAAAAGATGCTTGGTTTGATGTATCCGCTAACATCCCTTTTTCAAGAGTTATTATTTGAAAAATTATCTTCTGGAACTTTATCTGCAAAAAAAGGTTATATACCACTACCGCCTTCCGTGGTGAAAAAACTACCGCAGATCGCAAAACGTTTTAGCAAGGAGGAAATAGAATACGCATTATTACTGTTAGGTAAAATTGATCAGCGTTTAAAAACAACTAATGAACCAGATGAATCATTACTCAGCCAATTCCTATTCACGGTCCTCACAGCACATGGATAAGGAATTTGTCTATACTGATGAGGAACTTATTGCCAGATTCCAAAATGGTGATGAACAAGCCTATGTGGAGTTAGTTAATCGCTACCGTGACCGCCTGATGACATTCGTTTATCGTTTTGTTAATGATGAAGTTATCGCCGAAGATATAGTTCAGGATACTTTGGTAAAGCTATATACACATAAAGATTATTATCGTAATATTGCGAAATTTTCTACATGGATCTATACAATTGCTGGAAATCTGGCCAAGACAGAATTACGGAAAAAGAAGCGTCGAAAAGTTACAAACCTGAGTGATATGGGTTCAGAGGATTGGGAATACCAAATACCAGCTGTTGAACGAGATACTGGAGAAATAGTTCAGGGCCAATTTGCCGAACGGCAAATTCAGAAAGCAATCCAGTCCTTACCCCTTCATTTTCGGACGGTAGTAATTTTGCGAGATATCCAGGAACTTTCTTATGAGGAAATTAGTAAGATAGTCGAAGTTCCCCTTGGAACAGTAAAGTCACGGATTAACCGTGCTCGTTTACAATTGCAAGAAATGTTAAAAGAATTAAGATAGGAGATAAAAATATCGATGAACCGTTATCAGTTTGAGGATTTAATATCCGATTATATAGAAAATAAACTTCCAATTGCCAAGCGCAATGAGTTTGAGGCATTTATGGAAGCGAACCCAGAAGCGAAGGATCAGTTGGAATCGATCCGTTCATTAATGAAGTCCATGAAAAAACTACCTGAAGTGAAAACTTCAGATGGGTTTACAGCAAAGCTAATGAAACGGGTAGAATTCGAGAAAAATCGACCCTCAGCTAAGAAATATGTGACAAGCACAGTTGGTAAGACATATTTTGGTTTTACGCCAGTATATGCCACTGTAATGACTGCATTAGTAATTGCTTTTGTTGTTATTGGAATGCAATTAGTCCCAAAGACCAACAATAATTCCACAGTTTTACCAACAAGTATCACTGCAGAAACAAGTATAATTCCAAATTCATCCAGTCCAAAGCAATATCAAAATGACGATATAATGTTAGCTGAAGATAATGATTCCACTGATGTAGATAGCCCAACTAGAGTAAAAAGTGGCCAATTCGATGATAAAATTAAACTTGTCGGGAATAAATAATAGTATTTGACTAATCGAAATTAGTACAGCAAACACTCTTCAATAATACATCTAGTTTCCGTAAGTTTTACACATCGGGAGCTATCAGTTGTGGCTAATCTAAAAAAAGTAACTATCGTTACAATTGTCATATTATCGTTCATATTGTTTATTTTTCCTGCACCCGATGGTACCATCTATACCGTATTTAGAATATTTGCTTTTATAAGCATTTCATTTCTCTTTTTCCAATCAAGTCTCGAGGCCCGAAAAAGTGAAGCACCAACAACAAAATCATTCGCTGTAATAAATAAAAAACCTGATAATGAAGAATTGACCAATGAATTACGCGAGAATTATGACCGTTTATTGAGTGTTGTTTTTCAAATGATAATTGCCATCAACCCCGAATACAAATGTGCAACATATATGTTTGACCCCGCCATAGGCGGATTAGTATTGCAAAAATCAACATTTAAAGAATTCCCAGAAAACATAAGCCAAGAGGATCCACTCTGTAGTTCAATACTTAACCAGGATGATCCTGTTTTAGTTCAACAAGCTGAAGCTAAAGAAAATTGGATCAATTTATTCGGCGAAAAAACATGGCGAGGAAGTGAATGTATGATGGGTGTTCGGTTGATGTACCATGAACGCCCGGCTGGTTGCCTGATCTTATTGGCTGACCATTTTAAAACGGTAAACGAACGGGACAAGGGGATTTTAACCTATTTGGGTAAATACATATCAATAGGCATTAGTAGACTGCAACGCATAGAAAGATTGATCACGGATAAGGATTATCATCTACGAATTGCAAATTTGTTTAATACGTTTGGTGTTAAATCAGATCAGAATGAATTATTTGAAAAAATAAGGGATCTATGTAGATCCTTTTTCCGCTATGATAAATTAACAATTACCCTATCAGCTGATAATGCATCCAAGGCAGCAGTAAAAATGGTCGATGGATTTAAAGAAGATTCAAACGTTGATGATATTTTTGAAATAGAAAATACGTTGCATGGTTTGCCTTACACTTCTGGCCAGATTATAAACTCTGCGGATTGGGCTACTAAATATTCTGTAAAGGGAAGATTCATACCGGGCGACACTGAACAATTCAATTTTAATACAATACTGGCTGCTCCGATAAAAAAAGATAATGATGTGCTGGGTTCGATTGCAGTTGAAAGAACTGAAATGAGTCCATTTTCTGATAGGGACTTTGCATTACTAGAAGTATTGGCTGCGACAGCTAGTTCAATTTTATCATGGCAATCAGAATATAATATAATGCATAAAAGTGCCATCCATGATGGTTTGACAGATTTGTTAAACCATAAGGCATATCAGGATAGATTTGTTGAGGAATTAAGTCGGGCGAAACGATTTAAACAAAATCTAGTTTTACTAATTCTCGATTTAGACAAATTCAAGCGTATAAATGATACCTATGGACATTTATATGGGGATTATGTATTAATGGTTGTAGCGAAACAATTGAAAGAAAGTGTTCGTAACATTGATATTTGTGCTCGCTACGGAGGCGAGGAATTTGCCATTGTGTTGGTAAATACCGATATCGAAAATGCCCGTCCGGTAGCTGAAAGGATAATTGAAAAAGTTGCGGAATATCATTTTAATAAAGATGGGATTGAGGAACATATGACAATTAGTGCTGGAATGTCAGAATACCCAAAAAATTCAACCGATGGAAAAGCTTTGATTGCCCATGCAGATTTAGCTATGTACGAAGTGAAAAAGAATGGTGGCAATGGAGTAATAGCACATGGCGAATATTAATTATTAAATATGATTCAGTTCTCCTAGTTGTATAAAATATTCAACATTATGATAATCAGACACAATTTAAAATTACTGATACTCTGTGCAATTTTTCTTTTAACTGGTTGCGCTGATAAGCCACCAGTTATTCCCGAGGATTTAGAGCCAGTTAAACGTGAAGTTTTAGCACCGGAACCAAAAGAAAATCCGCAAGCTATTGCTCATTTTATGGATGGCCAACTATTCATGTTCCAGGGTAATTATTCCATGGCCATTTTAGAATTTCAGGATGCAATGGAACTTGATCCAAAAGCTGCCGCAATTACGGTGTCAATGGCAGAATGTTACTGGAAACTGGGTAAGGTGGATAAATCGGAAGACTTGTTATTGAAAGCTATTAAGCTTGAACCAGATGATATTGAAGCCAGGGAAATGCTAGCTAACCAATATATCTACCGCAATCAACAGAATAAGGCTATTGAACAATTTTTAATATTGGTGGATCTTGCACCTAAGGGTGATGCTAAATATATAATAGCATTAGCAAAACTTACCTTAGCGGAGAATAAAATTAATGAAGCGATCGCTTATTTTATAAAAGCCTACGAAACAGATCCAAACCGGATTGATATATTAGAAGAAGCTGCAAATTTATCATTACGTTCACGGCAGTTAGATCAAGCCCGCGATTTATACAAAAAACTGATAAATATCGATAAAAACAACGCTTATTATTTATCCACGTACATTGATCTAATGGTAATGCGCGGTGATTATGATAATGGAGTAATTGCGTTGGAATCACTGGTTGATCTTGAGGGAGAAACGACTGAACGATTGTCACAACTTGGTATATTATACTATAAATTAGGAAATTCATTAAAAGCGAAACCATTGTTTGAGAAACTGGTAGAAATGGGTGATACTGATGCGACAGTGCTTCACTTTCTTTCTAGTATATACCTTGAGCAAAGTAAACTGGATTCAGCCATTGTAATTGCTTACCGTTTAATGGATCATTTCCCATCTGATCCACGAGGTTATCTTGATGCAGCTATGGTGGAATTGAATAGAGAAAATCCAAGTGGTGCAATTGATATTTTAAACCCAGTAAGTGAAAAGTTTCAGAAAGAATTTTCTATTCAATATCTACTGGGCAGTAGTTACCAGCAATTGGAAGAATATGATAAAGCTACCAAATTATTAAGAAGATCACTTACAATTTATCCTGATTCAAGGGGTGCCCGCCACACTTTGGCAATCGCAAGTGATGCAATGCGACATTGGAGTGAATCGGATTCTCTATATGAGGGATTGATTGCTTCTGATACAAATGATGTTCAAGCTCTTAATAATTATTCATACAGTTTAGTAGAGCGCAATATTCAATTAAAAAAATCGCTGGAAATGTCCAAAAAAGCGATTGATATGGAACCCGATAATGCAGCCTATCTAGATACGATTGGCTGGATCTACTTTAAACTGAATAATGCACAAAAAGCATTATACTACATTCGCCGGTCAATTGAATTGGAGGGTGAAAATGCGGTGGTATTGGAGCATTTGGGTGATGTGTTGATTGCTACTGACCAAACGGAGGAGGCCAGAACAATTTATCTTAGAGCGTTGGAGATAGATAAGGATAACGAATTATTAAAACAAAAAGCAGGAGTAATTTCTGATTAAATATTGGTTTCTTTCATTTATTTTTATTTTTAGCTGCAGCAAAATAAAAAATGATTTGTCAGATATATTAACGCCCACAAAACCAAGTACGACCATGGACAAATTGGTGCCTATTTATGGTCAAGTACGTGGTGCTGGACGGTTGACCGTTACGGGCAAACGATCTGGAAAATTTAATTTTACATTTACCTCCGATAGCCATGATACCTTTTTACAATTTCGGGATATGTTAGGGCGTAAGACCTTGTTTATGGAAATACATGATTCATCCTTGAGTGCTTGGGATATGATTCAAAATGAAAAATATTCAGAAACAGCGCTGGTAATACTTTTCCCATTCCTCGAATTTCTTGAGCCAGACGGTTTGACAAAGGTACTTTGGGGAATTATCCCTGATATTGAAACGGATAAGGGTACAAAATTGGAATTTGAAAGCAGTAATACTAAAATCTATTTTGAATCTGAGCGTGATCGCGTGGGTACTTTGACCCGAAAAATCACTTTTTCACATGGCATCAGTTCCGATAATTATGAAGTGATTATAACACAGAGAGAATTCGGTACAAGTTACCCTCATTTGGTGCGAGGGATCCCAGAATCTATACCATTTGTTAACCCATGATGGTTAAATGAGTAATACTATTTCAATTATCATTCCCGTTTACAATGAAAGAGAATCCTTGGAAGAACTTTACGGTGAAATCCGAGCTGCTACTGGAGCATTTTCTAAGCGAGAAGTTTTATTTATCGATGATGGCAGTACAGATGGGACAACAGAATTACTCCAAACTATGGCGGAAGAATACCCCGATGTAACCCTAATCCAATTTTACCGCAATTATGGTAAGGCAGCTGCATTAGCTGAAGGTTTCAACTATGCTACCGGAGGTTATATCGTAACCATGGATGCTGATCTGCAGGATGATCCCTCCGAAATAAATAATTTAGTTGAAAAACTGGATGAAGGATACGACCTAGTATCAGGTTGGAAAAAAACAAGACAGGATCCATGGAACAAGCGTTGGCCTTCCAAATTTTTTAATTTGATTACACGTCTAATGACTGGAGTGAAAATACATGATTTTAATTGCGGATTAAAGATTTACAGACGGGCTGTCGTAAAAGCTGTTGAAATCTATGGCGGTCGCCATCGTTATATACCCGCATTGGCGGGACAAAAAAATTTTAAAGTTGCTGAAATTGAGGTGAATCATCGCCCAAGGAAATTTGGTATCACAAAATATGGTGGGTCACGTTTATTACATGGTTTTTTTGATCTCGTATCCATACTATTTATTGATCGTTTTGACCAAAGGCCTTTACATCTTTTCGGATTCTTTGGGCTGTTGAGTTTCTTAATTGGTCTAATCATTGAAATTTATGTTGTTTACCTTAAATACGGGTTAGGTGAACCGTTTCAAAAGCACATGGCACTTCTGGTCTTTGGTGTAATGATCATCGTAATTGGTATACAATTTTTCTCTATTGGCCTCCTTGGGGAGATGCATACCCGTAGCAACCAAAAGAATGATAATAGAATACAACAGCTTATTAGATAATTCATATTTTTGAAATCTTTGCTGAAAAAGTATTGGGAGAAATCAAAATGATCTTAGCGTTGTGAAAATTGTATTAGTTGGACCTTTCCCTCCATTTCGAGGAGGAATATCCGATTTGAATGCTGCACTGGCAGATCATTTATCCAAAAGGCATGAGATACACGCGATCAATTTTACGACTCAATATCCTAAAGTCTTATTCCCAGGAAAGACTCAATTTAAAAAAGGAGATCCTGCCCAAGAAATTGATAGCATTAGGTGTTTAAGTTCGATCAATCCTTTTTCTTGGCGAAAAACTGCTTATAAAATAATTGATATAGAGCCTGATTTGGTTCTATTCAGATTCTGGCTGCCGTTTTTTGCACCGGCATTTTCTGGAGTAGCAAAGAAAATAAGAAAATATTCGGATGCTACAATCATGGTGATCTGTGATAATATTATTCCGCATGAAGAACGTCTACTAGATACGCGACTCACAAAAAGATTTTTTGGTTTTATTGATTCATTTATTGTTTTATCTAAAAAAGTAGAAAATGAATTATTGAGTTTTGTACCCGAAGCAAAATATAAATATAGTCCCCATCCTATTTATAGCATTTTTAATAATACACTTTCAAAAGAGCAAGCTAAAGCAGAATTAAAGATAGCAACAAAAAAGGTTTTATTGTTTTTTGGTTTGATTAGGGAATACAAAGGACTGGATATTCTTATAAATGCCATGGAAAAAATCAAAACCGAGCTTGAGGATTATACATTACTGATTGTTGGAGAGTGTTATGAAAATGAAAATAAATATACTGATTTGATTAAAAAAGCTGGTATTACTGATAATGTTAAGTGTCATTATTCTTTTATTCCGGATAATGAAGTTGGGAAATATTTTTCAGCTGCAGATGTGGTTGTATTACCTTATAAAACTGCTTCACAAAGTGGGATTGTTCAAATAGCCTATCATTTTGATACTCCTGTTATAGTAAGCAATGTTGGGGGATTACCCGAAATTGTTGATGAGGGGAAAACTGGCTATTGTGTTGAACCAAGTTCAAATGCATTTGCGAAAGCGATTAAAGCATTCTACGAAAACGATAATATCAGCGAAATGAATTCCAACATATCAGAATATAAATCTCAATTTTCTTGGGATGCCATGGTCAAAGCCATTGAGAAATTAGTAAATGTCCACTGATTTATCTGTCACCGTTATTATTTTAAATTGGAATGGAAAAGAGCTGACAATTGAATGTCTGGAATCATTAGAAAAGGTGAATTATTCGAATTTTAATATTTTAGTTGTTGATAATGGATCCACTGATAGATCCGTGGATGCATTAAAGGAAAAATTTCCAGAAGTTTCCATATTAGCACTGGAAAGGAACCTGGGATTTTCCGGCGGAAATAACCGTGGATTTGATTCGCTCAAACCTGGTCCGCCTGAATTTGTAATATTTCTTAACAATGATACGATTGTTGATGAAAACTTTATTGAACCTTTGGTGAAACAGCTATTGACTAACAAGCATGCTAGTCAGGCTGTGCCAAAAATATATTACGAAAACGATCCGAAATTGATATGGTATGCCGGCGGTATGGTTAATTTATGGACGGGATCGATATATCACTTAGGGATTCGTCAATATGATGGTCCAGCCTACAGTAAAACACATAAAACAAAATATGCGACTGGCTGTTGTTTTTGCATGCGCTATGAGGAATTCAAAGAGTTTGGCGGGTTTGATGAAACCTTTCCCATGTATTCGGAGGATGTGGACCTTTCCTTATGGATAAGAGCAGCAGGTAAACAGGTTTGGTTTGTGCCTGATTCAAAAATATGGCATAAAGTATCCGCATCTCTTGGCGGCGCGTTTTCGTTTGGTAAGATGGTTCGTAAAGCAAGGGGCATATTTCTTCTTATTAAAAAACATGCTAATCCGGTTCAATGGCTAACCTTGATAGTATTATTGCCTATTCAGTTGATTATAGTATTGATAAAGTTGATATTTAAGGTTGGACGATAATCACTTATTTTCATCAAGATTAAATGAAAGAGAAGCTTAAGACATTTCTATTTAAAATTGGTTTAGATAATGTAATTTGATATATATCGTTTATTTTTTTGGTGAAAACGGTTGTTTATGAAGCATCCACCATACGGAAAAAAGAAGCATAATTATGTAATTTCAAGATTAGATCCAATTCGCTTTGAGGCCATTGCATTAGCATTGCATAGAATTGAAAAGTATAAAATATTTGGATCTATTGCAGAGTTAGGAGTATACCGTGGTGAAACAAGTAAATTCCTAAAAAGATTGAGCTCTAATAAAAAAATTATCCTATTCGACACGTTTGAGGGATTTCCAGAAAAGGATTTAGAAGTGGATTAAGATTATCGTTTCAATAATACAAGTCTTGAATATGTGAAAAATAATATTAGTGATATCCGAAACATTTAATTCCGCGTTGGTTATTTCACCGAATCAGCCAAAGGGTTGGAAGATGAAAAGTTCTGTTTTGATTTGATCGATATGGATCTATACAAACCAACATTAGAGGGATTAAACTTTTTTTATCCTAAGATATCAAGAGGCGGATACTTATTTGTCCACGACTATAATAGTTCAGAATCGAATTATGCAGTTTCAAGGGAAGTTAAAGAGTTTATGCAGGATAAACCTGAATTAATTATCGAAATACCGGACGTTTGGGGAACAGTTATGTTTAGGAAAATATAGTAATTATATATCCCATATTCATTGAGAGTGACTGTAACCAGCGATGAGGATAGGACCTAGCATTTAATTAAAAATATTACGTATAAGTCTTATTGCTCTACTGTAACCAAACAAAGGACTTAATAATTTATTAATTTTCTTAAACTTATTAATTCTATCTTGAAAAATATCATTTTCTCCCGCAATTCTATTTAATAGAGAAGTTTTTGTAAAATTATATAATTTTATATCTAGCTGATTATGCTCCTTTATGAAGGATATTATAGTTGGATTAACTGCGTCATAATTAGGTTTTTTCTTTGTGCGATTTGCGATTGAATAATACGGCATATGCCATCCTAGCATATTTTTTAAAATCAAAATAGTTTCATCAAACATTTCAGTTATACCAAGAAACAAAAAATCATTTTCTATATTTTCTTTAGCCAAAGAAAAAAGTTCTTCAGATTCAATTATAGGATTATCAATGTTACCTGTTTTACCAGATATTAATTGAGTTTGTCCATTAATTAGAAATGGATTTACACCACTTTGAACGAAATCATATATGGTCATTTGGTTATTAGAAGTGCTAAGATTCTGTGGGTTATTTTTCTGACTTAAAACATAATAGTATGTTGAAAGAACACGGTTTATTGGATCCCGAATTATTGCAAAATATTTTGTGCTTCTATGAAAATGATTATGTATTCCATATTTTAAATGACCTTGAATCAATTTTAATTGGTTTATCTGCGAAGTTGAGATTTCTTTAAGTATATTTTCAGATTCCTCTAATTTTGGAATCATTAATATTTTTTTCGCTCGATATTGGCGTTGAATTATATCCCTTAAAGTTGTCCCACCAGTTTTCGGTATGTGTAGATGGATAAAAAGGTCTTTCATAATATTCATTATTAATTATACCTATGAGTGTGGTAATACATTTAGAATTTAGATTAAGTTTAAATTACTGTAATTAAATAATATTTGATTTACTATCTAGATAAATGACAAATTATTTTAAAAATAAAATTGATAAAGATTACGCTAATAATCCGGCTACAAAAATAAGGTGGGATAAAACATTAGAGTTTATGAGTAGGGGGCAAAACTTTAAAAGTGCATTAGATATTGGTGATCGTACCGGTTTGACTGAAATGATGGAAAACGAATATAGTGTCAGTTTTGATAACACGAAAGGCGATCTGGATAACCTAGAATTAAAAGGTAATTATGACCTGGTCACATCATTTGAAGTACTAGAACACCTATTCAATCCCTTATTTAACCTTGTGCAGATAAAAAATTTATTAAACCCTAATGGGCGTTTGATCCTGTCCACACCATTGGCGAAACCGAGAATCTTATGGTCAGAAGAGCATTTTCATGAAATGTCAAAGAATTCAATCCAAGCATTATTTGAAGTGGCTGGGTTAAAGGTTTTACGGAAGAACTATTTTCGAGTTTATCCTGTTACATTTTATTTTAGTGGAGTTCGTCCCCTTCTTCGGCTTATCTATGACAAAATTCAGATATATGAATTAGTACCATTCAGTTCTTCAATTATTACTAGTTAGTATTATCCCTTCTAAGATTTCATAATATTTTTTACTGATCATACTCCAGTCATATTTCTTTGCGAATGATTTCATTCGATCTGAAGGTGTTACTGTATTAATTCTTTGATTTATTTCGGAAATAAATCCTTCCGTGTTTGATGCAATCGATACGTGATCCGAAAATTCTTTTAAACTTGGGTTGAATTCCGTCATAACACAGGATTTACCGGCCGCAGCATACTCAAACATTTTGTTTGGTAAAACAGATTCAGTTAGTTTGTTTTTGACAAAGGGTATAATACAAAGATCTGCTTTAAATAGATAATTTGGTATTTGTTCATGGGCAATGGGATCTAAGTAGGTTATCCTTTCATTTACAGTCAACAGGTTTATCTCAGCTTTCATGCTTGGGCTCACAGGTCCAATTAAAACAAAATTATACCCCGTATTTTCTGCTGCATTTCTAATTATTTGGAAGTCAAACCACTCTGATATAGCACCAATGTACATGATGATTGGTTTTTTAATTTTCCTTAGCGTTTGCGGTATTTTTACTGATTTTTGAAATAATTTATAGTCCACACCATTTGCAATAATTACAACTTCAGATCTAAAGTTTTCAGGGATAAAATTAATATAACTACTATGGGGTATGATAACTTTGTCAGCAAGGTTCAATGTTTCCAAGAAATAATATTTCGTGTATTCAGGCGACCCCGGAAAAGCTAGTGGATTATCGTTGCAGTCATAGATGATTGGTATTTTAGGATTATTCTCTTTTAAACGTCTAATTGTTTTTGCCCAGAAAACATTTGATGTAATTATAATATCAGTCGTATCAACTTTCCTGGAAAAATAAATTTTGAACCATAAACCCGCCAAAGCGTTAATTATTGTGCGAATGAAAGAAAAGCTCAGGATTGTATTAATAATAACCCCACTAACAGTGCGAATTTGTGGGATGGTGACTGCCTTAACATGATCAAAATTTCGCGAGGAATAATGATTAGGAAGTGCTTTTGAGATTGGTTCAAAAAAATAAATAGAGCTGGATTCTGGAAAACGTGAAAGAATCTGTTGCTTTCTCGTTTTGAGATAATCCCATTTTATTTCTGAAAACCAAATGATATTCATTTTAACGATAACGGTGAATCTTTTTTGGGGTTGATCCCCCTAATGCATAGTTTAATTTACATAGCTATACTTCATTTAACTGAAAGCATTTAATGAAACGGCCATGAAACTACCGCAGAAACTTGCCAAGGAAGCGACTATTTCCTTCATGAGTATGGGTTTTGGCTCGGGGGTTAGGTACCTGTTTGTCCTTATTCTGGCAAGATGGGTTGGGCCAGCATATCTAGGGGTTTTCTCCTTAGCCAACGCTTTAATGAGATTTGCAGAAGTAATAGGAAAAGCGGGCCTGGATAATGGCGTTTTGAAATATGTCACTGAAAATCTTGGAAAAAATATGGCTGAAGAGGCTAGGGATGTTATTCGGTCGTCTATTAAAATGGGATTCATTTTATCGCTGGTTGCAACTGCGACATTGATTATTTTCTCAAAATGGTTGGCTATTGATATTTTTTCTGGTGGTCAATTACTGCGGCAAGTATTGATATGTAATGCTATTGGCTTGCCTTTTTCGGTGACCATGCTCATAATTGCCAGCGCAACCCAGGCATTTAAACTTTTAAAATATAATGCGCTGGTTATCAATATTGCTGTTCCAATCCTGAATCTTATCGCCATGCTGGTTGGTTTACAGATTTCAAATCAAGTTGCTATCACTATCCCAATTCTATTTTCTTCAATCATTGGGTTTGGATTTATCTTTTATTTTTTACAGCGTTTTGTAACAATCAATTTAAACGATGTAAAAACATCCGTATTTAGAGCAGATCTGTTAAACTTTTCCTATCCCCTGATGTTTGTCACCATCATTGGTACTGCCATGCATTGGATGGATATTTATATGCTAGGTTACTTCTTTGATAATACGACAGTTGGTTTATATCATCCTTCTGCCAGAACAGCCGGTCTCTTGCGCATGATCCTTGTGGCATTTATGGGGATTTTTACACCCATGTTAGCAGATTTATTTGGCAAAAAGGATCAAAGCGGTATGGTGCATTTATATCAATTAGTTGTACGTTGGATAATGACGGTTGCTATCCCCTTATTCTTATTGATTATTGTATTTCCAAAAAAGGTAATGTTATTGTTTGGACCCCAATACCAAGAAAGCCATATGATATTGGCTATTTTAACAACAGCTGTTTTAATTCAGTCGTTTATTGGACCTGGCGGACCTACACTTACTATGACTGGGTTTCCAAAAATAAATTTTATGAACTCTATAGCTGTCCTTATTGTAAATCTGGTGTTTAATATTATTCTCATACCGGCTTATGCGGGCTTTGGCGCTGCCATTGCGACGCTTATTTCAATGAGCTTTTTAGGTTTCTTGAGAACAATTGAAGTTTGGTACATTTTAAAATTACAGCCTGTTAGTGTAAGGTTATTAAAACCAGTGATGGCAGGAATAGTTACTTGGATTGTACTGACACAAATAAAATTTATAATTATGCCTTTTCATACAGTAATTACACTATTGGTTGCAACGATTGTTATAGTTTTTTCTTTTTTTGTTCTACTATGGTTAATGGGTTTTGATGATGATGACATACAGGTAGTTTCCGCTTTAAAAGTAATATGGGCCAGTAAATTTCGAAATAGTCAATAAATGCGTAAACGAATAACAGATAAAAAAAACTGGGCAATTATAGGTGGAATAACAATAATTGTATTGGTATTGTTTTACCCGATAGTTTTTGAAGGAAAAACGTTTGGATCTCCTGACTCGCTAAACCCTCGTAGCTCTAGTATTATATTGGAGCAAAGCAGGAAAACTGATGGTCAATTTCCATTATGGCAACCCTGGATATTTAGCGGTATGCCAACCGCGGATGCTTTCACATACATTAGTTCTCTATATTTCCCCAATTATGTTCTCAATTTGCTTTTTAAATCAAGTCATCTGACTCAATTATTGCATCTAATTTTTTCTGGTTTGGGCGGATTTGTATTTTTAAGGTTCCTAGGATTATCAAGAATAGTTGCATTCATGGGTGGCACCGCATTTATGATTACCCCATTCATGATTACCATGATTGTCTTTGGGCACGGCAGTCAAATGATGACAGCGGCATATATTCCCTGGATTATGTTTCTGACCACCAAAGTGATGCAAAAACCAATTATGTTTAATGTAGGGTTGCTTGCGATTCTTATAGGACTCCAACTACAGCGCGCTCATGTGCAAATTGCTTATTACACATGGATGCTCGCCGGAGCTTTTGTTTTATTTACCTTCATATCCACTTATAAAGTTCCCGAAAAAAGAAATAATTCTCTTTATGGACTCGGTGGTTTCGCTATTGCTGCACTCCTAGGATTTGGAATTTCTTTGCTCATATATTTACCATCCTTGGAATACACATCCTACTCTGTTCGCGGTGGAGGAGTTAGTGGTGGTGCGGATTATAATTATGCCACCAGTTGGTCATTTTCACCAAAGGAATTATTAACCTTTATAATTCCATCGGCTTTTGGTTTTGGGGGTCAAACTTATTGGGGTAATATGCCATTTACCGATTACCCAAATTATATGGGTATTGTAATACTGGTGTTGGCCGCGTTTGGTTTTGTACATCGTAGAGACCCATTAATGTGGTTTCTACTGGGCACGTCCATATTAGCTATCTTTATATCCTTTGGGAAAAATCTGAGCATCATTTATGATATATTTTATAGTTTTTTCCCATACTTTAACAAGTTTCGTGTTCCTGCAATGATATTAATTCTAGTGCAGTTCAATACCTCAGTGATGGCTGCCCTAGGGCTAAATTACTTATTAACACTTCATAAACATGTCATACCAAGATGGTTTTGGACTTGTACAGGAGTACTAGTATTCGTTTTATTGATTTTGACCTTTGGGCAATCATTCCTTCAGCAATTGGTTTCGTCTGGCTTCACACAACCCCGAACGCAAGATCCCCGCACTATCCAAGCGATCAACACATTACGATGGGATATGTGGCTCAAGGATGCGTGGACAATGGTGTTAATACTTGCTGCATTTTTTGGATTGACCTGGGCATTCATCAATCAGAAGATTGCTAAAAATGGTTTTACTATCGCTGTTACACTGTTGGCATTAACGGATATCGCTATAGTAGATAGAAAAATTATCCAACCCGATAAACAGTCTGGGCGGGCTTCTCAATTAATGAGCAGTTCGATCATTGATAGATATTTCCAACATGACCAAATCACAAAGATTTTGACGGATGATAGTGAAAAACCTTTCCGTGTTTATCCTGCGGGTGCGCTATTTAGTGACTCACGTATTCTCGCCTTTGGGATTGAATCAGTTGGCGGATATCATCCTGCTAAACTTAAGATCTACAATGATTTTCTGCAGAAAACAAATAATGTCGGTACCTTACCGCTGATGCGTATGTTGAACGTCAAATATCTGCTAAGTCCGCAACCAGTTAATTTTCCAGGACTGATGCAAATTAAGCAGGGGAAGATGAAAACAAGTCGAGGGAATTTGCCTGTTAATTTGTACGAATTGGTTGATTTCCAGCCTAGGGCATGGTTTGTAGAGAATGTAGAAGTTCATGCGGGGAAAAACCTGCCTTGGGGCACTTTCACCGCCCAATCGTTCGATCCTGGGCGAACTGCTTTCGTGAGCCAAACTGATATTGAATCAAACAGATCCTTTACTATAGGAAGCGTGACTGATATTCAGTATTCATTGCATGAGTTGACAGTCAAAACGGAATCCACAGCGGAAGGTTTTTTAGTAATCAGCGAAGTATATTACCCTCTACGCTGGAAGGCAAAGATTGATGGTAAAGAAGTTAAATATTTCGAGACAAATGGAGTAATCAGAGGTTTAATTGTACCCTCAGGAAACCACGAGGTTAGATTTATTTATGACAGGTCCTCTTTCAGAAAAGGCATCGCCATATCTACCGTGGCATTTCTTTTATGCATTGGAATCACTGCTTTCGGTTGGATTAAATCGCAGACATTATAATGGATCCTTTTAAACACACCGGCAATATAAAAGCAGGACTGTTTATTATCGGTTTTGCGCTTATAGCTGGGTTGTTGGGATATACCCAACACATAGTGAATGAGTTACGAGAAGACAATCGTGAGATAGTAAAACTTTATGCCGAGATCATTGCAAAAACCGTATCTGATGAAAGTGACGCTAACTTGAATTTTGTGTTTGACGAAATTATTAAGAAAGTACAGTTCCCAATTATTTATTCAAGTGTTGACAATAAACCGATTTATTCAAAAAATATAGCTGGGGAACCGGCAATTAAAGAGCTAATTAAAATACAGCAAACCATGAATCGGCAGAATGAACCCATAGCGTTGCTTTTTACTAATCCAAACACAAGTGAATCAATAATTATTGGACATTTACATTATGGTGATTCGAAACAAATCCGAAGATTAATGTGGTTGCCTTATCTGGAAATTGGGGCAGTAGCGTTATTCATATTATTGGGATTTACTGGTTTTACAATTATTCGGAACAGTGAAAAACGAAATATCTGGGTAGGAATGGCGCGTGAGACAGCCCATCAATTGGGTACACCAATTTCAGCGTTAATGGGCTGGATAGAGTGGCTTAAAACAAAACCAGAAGATGGGGACAAAATCCTGAGTGATATGGATCTCGATTTAAATAGACTTCAGCAGGTCAGTGACAGATTCAGCAAAATGGGATCCGAAACAAAATTGGAAGAAATAAATTTGTCTGAAATAGTAGAAAAAGTTGTTTCATATTTGGACCGAAGATTGCCCTCAATGGGAAAAACTGTAGAGTTAAGTAATGAGGTTGACCCCGAAATAAATATAAATGCTAATGGTGTGTTAATATCGTGGGCCATTGAAAACGTAATTAAAAATGGGATAGATGCAGTAGACAACGATGGAAAAATTTGTATTAAAATGAGGAAGAACTTGAAAAATGTTGTTATACAGATAGTGGATTCGGGTAAGGGAATCTCCAGAAAAGACTGGCGAAATATTTTTAGACCTGGTTACAGCAGTAAGGAACGTGGTTGGGGATTAGGTCTGTCACTTACATCGCGCATAATAAAAGAAATACATGGCGGGTCAATTAGGGTAGCCAAATCCAAAATTGGCGACGGCACAACGATAGAGATTACTTTACCACAACCAAATTAACTCCCGGTAAAGCAAAACTTGTGATTACTTATAACCGTCGGTAATTTTTTTCCAATAATTAGGAGCTATTTGTGGAAATTCTTTACGCTTTTGCTGCTAATCCAGATGCGCCTCAGGGTGGTGGAGGAATTGCGGCTTTTTTACCTTTCTTTCTAATCATGGTGATAATTTATTTTTTAATGATCCGGCCTCAAGGAAAGCGGCGGAAAGAGAAGCAGAACATGTTAGGTGCTTTAAAGAAAGGCGATAAAGTAATTACTATTGGCGGTATTCATGGTACCGTTACTGGTATAAAAAATCAGGGAAAAGTTCTCGTGTTAAAGATAGAGAAGAATTTGAATATCAATATCAACCGGTCAGCAATTGCTGGATTAGCAGATAGTGTAACTGAACAGGACACACAAATAGAGGCTCAGAACTAATGGCTGTTTTGGATGTCGTGCAATACGGTGCTCCGATTTTGCGTAAAGAATGCAAACCAGTCACCGATTATTCTGTTTTACCCAAGATAATTGAGGATATGTTTGACACAATGTATGAGGAAGAAGGGGTAGGCTTAGCTGCGAACCAGATCGGAATAGATATGAATTTGATGATAATTGATGTGTCTTACACTGATGAAGTAGATGAAGCACATATCTTCGTTAATGGGCAAATATTGGACAGTTTCGGAGAATCAGAAGTGGAAGAGGGTTGTCTATCAATTCCAGAAATAAGATTGCTTATTAAGCGTCCAGAAAGTATACAATTTAAATATCAACTACCAGACGGGTCGGATCACATCGAAGAATTTAGTGGATTACTAGCTCGCGCCATACAACATGAAATTGATCACCTGAAGGGTGTTTTTATCATCGATCGCGTTTCTCCTTTAATGGCTTTACAATATAAGAAAAAGTTAAAAGAGATTGAAAAGAGCTCTAATATATCGAGAAAAGTCCGTAACGTGAAGGAAAGTTTCGTTCTTTAATCAATATTGTTTATCTAAGACCTTTAACCTATCACCAGCGATGGAAACATCAACTGTTTCTGTGCGAAAATCAATAAACGTGGAACGGAGTAGCTCATGAACCTCGTATTCATGGGCAACCCGGCCTTCGCCGTGCCCGCGCTAGACAAATTAGCTGCATCGGATTACCAAATTGTAGCTGTTGTCTCTAATCCACCTCAGAAAATGGGCCGGGGGAAAAAGATTCGCGAAACGGCAATTGCAATTAAAGCTAAAAGTATGGGTCTACATGTCATTCAAGAACAAGATTTAAAGAGTGGCCATTTTGTGAGTGAGTTAAAGGATTTGGACGCCGATCTTTTTGTAGTCGTAGCATTTCGAATTTTACCAAACTCAATGATTACTATACCGAAACTTGGATCTATCAATTTGCACGGTTCGCTATTGCCTGCATACCGCGGCGCAGCACCAATTCAATGGGCTTTGATTAATGGAGAAGAGGAAACTGGATTAAGTACATTCTACATAGAGCCTAAAGTGGATACAGGTGCGGTAATTTGTCAGGATAAGTTACCAATACACCCCAATGATAATTATGGTACGCTAAGCGAAAAAATGGGCATTCTCGGGTCTGATCTATTAGTAAAAACAATTAACCTAATTAAAAGTGGGGCCGCCAGCGCTATTAAACAAAATGATAACCAGGCAACCTCGGCCCCAAAAATTACAAAAGACATGACAATCATAGATTGGAGCAGACCCGCTAGAGAGTTACATAATCTTGTACGTGGGCTTACACCGATACCCGGCGCAGTCACTATAATTAATGGTAAACGGATAAAAATTCAAGAAACTCGGGTGGGTAATGATGACAATGGATCCAACTATTTACCTGGTGAAATTACAGCCATTGAAAAGAGTATTGTGATCGTTCAGACGGGGAAAGGATATTTGTTGATTCACCGTGTACAATTGGAAGGGAAAAAAACAATGGATATCGGTTCCTTTCTGAACGGATTTAGCCTGAATATTGGTGATAGATTCGGACTTTAATCTTGGATGCACGCTTATTATCATTTGAAATACTATTAGAATTTGAAAAGTCAAAGCGTTGGCTCAGAAATGTTCGCAATGACTATTTTGGTATAAAAAGACCACCCAGATTGGCCTGTGAACGTACCACGGTTTTGACCAATGAAGTGGTTAAATGGCAAAGACTTCTGGATACGATAATTAATGCTAACTTACATAAGCCTTCGGTCAAGCTGAAATTTCCTGTACGTAATTTATTGCGACTTGGAGTGTATGAGCTTTTAATGGATGAGATTTCCCCTGATTATGCAGTTGTCGATAGCTATGTGAAATTAAGTAGGAAAAATATTGGTCCCCATATAACTGGGCTTATCAATGCTATTCTGCGAAAAATATCAGGTACCGGCAAATATGTTTTCAATGGGAAGTTTCCTGAGAATATTGCTGTGGGGTTATCCTATCCCGATTGGTTGGTAAAAAAATGGGGTACTTATTATGGAATGGATGATACAGTTAGACTTTGTGAATATTTTAATGGTCCCGGTCAAATGATGGTTCGCAGAAATCGGTTAAAAATTGAGCATGACGCGCTGGTTCAAAAACTTTTGGATGATAAAATTCATGTTAAACGATTTCCTCGTTCTAAACATTATTATATTGTAGAAAAAGGTGCAGGTCTTTTATTAAAACACCAATTATTTCAAAAAGGATTTATTTCTGTTCAGGATCGAGCCGCTGGGGCAGTAGTTGAATTATTAAATCCTCAACCTGGGGAAACTGTTTTAGATGTTTGTGCTGCCCCAGGCACGAAAACATTTTATATTGCTGAAATAATGCAGGGCGCAGGATCATTGATTGCCACGGATATTAGTGGGCGACGCATGAAATTATGTGAACAAGACAGTATGCGTCATAATCAGACTTGGATCAATTGGAAGATAAATGATGCGGCAAAGGATGTATTTCCGAAGGCTGATCGAGTTTTAATTGATGCTCCTTGCTCTGGGACTGGGACAATTGGACAAAAACCGGAAATCCGATGGCGCAGAAAATTGAATCAACTGCAAAAATTCAAAATGCAGCAATTAGAAATTTTGAATAACGTTTCAAATTATGTAAAGAAAGGTGGCATGCTATGCTATGCAACATGCTCATTGGAAAAGGAAGAAAATTGGGATGTAATCAAGGCTTTCCTTAAATTGAATAATCGATATAAAATAGATACTTCAGATCATTACTTACCTAAACAGTGGTTTAAAAAACCAGGCGTTATGGAGACTTTTCCACCACGCGATAAAGTAATTGGTATGTTTGCAGTACGCCTAAAACATATGGGAAAATGAATTTCATCAGGACTTTGGTTTCGATTGGCGGCATGATTGTCGTTTTTGCTCTGATTGCGGAATTTTTAGTCATGCCCGTGTATACACGACATAATCAGAATAGAATTATGATGGATGTACAAAATAAAATGCTGGATGAGGCAGTACGTCTCCTCAAATCTGAGAATTACAGATATGAAGTATCTGATACCCTTTATACAAACAAATTTCAGGTAGGTACTATAGTCGATCAATATCCAAAACCTTACACCCGGGTGAAAATGGGAAGGACTGTAAGGTTAAAAATTGCCCGTTCTGAAAGATCTGTGGCGGTTCCAAATCTGATTGGGCAATCCCGTCGTAGTGCAGAACTTGAGTTAACCCAGACTGGGTTATTGATTGATACAGTATACACGGAGTATAACCCAGAATACCCGAATGGTACGATTGCATGGCAATATCCAAAGGCTGGTGATCGGAGAAAGAAAGGTATGGGTGTTCAGATTACAGTGAGCAAAGGTATGCCGCCTAATTTTTTCCAAGTACCGAACCTGATCGGCCTATCAATCAATCAGGCGAAAGAGCTCCTGTTTAAATCGCGATTAAAAGTCGGGAAGATTTCCTATCATCAAGATCAAGATTTGGTACCCTATACCGTATTGGATCAATCTATTAAGGATGGTACAGTTCTTGATAAATCTACGACGATCAACTTGGTCGTAAGTGTGCTTGACATACAAGACATTTTTAATCGTTTAAATAACGAGTTCTAATTGATTCAACGAAGCGAATATTATCGTAAGATAATCCATATTTTTAATTTAGTGATTCCATTTACTTATTTATTTTTTCTTGAATCACGTTTCCAAGCACTCCGTATTTTGGTACCCTTAACAGTATTTGCAATTGTAATCGAGTATTTAAGAGTTCGTTCAGCTGTAATCAAACAAATATTCAATAATTTTCTCATTTCAATGCTTCGTATACATGAAATGGACGGAAAATATACAGGCGCAACCTGGGCATTTATTGGTTCGACATTAACTATAGCGATTTTCCCCAAAGAAATCGCCGTAATAAGTTTAGTATACATGAGTTTAGGTGATTCCATAGCTGGTCTTGTGGGAAGAAAATTTGGTAAAGTAAAGTTCTATAATAAAACTATTGAAGGAACCGTAGCAGGACTGATTGTTTGTCTATTATCTGGTTATCTGATACAGTTATCATTAGCCTTAGTGGTGGTTTTTTCTGGAGCGTTTGCAGCAATGTTTATTGAATTGTTACCAATACCAATCGATGATAATCTTTCTGTACCATTATTTGCTGGAACTATCATGACAATAGCAAGTACTGTCATAATATGACGTTTTTATCACCATCAATTCTGTGGGGGTTGTTAGCAATTTCAATACCAATAATTATTCATTTGATAAGTCTGCGCCATACTCGGGATACTGAATTCAGTACCCTGCGATTTATCAAGTCGTTAAAGCATGAGACGATACGGCATTTGAGGATTAAGCAGTGGTTATTGTTGCTCCTGCGCACGATTGCAATTTTATTTTTAATATTAATGTTTGCTAGACCATTGATGACTGGGACTTCAACCGGTAAACTGGCAGGCGATGTTGAGTCCAGAGCAGTAATAGTTGTAGATAATTCTGCAAGTATGGCCGTTCTGACCGATGATGGTACTCTACTTGATCGCGCAAAGTCTTCTTTGCCTGCAATCTTACAGGGTCTGGAAGGGGAAACTACTGTAGAATTATACCAAACTAATCCGCCAAGAAAATTATTTACTGGATCTCACGAAGAGAGTGGGCCAATTATAAAAAGAGTTAACGGTATTGTACAAACAAATTTGGCCGATAATCTCTGGTCTATGATTGATTCTGTGCTGCATACGGTTGAAGCCTCAGAACCTAATCGGGAATGCTTTATTATCAGCGATTTCCAATCAGCGCCTAGTTTTGCGGTCGATAGTCTTATTCCCAATTCGGATTGGAAATATTACTGTATATTACAGCCAAAGGTTGAAAATAATATTTCTGTAAGTGAAGTAAGTGTACTCAGTCAGATAAAATTGCCCAATCATTTGGTAAAATTGAATACGAGAGTTGGTAATGGTGGTATGACTGAAAAAAGGAATATTCCTGTGGAATTGTATTTAAACGATGAGCGCGTGGGCCAAGTTGTCAGTCATTTTCAACCTAGTCGATTCAAGGATTTCATGTTTCAAGTATACCCTGGTAAAACGGGTATTATTAACGGAAAAATAGTTATTCCTGACGACGACTTCCCGCTGGATAATTTTCGAAATTTCGAGTTAGTTATACCGAACCAAATTGCAGTAAAGGTTGTTGGCCAATCCGTGGAAGAATTATTTTTACTTGATTTAGCTTTAAGCGCGATAACAGGCGATACAGAATTACTGCTACTAGATAGACAAGTATCCGATGATGTAGAACGATTATTTTTAAGTGATATTGATATCCTGTTATTGCATAATCCGGCCAACCTTAGTAATTCTGCAATTGAGGATTTGCAGAGTTTCCTTATGAGTGGCGGTGGACTTATTTGGTTTGTAGGCAATGATCTGAATCAAACAGATCCAGTAGCATGGCCATCTTTATTAAAACTGCCCGAGTTAATTCAAACACGTCGTCTGGATGGAGAATCATTTTTTTCTACGTCGATTGTTGAAGAGAATCATTCTTTATTCACCGATTTAAATATTAATAATATGAAAGAGGAATTACCGCAAGTATACGGTTATAACGAAGTACGCTTACAAATGAATCACACCCCGTTAATAAAACTAAATAATGGTCACCCATTATTAGTTGAATCTAAGGTATTTGGGAGCTCGGGGTTTGTTTTCACATCTCCATTGAACCTGCGTTGGAACGATCTTCCCGTGAAAGGCTTGCTCGTACCGCTTTTACATCGCATGCTAATTTTACTAGGCACCAAGGAATTCAATACTCAACCTCTTTTGGTTGGGCAAGATAAGATAATTGATATCAAGGGCGAGAATATTAATGCAGAATGGGTATTGAAGACACCGAATGAAAATGAGATAAAACTAATTCCTGACTATACAAATGAAAAATTACTGATCACACAAACTAGTGAATTAGGATCATATACTGTGTTTGCAGATGGCAACCTTTTTTCTTCATTCTCAACATTGTTGTCTCCACATGAACTTCCTTTTATCAGAATTGAAGGCGAAACGTTAGCCGAAAATTTAGGCATCGAACAAGCTAGAATAATTGAACCCACACAACATTTAGGTTCAGAACTGAAGGAAATTAGATACGGTCGCTCGATTTGGAGGCTTTTATTATTTATTGTGCTGAGTAGTTTGGTAATTGAATCAATTCTTGGTAGACCGAACACGGAGAAATTGAAAACAAAGGAACAGTGATAATTGGATCGAACTGAGATAAGGAAAAGTGAAAAGGCATTTCTTGTTGGTGTTTTACATGGTAACCAAACTGCTGAAGTAGTAAAAGAACATCTTGGTGAACTAAAACAGTTAGCAGAAACTGCTGGGGCTACGGTTGTTGGACAAATCACCCAAAACTTGCGTAAAATTAATCCCCAGTATTTTATCGGAAAGGGTAAAGCACGGCAAATTATTGAACAGGCAAAAACCCTGGATGTGGAATTAATTATTTTCGATGATGAATTAAACCCAGGTCAAGTTAAAAACTTCTTACAGTTAGCAAAGAATATCAAAATAATTGATCGCAATGGTTTGATACTGGATATTTTCCGAAAACACGCGCAGACGAGAGAGGCGAAAACTCAGGTAGAATTGGCACAGCTGGAATACATGTTGCCGCGGCTTACCAGGCAATGGTCTCACCTGGAACGGCAAATGGGAGGTATAGGTACACGAGCTGGGATGGGAGAAGCTCAAATTGAAGTTGATAGACGTTTGATCCGCCAGCGGATTTCCAAACTAAAGAAAGAACTCACCCACATTGAAAAAGAGCGCCAAACCCAAAGTAAACGAAGAAAAGATGAATATCGGGTTGCATTGGTGGGGTACACCAACGCTGGTAAATCAACGCTGATGCGAGCACTTTCCGGAGAGGATGTATTTATTCAGGATCAGCTATTTGCTACATTAGATACTACGATAAGAAAAGTTCAACTTGATCAGTATCATTCCATATTGTTGAGTGATACAGTGGGTTTCATTCGAAAATTACCACATGATCTCATAGCCAGTTTCCGAAGCACACTTTTAGAAGTGTTTGAAGCGAATTTAATTTTAATTGTTTTAGATGCAGCATCTGAGCAGGTAAGAGAACATATGAGTACTATAGAAGAGATATTAAAGGAATTTGGCATCGGACGACATAAGGCTTTGACTGTTTTGAATAAAATTGATTTAATTTCAGATAATGGAAGGATGAATTTTCTTAAGCGAAAATATCCAGATGCGATTATGGTTTCGGCGAAAGATCAACTGCGATTAGATAGCTTAATTGCTGAAATGATAGAAACAATGAATGCCGATTACAAAACTGTAGAAATTACATTTTCGTATGATCAGGGTAAGGAACTGGCAAAAGCGCAGGAAAATGTAGAGGTCCTCGAGCGGCATTATCAGAATGATTCAATAAGGTTAAAAATAAAGGGCAAACGTGATAGAGTTAATCAAATCATTAATCAGTATCAATGAAAAGACCCCAGAAAAACTGGGGTCTTTTAACTATCCTGCAATCAATGTTTTTTCAGGACCGCTCTAGACACGGTGGTGGCCTCCCACATATAGCAAACTTCCTTGATCCACCTTAAATGAAAAGGCCTGTTTTTTATACATGGAGTACAGCCTCCTAGGATAATTATTGAAGATCCTGAAATAAACGACTCGAAAGCAGGAATATCAAAAAGCTATTTAGAATTTATTGCTGGTTATGACAGAAGGCAATGAATCTCAATGGGTGGTTAAAAATAATTGTCTTTGTTAGTATTTTCAACTTGGATGAAATAATGATTCGGAGGCATAAATGAAAGATTTAAATAATAAGGTTGCACTACTCACTGGCGCTTCATCTGGTATTGGTGCAGTTATTGCAAATTTATTAGCCCAAGAAGGTGTTACTGTTGTTGGTGTTGCACGTTCTAAAAGCGGTCTAAACAATACCAAAAGTATTATTGAAAACCTTGGTGGTGAGTTTCATGGTATTCCATTTGATATATCGCAAACATCAAAACTTTCTGAATTGAAAGTTCAAATCACGAATGCTATTGGAGAAGTTGATATATTGATTAATAATGCTGGAATAGAGGAATACAATTATTTCCAGGATTATGATCTGAAATACATTGAAAAAATTACTACGGTGAATCTTATAGCAGGTATGGAACTAACCCGTCAATTCCTACCTCAAATGTTGGACCGCGGTGGTCATATTGTCAATATTTGTTCTTTGGCAGCAAAAAAGGGAGAAAGTTTCAACGCAACATATTCCGCGACTAAAGGCGGGCTGGCATTATTTACGGATGCCTTACGGCAAGAAGTTCATGGCACTTCAGTTGGGGTATCTGCGATTTTTCCCGGTTTAGTAAAAGATGTGGGCATGTATTCTGATAGCCAGGTAAAAGCACCGTTAATTTTGGGTACAATTTCTTCAAATAAAGTTGCTGGTGCAGTAATTATGGCAATCAAAAAGAATAAACCAGATGTAATTGTGAATTCAGGTCCATTACGACCTTTATTAGCAATTAATGCATTATTCCCAAATTTTGGAAATTGGTTTGCCAGGGTTACTGGGATTTTCGATTTTTGCAGAAAGCGAGCTGATTTAGGCGAATAATTTCTAATAACTTACCCCAAGTGAATCAAATAAGAAGTATTACATCTGCCCTAAGAACACTTAATGGATTGCAAAATTATGAGCATTCCGCGCCATCATTTGTTAATGAGGAAGATGATCATTATCCAGGGCTAAGTAATGAAGATACACCGTTAAAGATTTTCCATCCACAGAATCCAAATGGTGCTGTTTTAGTATTGTATCCCGGCGCATCTGCAAAAGGCGAAGCACACCCTAAAATGATCACTTTGGCACGGTCCATAGCTGTAAATGGCATCCAGGTATATATACCACGCATTCCACCGCTCATTGATCTAAAATTGTCCAAAAGTATTTTGGAGTGGACCGTCCATTTTTACCGGTGGTTAAAGACACAACCTGAGCATGAGAATAGTCCAATCAATCTAGCCGGTATTAGTTTTGGAGGTGTTATTGTTTTGAAAGCATGTTTAGATCCATTCTTATTACAGCGACCGCCCAAATCTGTTATAGTGTATGGTACTACATACGATGTAAAAACCAGTATGGAATTCATGTACAATGGTAGAATAGATCACAATGGTAATATCATCAAACTGACGCCTGACCCTTGGAGTGTAATTGTTTTATTTCACAATTACTTAAATCAAGTTGATGTAGGGTACCCAACCAATGGTGTTCAAAAAGTACTGCAACTTATGGTGCTCGATCAGGATGATCAAGCGCAAGACCTAATTGAGGATTTGGTGGGTGAGGAAAAAGTTTTAATCAAGGATATTATTGAATTGAACATGTCTGATGAGTTCAATAGAATTATGGGTATATTTTTCCGAGATTGTGCTGATCAAATTGAATTTATTTCTCCTAAATACTGGTGTAAAAACATTAGCAATGAGGTATATATCTTGCACGGAACGTATGATACACTTTCCCCATTTACAGAATCAATTAAATTGGATAGTGAATTATCAAACAGTCATTTGCTCATTTCTGGTATATTTAAACATAGAGTATTATCCAGTGAAATGTCTATTTTTTCGAAATGGAAAGAGACCTTGAAAATCATTAAGTTTCTATCAAAATATTATCGAGGAGGATTACTTCCATAATTGGGGTTAATGGTGAATGGTTTAATTTGATTGGTAATTGAGCTTATATTACCTAATCTTTTGGCGCAAATTCTGTAACACTCTATCTAAATCATTTAATATATGTCAGAACAAAAAAGCAAAGAGAAAAAGCCGTCCTATACTGAATTTACCTTGGATATGTTCTCCCGGAGTTCTGGAAAAAATCATGCGGAAATAAAACAATTCAACCAATGGCGTGAAGATGTCGTAAGTGCGGACAAATATACATTTGAAATGCCCCATCTAACACCGCAGACACCCGAAATAGTTGTTCGAAGAATTCATGGTGATGAGCATAGACTTTTCAATTTTTCAAGTTATAATTATCTGGGTTATGCCAATCATCCTGAGGTAATTAATGCTGCGAAGGATGCATTAGATAAATTCGGCCTTGGTGCCACCGGTAGTCCGTTGCTTAATGGCACTTTTGATATTCATAAACAGTTAGAACATGCCCTTACAGATTTTTTTGGTCAAGAGGGTTACGGTATATCATTATTCTCCTCAGGCTATGGTGCCAATATTGGTGTCGTATCTAGTTACATTCACAAAGGTGATTATGTTGTACTGGATCATTCATCACACGCATCATTGATTGATGGTGCCGTAATGTCTCAAGGTACGCTTAAACTATTTAGACACAATGATGCCGAATTTCTTGAAAGAATACTTAAAAGGATAGCTAAGGAAAATAGACGGATACTTGTTTGTGTGGAGGGAGTATACAGCACCGGTGGTGATTACGGGAATTTAAAGGATATCGTAACGGTCACTAAGAAATATGGCGCATCAATTTTAGTGGATGAAGCACATTCTCTCTTGGTTGCCGGCGCAACGGGCCAGGGGGCCATTGAAAAGTTTGACGTATTAGGAGATGTTGACCTTCTTATTGGAACATTCAGTAAATCTTTTGGTGGTGTTGGTGGTTGTTTATATGCAAAACAGGAATTGATTAACTACGTGAACTATTATGCCAGATCGCGCATGTTTTCCTGTGCGCTGGACCCAGCGGTAACGGGGGGTATATTAAAGGCGCTTGAATTAGCCACAGGACCTGATGGATATGCAAAGCGTAAACGTATCGTTGAAAATGCTGATCACCTTAGATCTTTGCTAATAAACAAGGTGGATATTGGAACCTCACAGTCATGGGTGATACCTATTATTTTTGGCGATGAACGTAAATCGATCCCGCTGGCTGATTATTTAATGAGAAAAGGATATGATTTTTCTATTATGATGTTTCCAGCAGTAAAGAAGAATAAGTCTATTATCCGAGCATTTGTTACGTCTGAGCATACAAAAGAACAACTTGAAGGGTGCGCCGAAGCATTGATTGATGCTGCCAAGGAATATGACTTCGCATTATAAAAGATGGTGATATTATGACAGAACAGGTAGCGGTGGATAATCTCATCATTTGGGAATTTGATTTTGCCATGACCACATTTTACGAGGTCGACACAGATCTTATTACGCCATTATTACCAAAACAGATTAGTCCAATGGAAATAGTACCTGGTGTTTCATTGTTGAATATTACTGCCTTTAATTTTCCTGAAGGCGGACTTGGTCACCTCCCCAATTTCCAGGAATTAATTGCCTCTATCATTGTTACGCCTGACTTATCACGAGGAGTTCCTAAATTCGCAATGTATGTCTTTTCCCTGGGCAGTACCTGCCAGAAACATCTGGATCACAGCGCCGATTATTATAAACTGCCATCCTATAAAAAGCTTGAATATGGAAAAATAAACCGATTAGATAATACCCTTGAATTCGGAGATACAGATGGGTCAATACTAACTATGAATAACTGCAGTACTAATATTGGAGATTTCCTTGGGCATGAACGGTATTTTCAAGCCTTTGTGTTACAAGATGATAATTTATTTATCGCTGATTTGTATTTAAAGGCAGCACTGTTTGAACACCAGGATCAAGGAGATGCAGGTATTATAAATAATCACCCATTTTTGAAAGGCCTTGAGTTATTTGACGAGGAAAGAGTCCCTTATCTACAAATGCTCCTTGAGCCAGGAACTAGAGGAAAACAATTTTATTATAAACCAGAGAAATACGGTTAAACAGGTGCAAATTATAGTTAATTCATGGCAAGTAATTTTCACTTAATTGGAAACTCATTCTTCCCAGTCTTCAACAACAAATAGCTCAAAAATTATAGCGTGTATAGTGAATCCAGCCGGACGGGATGGAGAATCACTGAAACTCTGGGAATCTGCTAAACCAAAACTGGAAGAGGCCGGATTTCAAACAGAAGTTCATTTCACGGAAAGAGTTGGACACGCCTCAGAAATTGCATTTTCTCTTAAAGATCGCGAGGACATCGATCTTGTTGTAGCTAATGGCGGTGATGGCACAGTACATGAAGTAGCATCTGGATTAAGGGGTAGCAATCTTCCTCTAGGCATAATGCCTGGTGGGACAGGTAATGATATTGCCCGAAATCACGGCTATCCACTGGAAGACTTGGAAGCAATTATTAACATAATTAAAGATGGAAAAGACCGTCATGTAGGCGCGCTCCGGTTAGAAGCCGTACCTATGCCTGGTGAAAATAATTATCCAACACCGGCTGTTAACCCAGAGTGGGATGGTAAAGCAATTAAGCCCGAAAGAATTGTCCGCTGGATATTTTTAGAATCTGATGGTGGTATTACCTCAACAATATCTAGAGCAAAGCTGAGCCGCGCCAAATGGATACGGGGAAATATAAAATATACGTATCTTGGTGTGACTGAAATTTTACGCTGGAAACAGCGTTATGCCTGGGTCAAAATCGATGACAAGCCTGGTGAAGTGGTTGATTTTACACTTTTTGTCTTTTCAATGTCAGAAATGTTCGGCGGTGGATATCGAGTTGCCCCTGGTGCGTCTCCAATCAATGATCATGGTTATTTATGTACTGGGTGGGGCTTGGGTAAATTACAAATGCTATTATTAATGGGGCCACTACGCGTAGGCAAACACGTAGGCAAATGGGGTATTACACTTGAGCCATGTAAAAAATTTGAAATTCTAACTGTGGATGAAAAGGGTGAACCATGTGAATTATCCCATGAACCGCCAGTGACGATAAACGTGGATGGTGAACCGTGTTTACAAACACCAGCAACACTTGAATTTTATCCAAAACAACTTTGGATAAGAGGTGCGCAAGAGGTTTCTTGGGATAAAGTTTAATCCGCCTTTGGTTTGGGCGGACCCAGTTGGCCTTCGGACGCAGCGATAGTTACAGCAATAGTAGCGTCGCCAGTCACATTAACTACAGTACGCAACATATCCAGAATACGATCGACACCTAGTATCAATGCAATCCCAGTACTAGGAACACCTATCGCTTCCAAAATGATCACTAGCATGATTATACCAGCACCCGGTACAGCCGCAGTTCCAATAGAAGCAAGGACTGCTGTCAGAACTATGGTTAACTGATCGCCAACATCGAGGTCTAAGCCCAAAGCCTGAGAGATAAACACTGCTGCCACAGCTTGATACAATGCAGTGCCATCCATGTTTATCGTTGCGCCAAGAGGCAGTACAAAGGAGGATACTTCCTCACTTACACCTAGCTCATCCTCGCAACGTTCCATGGTTACCGGGAGGGTGGCTCCACTGGAACTGGTAGAAAATGCCAGAAGCTGGGCCGGGCCAATACCAGTGTAAAATGTTTTTAACGGCATTTTGGAATATGATCTAAGGATTGCAGTATATGTTACGGCCATATGAATACCGAGACCAATTATTACTGCTATCATGTAATAGCCTAAAGCACCCAATAGCTCGGCAACCTGACCGGGGTCCTCACCCGCTACTTTATTTATCGTTTGTGCAATAAGTGCAAAGACACCAATTGGTGCCATCAGCATAATAATATCCACAAGTTTAATAATCACATCATTCAATCCTTTAAAAACATCCAGAACCGGTTTGGCCTTCTTTTTTGGAATCTGAATTAGTCCAATACCAACAAGAAGCGCGATAAATACAACTTGTAGCATATTTCGATTGCTGGATGCTGATTGAAAAAAGTTGCTTGGAACCATATCAACAATAGGTTGTAATGGCCCTCTTTCTTTTACTTCCTGCGCCGAACCTGCTCGAGATGATGCATCCGCTTGATAGGTCTCCTGCAACTTAATTTGCATATCATCCGGTACATTATTCCCAGGTTGTAAAATGTTAACGATAACCAACCCAATCGTTACGGCGATTGCAGTTGTTATTACGTAAATAGTGATTGTTTTGCCGCCGATACGCGATAGTTTTCTCAGGTCGGATAATGAAGCCACACCAGTGATCAATGACGTTAAGACCAGTGGTACAGCGATCAATTTTAATAGACTAATAAATATTGTACCGAATGGTGCTACCCAAGCTGTTGTGAATCCACCCCAACCAATAATGGCGCTTGCAATACCAAATGCCAGGCCGAGGACCAGTCCAATGATGATCTGCCAGTATAATTGCATTTTAAACATTCTAGGAATTACCTCCTCATTTTGGCCTATCTATGAATGTGTTCTTTTTTGAATCATTAGATTTGATATCTTTATACTTATTGAAATAAGCGTCTCCGATACGGGTAATAAAGCCGATAATCTTTCCTGTTTTTTTATCTGGGTTTTCATTTTCATCTATACGTTTAATAACTGTATGAATAATATTATCAAACAGATCTTGGACATGGGCGAATAGTTCGCCAAGTCGAGTGGAAAGGGGTTTACTCATTTATGAAAGATAGGGCGGTTTGGAGATCAGAAGTTGGTTGGTTACAGGCAAAGTTTTTGCATACGTATACGGTTGGTTTCCCATTAATACTGTTTTGTGTACTGGTCCAACTTGCCAATTGTTCTAATTTGTTATCGTTACCTGCTGTATCTTTGAACAACAGTACTTTATGAGGCGCATAGCCAGCACGAATTGTATGTAGAAATCTTTTGGTATTTCTATCTCTACTATCACCAACTATTACAATTTCTTTCGAATTTTGCGTATCAAACATAAAAGCAGTAAGCATCAGGGTATATCCTGTTGGTACCCGATTCACATCTTCTGAGAAAGCGCGGATCGTTTTTTCCGCCAGTTCTGCCCAATTGGTATTGCCAGTCATACGGGTCAGCTTTACCATATTCATAACCGCTACGGAATTTCCAGATGGAATTGCACCATCATAGGCAGTTTTTGATCGTACAATCAATTTTTCTGATTGGTCAGACCCCAAGAAAAATCCACCGTTTATATCATCCCAGAAATCCTCTACCATGATATTCATCAGATCCAAGGCTTGCGAAAGATATTTTATAGCAAAAGTTGCTTCATATAGTTCTAGTAAACCCCAGGCCATAAATGCATAATCATCAAGATGAGCATCAAGGGCGGCTACGCCATTACGATAGCGTTTTAATAAGCGTTCTCCTTCTGAAATTGAATGTAGCACAAATTCAGCGGCCTTTTCAGCAGCATCTAGATATACAGGTTCATCTAGTACAATGGCTGCTTTCGCAAGTGCTGCGATCATTAATCCATTCCAATCTGTGAGTATTTTATCATCTTTTAAAGGATGGATTCTTTTTTCACGAACATTGAATAACTTTTCTCTGGCAGACTCCAACTCGTTGTTTCCATTGGCATTGTAATTTTTTAAGTGAGGAATATTCAGTCTGGTTTCTTTTCCGCTTGATTCATCTCTGTAATTTCCTGATGTTGTAATTGAAAAAACATCATTGAACTCTTTACTGTAATCTTTCCCTAATACTTCTGTAATCTCTTGCTCGGTCCAGATATAGAATTTTCCTTCTTCGCCTTCACTATCAGCATCCTCAGCAGAATAAAAACCACCTTCTGATGCAGTCATATCGCGAAGAACATAGGTGAAAATTTCCCTTGCTGTTTGCGCGAATATCTCATCTCCGGTAATATGATATGCTTCTGTATAAGCCATGGCTATCATGGCTTGGTCATAAAGCATCTTTTCAAAATGTGGTACGAACCAATGACGATCTGTGGAATAACGGTGGAATCCAAATCCGATGTGGTCATAAATACCGCCAAGGCGCATTTGCTTTAAGGTTTTTGTGGCCATATCAAGGGCAATTTTGTTATCAAAACTGTGATAGTAACGCATGAGAAATATCAAATTATGGGGAGATGGAAATTTTGGTGCCCTGAAAAACCCGCCATATTCTTCATCGAAACCATTACGAAACTGATCATAGGCCCTAGTGATCAATTCCGTTGAAAAGTTGTTACCGGCTGGCTTTGAGTTAAGCCGATTAAGGTAGTTTTTGACCTGACCAACAGAAGTCATTATATCTTGCCGTTTAGAGGTCCAGGCATCAGTGATCATTGGTAAAATTTGGAACAGTCCTGATCTACCACCGCGCTTGTCTTTTGGAAAATAGGTACCAGCAAAAAATGGTTCTTTTTCGGGTGTCATTACGATTGTCAGAGGCCATCCTCCGCCACCGGTCATTGCCTGACAAACCGACATGTACACATGATCTATTTCTGGCAGTTCTTCTCGATCTACTTTGATTGAAATGAAACTGTCATTTAATAATTTTGCAACACTATCGTCTTCGAAAGATTCGTGTTCCATCACATGGCACCAATGACAAGTAGAATAACCAATAGAAAGAAAAATAGGGCGGTCCAGTTCCTTTGCCTTTTCAAATGCTTCCTTACCCCAAGGATACCAATCAACTGGATTATCAGCATGCTGCAGGAGATAAGGACTTTGTTCATTGGAGAGACGGTTCATTTTTAATCCTTTGTTTTTATCATAATGACTATCTGCTTTTGTTTTCGATGTACACCCCGAAAAAACGAGGAGTAAGAACAATAAACCTATTTGTTGGTATCGTACCATAGCCGAACTTGGAATTTGAGCATGTACCCTGTAATTTCAAAACTTAACCGTTTATAATACACTAAAATCCATAATCTATAAATGATAAATACATGATTTATCTGGGTGTTATCTTAGTTTATCTTTTTGCGTTGATCGCTATCGGTGCAGTCAAATCACGTAAAATCCATACACAATCAGATTTTGCACTAGCTGGCAGGGCGCTTACACCGTGGGTCTTGGTAGGAACAATGCTGGCAACTTGGATCGGCACTGGATCCATTTTAGGTAATGCAGGAAAAACCTATGAAACTGGTATGGCCGCACTTATGCTGCCCATTGGCAGTACCTTAGGGATTATATTATTAACACGAATTGCCGGCAAAGTCCGCAGCTATGAGAAATATACTGTGCCTGAGATAATTGGTGATCGTTATGGTCCTGCAGCGAGGAATCTGAGTGTCATTGCTCTGGTAATGGCATATATGGTAATTGTCAGTTATCAGTACAATGCTGGTGGAGCAGTACTTTCCACAGTTTTGACTGATAATACAGGCAGGTCCTTGATCAGTATAGAATCTGCTACGATTATTGCAGCTGTATTTATTATTGTCTATACAATGCTAGCAGGTCTCTTGAGCGTTGCCTATACTGACGTAGCTAATGGTGTCATCATGACCTTAGCGCTTATTACCGCTTTTCCCATATTATGGATCAAAGCAGGAAGCTGGAGCGGCATGGAAATTGCTTTTGCAGCAATGAATAAATCCCAACATATGCAGTTTGGTGGCGTTTATTCAACTCTGGATATGATCAATTTTTGTTTACCACCCTTCCTCTTAGTGCTCGGGGATGCCAATATGTACCAGCGTTTTTCTGCCAGCAAGGATGTGCAAAGTGCACGCTATTCTACAACCATTCTAGTCTTTGCTGTGTTGTTTATTGAATTGCTTATAATTGCATCTGCCTGGGTGAGTTCCAGCATGATCCCGGAAGCTGAAGTGGGCAAGCATGTCTTGATTTACGCTGCCCATCAATTTTTACCGACCTTTTTGGGTGCAATCATGTTGACCACTATCATAGGAATCATTATTTCGACTGCTGATTCATTTTTGTTAGTACCTGCTAATACGCTAATTAGGGATATTTATCTCAATTATATTAATCCCCAGGCTTCAGAGAAAAATATTGTCCGGTTGAGCCGTTTATTGGTTTTACTGCTAGGTATTATTGCTTACATCGTATCCATAGGTTTCTCAAAATCTTCTGGTTTCTTCGAACGCGCACTCTATGCCTACACTATTTATGGGGCTGCCATAACCCCTGCGCTGGTGGCCGCGTTATTCTGGAGGGGTGCTACAAAAGAAGGTGCAGTCGCTTCCATTATTTGTGGAACACTGGTAACGCTTTTTTGGAAAGAACTTCCTGGCTTGTGGTTCTGGCTGCCCACCGAATGGTATGTTTCCCTAGATGAAGTTCTGCCGGCAATCACTGGTTCTTTACTGGCTTTAATAGGTGTTAGTTATCTCACTCGAAATGATGAAACCGTAAGTAAATAAACCTATTTTATTCTCGTAATTCAACCATTAGATTCGATTAATGGAGGATTGCCAAATAAATAAAGTATTACTGAAATTTTGTATCATAATTCTCTGTTCGTCCATTAGTTCGAATGGAAACAACCAAATTCAGCCAGACTAAGAAACTGATCATTTTGAAATAACATAGAGGATAATATGGGTGATTTTTTAGATAAGATACTTCAAATAGTTGAAGAGGATATTCTCCCTCTTGAACAGGACTTTTTAATGAATGGTTTTGTCCATGTTTTATCCCAATTAAATGAATGTCGGAAAAAAGTCAAAGAACAGGGCCTTTGGACGCCTTATTTGTCAGATGAGTATGGCGGGATGGGACTCACTCTAGTAGAATTTGCTGCGGTTAGTGAATTGCTGGGAAAAACGCCTTTGGGCCATTATTGCTTTAATTCTCAGGCACCCGATATTGGAAATATTGAATTATTGAAGGACCATGGCAGCGATCAGTTAAAATCTGAATTTCTGCTGCCCTTGATTGCGGGTGAGATTCGAAGTTGTTTTGGCATGACCGAACCGCAACGTCCTGGATCCAACCCAACCTGGATGGACACATTAGCTGTTAGAGATGGGGATGATTATGTTATTAATGGAAACAAGTGGTTCACCAGCGCAGCGGATGGGGCCAGTATTTGTGTTGTGATGGCGGTAACTGATCCCGAAGCGGAAAATAAATATGAGCGGGCAAGTATGTTTGTTGTACCAGTAGATAATCCTGGATTTGAAGTTGTACGCAACATACCGGTAATGGGCGATGTAGGTGAAGATTATATGAGCCACGGAGAGACTAGACTGACAGATTGCCGAATTCCAACTACGAATATTATTGGAAAAGAGGGAGAAGGGTTTATTTTGGCTCAGGAAAGATTGGGTCCCGGAAGAATTCATCATTGTATGCGCTGGATTGGCATTTGCGAGCGGGCTTTGGCGTTAATGTGTGCACGGGCTTCTAGTAGAGAACTCAGCCCTAATAAATTTCTGGCGGAAGAACAGACAATTCAAAACTGGATTTCTGAATCTGCTGCTGAAATATATGGTGCTAGGTTAATGGTACTAGATTGTGCAAAAAAAATTGAAGCACACCAGACCAAGGGTGCGCGTAAAGAGATATCCATGATCAAATTCCATGTTGCTGATGTACTAATGAAGGTACTGGATAGAGCAATACAAGCCCATGGTGCACTTGGCATGACAGAATATACCCCACTATCATTCTGGTACCGCCATGAACGTGGTTCACGGATCTACGATGGTGCGGATGAGGTGCATAAAAGTTTCGTAGCTAGAAGCATCCTCAAAGATCACCTTGACTAATTCTGATACTATTCCTGTAAGGCCTGACGAAGCCTTCGATGAATCCCGCCTCGAAGCATACTTAAAAGGGCAACTGGAGGGTAGTGATAATTCCCTTGCTGTCCGGCAATTTGGCGGTGGCAAAGCAAATTTGACCTATCTCCTAGATTATGGTGAACGCGAATACGTTTTACGCAGACCTCCCCTGGGACCAGTGGCACCAACAGCACATGATATGGCCAGGGAATACAAAGTCCTTTCAGTATTGTATGAAAATTTTCCCTATGCGCCCCAAGCGCTGCATTTTTGCGATGACCAGGAAATTATTGGTGCGCCATTTTTTATCATGGATCGCAAAGTAGGGATTGTAATTCGCACAACATTACCGGATAATTTTGAAAAAATGGCAAATGGTCCAGAATTGATCAGTGCACAATTGATCAATGTTCTGGCTGAATTTCATCAAGTTGATTATGGTAAACTTGGACTTGGGAATTTAGGCAAACCAGAAGGGTTTGTGCAGCGCCAGGTGGAGGGTTGGAAAAAACGCTGGGATAAGGCAAAACATGAAAATCTGCCTGCAGTAGAACAGATTTATAATTGGCTGAGTGACAATATTCCTGAGACAACATTCTATAGCATCATTCACAATGATTATAAGCTGGACAATGTAATGTACAATGCAAATGATCCGGGCAAACTGATCGCAGTATTTGATTGGGATATGTGCACCTTAGGTGACCCACTATGTGACTTGGGATCTTTACTTAGCTATTGGTGTATTACTTCCGATCCAGTATTTTTCCAAAAAGCCGCATCTATGCCAATTGATGATCGTTTTTATTCGAGGGAACAGATGATTCAGCAGTATGCTGAAATGACAGGCTTTGATGTTTCAAATATCCGCTTTTATCACGTCCTGGGTCTTTACCGACTGATCGGTATCGCTGCCCAGATCTATATCCGATTTATCCGGGGACAAACTCAGGATAAACGATTTGCCATTTTTGGTGATTTGATAAATTTTGTTTCCCAGTATGGCGTGGAACTTATTGCGGACGCTTGATCCTGGCTAGGCCAGGATAGATCAAGCTGCCAAGATATAATACACCGTTTTCTTCCTCAACGCTGGTTATAGGGGAATATGATTCAAGATCTGGGTCCTGCAGGTTATGGATCACATTACCATTTCCATCGATACCAAGTACAAATCCATGCCTGACCGGTGCGGGTTGCATGAATAGAGGTAGTCGGAAAACTATTTTCCGTAAAAATGGTTTCGGCGCCAGTGCATCGGCATCAGCATTCCGCGGGGTGTACATCGCTATCCAGAATATGCCCTTACTGCCTGTTGATATACCATCGGGGAAGCCAGGCATATTTGTAAATATTTTTTCTCTTGAACCAGTCTTAGGACCCTGTAGCCAGTATTTGCTTACTGAATAATCATATGTTTCATTGAACAGCAGAAACTGACCATTGGGATCAACAGCGACACCGTTGGCGAAGTAAAGCCCATCCAATAGAAGTGTTAATTTTTCTGTAGCCGGATCGTAACTGAGAATTTTTCCATGGGGGCGGTGTTCAAACAAATCTGCCCTGTAATCATGAATGCCAAATTTCTCTGATGCATCCGAGAAATAGATCATGTCATCAAGACCGATATCAACATCATCAGTAAATCCAAATGGTATTCCATCAATTTCAGTTGCAAGTACACGGATGGTCCCATTTTTGTCAGCAGATAAAAGTCCTTTCACCGCGTCAGCTATGATCAAATTTCCGGCACTATCAAAGTCTAACCCCAGCGGGCGACCCCCTGTTTCTGTAAAAACTCCAAGCCTTGCACCACTGGCTGAATAGCGGATGATTCTACCATCAACAAAGGAACCATATATACGACCTTCATCGTCAATATCTACATCCTCAGGTCCGATACCTTCATCCTTGCCGATAATCTCCACCGCAGCTAAATAATCATTTACCGCATATTGTCCTTCCAGCGCCGGGGCTGGGGGAGGTTGCCAGGTAACTGGATCAATCGGCACTGGCCAAGCTATAAGATACAAGACCATTAAGAAAATCAAACCAACGCCATAACGAATAATCATCATGATGTCACCCTTTCTAATTATCCGAATATTCAATTCCAGAAAATCCTGGAAGTGAATCTAAAATATTGGGTCCCATTAGTTTTGACGGTGTGTAGTAACCACCTGCAAATTCTTTTTCCAAAAGATTTTTTGCGACTGCCATGGCCCCAAAGCCGGTCACGTCGTACCCATTTGCTACTTGGAACTTCCCGGAGCATGTCTGTCCGGAATCATTTTTGACCTCAGCCCAGACCCACATTCTGGATTGGGCTCTCTTTTCATCACTGTCACCGCCATTAACAATTTTCTTCTGCAGTTTATTCTTAATAAAATTTTGCACGATTCGGAGTTTCATAATAAACAGCCATTTCCGTTGTTTTTTAATCTTATCAATGCCCTTTTTCGGGCGGGGTGTGTACACCGTGATGTTTGGAATGCCAGTTGAATAATAGGCTGTTGCTACATCGCCCCAGGGAATACTCATTGCCATTTTCGGTCCTTGTCCATAATCGATTTTTTTTACAGCATGGGCCAAAGGAACATGCTCAATAATACCATTACTTCTTATTCTTCCACCATTAGCCAATCCTTCGATGGATGTCTTGGCTGTGCCAATGCTTGGCCGGCCATTTTCACTAAAAAAGCAGATATTCAGTTCGGTAGCATCGGGTAGTTTTTCTTTTAGCAGATATGATAAACAGTCCGTCGGTATAACGTCGAATCCAGTGCCGGGACAAAGAATTATCCCTGCTTTTTCCGCATCTCTATTTTTGCTTTCCGCATACACGAATACATCAATTTCACCAGTTATATCAATATAATGGGTCTTGGACCTGAGACAGCTGTCAATAAATGGTTTTGCAGTCTGAGAATACGGGCCTGCAGCGTTTATCAAGACGGATACATTAGCTAATTTTTCATCAATTACATTTGGATCATCGAGTGCAAAGATGGAATAGTCAAATCCGTGTTTATCAGCTAGCGTACTAATTTTTACCTGGTTTCTTCCAGCCAGTACAGGTTTAATCCCGGCACCGACTAGCTCTTTAATAATAAGCCGCGCTGTATAACCATTAGCACCATAAAGCAATAATTTTTCAGACATTTTTCCCTTTTGTGTTTTTATTATTGTATCGTCCAATTTAATATGCACTATATTGTAAATGTGATTTTATTATTTTCTGTCATTAGAATAATCATTTTTTTGATTGTTATTTATTAACCGTAACCTAATTATTTAATTTTGAGATATTAAAGTGAAGAATAAATTTATATTAACTATCTTGATCCTTGTATATGTATCCCAAATTAATAGTCAGGGTGAACCAATAATTGAACAGATAAAACCATTATATATGCTTCCTAATAATATGCCTTTACAAACAAAAATACTTTGGGCAGAAAACGGTATCCTCAGAAAAACAAATCTTTTTCAAATAGATCGGCCCCGGGAACTTGAACTGCGCACGAAAATGCTGCAGCTGCACCAGAAGCTGGCCCTGGGTACCTTAGGATTGATGTTTGCCCAGGGATATCTGGGTTTCCAGTTACAGGATGCCACAACAAATTACATGGAATTAAGTGATCGCCATGCTGCTCTGGGTAAGGTTGCTTTTGGATCCTACCTCACTTCAGCGATGTTGAGTTATACCGCACCCCCAGCATTGCGCTATAACCGAAAAATTGATTCAATCAGGATCCATCGTTGGCTGTCAATCGTCCATTTTGCAGGAATGATTGCATTACCATCCTTAGGTAAAATGGTTTCCAATCCAGGGAACTATAACCTGACCTATGATGAAGCACTTACGATACATCGCAGTGTAGCGTTCATAACAATCAGTTCGATGGCTTTGTCAGCGTTAATAATATTCTTACCATTTTGATATGACTGTTAGATTTACTTTTCTTTATCTATTGCCATTCCTGCTATTCGGGCAGACCTTTGAAGTGAGTAAGGCCAGTAAAATTACCTATTACGGTTCACATTATGCCCATGACTGGCAGGGGCATTCTTCAGGCATCAGAGGCAGAATTTTATATGATGCTGATGACCAAACAGCAAACAGTTGTTCTCTGCGTGTCGATCTGGCATCCTTTAATAGCGGAGTTTCAAACCGAGATTCAAATATGCTTACCAACCTGGACGCTTTTCAATACCCAGATGTAATGTTTGTTTCAAATGAGATTTCCGTGGAGGGGATAAATGCATCCATCAAGGGACAACTTACATTTCATGGAATAGCAAAAGATATAAACCTCATAGCAGATATATCAGTCACTGATGGATTTAAAGCGGAAGGATCATTTACTATTCTGCTATCTGATTATGAGGTTGAAAGACCCGCATTACTTTTTAAAAAGATCGGAGACGAAATGAAATTAAAATTTCATATTGTTGCAAAATGAATTTTACCTCAATAGCTGAAATTTAATTCAATAGAATAAAATTTAACTGGTTCGATCTGCATCGCTGCACTGCGTAGTTGAACATGTCCTTGCCATTAGCTATATACCTTTTCTTATTGATTAATTGAAAATACGATCAGTGAATTAAAAGAAAATTTTATAATACAACGGTGTGGGCAGCCATCGTGTCGCATATAGGATCATTTTTACCTGCCAGGGTAGTATATATGTTTTTTTACCATTGTCTATTGCTTTTACCATTTTCCTGGCTGCATCTTCAGTTTCCAGTAAAAAGGGCATTGGGAATTTATTCTCGTCTGTCATTTCACTCACAATAAATCCTGGGCAAATTGCAGTGAGTTGAATTTTGTATTTCTTGAGCGCCATCCGCCAGCTATCGGCCAACATGCGTACAGCAGATTTGGAGGCCGAGTAGCCGCCATGAAAAGCAATGGGCCTGAAACTGGCAATGGAACTGATGATCACAATTTTCCCAGATGAATTTTCCTTCATTGTTGGCACAAAGGGAATAATTGAATTGGTAACGCCCAGGACATTAGTTGAAAAAACCTGGTTGATTTGGGTGGCTTCACCGGAACTTATTTTGTCAGAATAGGCCACCCCCGCGTTTGCAATGATAATATCAATACCATTGGCAGCAGCTATGAATTCTTTTGCCGTGTCTGCAGAACTATCCTGATCAGTAACATCCAGTGTATATGTAAACACATCTGCTGCGCCGGATTCTTTACACTGCCGGGCAACACTCTGCAGCTTTTCAGATCTGCGGGCTGATATGCCAAGGGTTGCACCGCGTTTAGCATATTCTATTGCCAGCGCTGCGCCAATTCCACTACTGGCGCCAGTTATAAATACTTTTCCACTCATAAGTTTTCCACATATTTACGGTTGGTTGATCTGCGAAATTCATCCAGGACTGAATATTCGCTGAAATTTTTCATGGTCAGGCGAAATAAAATTAATCCTTTGTTTGAAGATGCGTAAGCAACGGGTAGTTTAGTTTTTAAATTACGATCTCTGGTTACCAAGAATTCAAAGCGATCACCATCAATTTCTGTATTGGTAAAGCGCAGCTTGGTGCGCATAGCTTCCAGATCAAATTTTGATGCCAGGAGGGAACTGTAACCAATACCAAATAGCGCCGCTGCCACGATTCGCGCTGCCAGTGGATCTAAAGGATCATAACCTAAAATTTCCGCGGTTGTTTCTGGAACAAAGAAGAAGGGGATAGCGAATGCGTAATCAACGTAAAAATGAAACACTAGCCAATTTCGCAATGAGTTGGGAACTTCCTGTTTGCTTGTGTCCATTAGTAATTCAATTTAAGTTCTAAAAATATTCCGTCTTTATTCTAAAGAAAATAATGCTAGGAGGCAACTGATCACAATGAAAGGCGAAAATAGAGTTTCAAATCGCCTAGAGAATGTGGAATTATTGCTAGCCTGGGTTATCCCTGGCGCAGGTTTAGTCCTGGGAATCTATAAGTGGGTGATTCAAGAACACGCACCATATTTCTTCTTTTTCACTTTGATACCACCGATCGTTTTTGGCTATACTGTTGTATACCAGGCGACCCGCCACTGGAAACTCTGGGTGTGGCGCACCAACCTCAGTCAGGATGGTTTTCAACCTACCATTGGTTTGATCTGGGGCGGTATTACCCAGTTGCTGTTATTCTGCATGGGAAATTCCTTACCCTTTACCAGCACATTTGCCGGGAAGCTGGAATGGATAATCATTGTAATGTTTGTAATTACAGTTTTTGGTTTATTAAACGATATCCTTTCAATGGAAGATGGTTTTATTACCGTCTTCAACCGCGCTCATTATAGAATGGAGGGATCGGTGCGGTCCGTTCTTAGCTATGGTGTAGCGCTCTATGGCTTGTATTCATTTATTTATTCATTGATTTGCATGGTGGGTTATTCGTTCCTGATGGGTCCGGTGCCGCTCTCGTTTTTCGCCTGGCTGACCGGCATGGCATCTTTTTTACTGGCCATGCCCTTTTTATTGATCAACTATCGCAATTACCAGTTATTGGAACAATACAAGATCAGCAAGGAGGGTGGGGAAGTAAAGCCTGTTTCTGTTTCGTTACTGATTAAATACAGAAAACGAATTTTCCAAGCAGTGTTGGCTCTGATTGGTGCGGGCGTAGTGATTTTCGTTGCCTGGGTGATGGAAATGTCGAAACGTGATATCCCTGATTTTGTATCGCCTGATATCCATTTACCATATGCTCAGATCACGGCGCCGGGAGACACAAGTCTTCTGGTAGATCTAATTCCAGGAAAAAAAGGGCCATTTACCCTTTGTCCAGATTTTGATGCCCGGATTCGTCGCTATTCCTGGGTCCCGCAATATGAAGAGGATGTACTGACACTGGTACCTAACTATCATGAAACGGTGAGTGCAGTATCGCTGAATGATCAGGTCATTTCCATGACCGGTCCGATTAAAATACCTGGGGACCAGGCCGGGAGGGAATACAGGATTGGTATTAATGGTGCTGAGGAAAATCAGATTGCGGAATATGTGGTTCTTGTCTTGCCGACCAGTTTCCTGCCGCTGCGGGTAAAGATCCACAATTTTGATAATGTCGGCGATGGTTTTATTTATTCCGGGAATTTTGTCGTGCAGAAGTTCAGGGATTGGCCCATGATTTTTCGGGACAGTTATGAAGAATGGGGTGGAGAAGATGCCTGGGCAGCATTCTTTAATACGATTTATACTCGTTTTACCGTTCCGGAACAAGCGACCAAGCAAACCGATGTGCCTATTTCAGAGCAAGACCGGCCCTATTTACCATACATATATGTGCTGGACAAATATGGGACACCATTATTCTACAAGATGGCTGGCTTGGGCTTTGCCGCTTTCCGTCCTTATAAATATGGTTTTCATTTTGGGATGGTTCGTCAATATACCCAGTATGCTATTGGCCTGGGTCGGACCAACCTGCTGGATGAGAATTTCAAACCAGATGGTTCTCAGATCATCCCATTGACGGACGTGAAAACAGAACTGCATGATTTTCGCTGGTTGGATGATGGTAGGATTATACAGATTGGTACCAAGGAACATCCCTGGCCGGATGGTCGATTAGAAAAAATTGAAAGCGGTTATATCTACATTACTGATGAAGAAGGGAATGTACTGCTGGAATGGGATTCCTTTGACCATGTACCCATTGATTTAAGTGTAGCACCGGTGGAAGACTGGTCCATGCGGACCTACGATTACTTTCACATGAATAATGTCGCACCGTTACGTGATGGAAACTACCTGGTCTCAGCTAGACATACACAGACAATCATGAAAATTGATGGCACCACAGGGGACGTACTCTGGCATATGGGTAAGGGCCGCGCAAATGAATTTACTTTCATAGATGATCCTTATAATGGCTTTTCGCACCAACATGCCTCCTATGAACTGGAAAATGGGAATATCCTGCTATTTGATAACGGCTTGGACCATATACAAAAACTATCCCGAGTTCTAGAATATAAGGTTGATGAGGTAACCAAGACTGCAACATTGGTTTTCAGCAAGGAGTTCCCAATGTACCAGGCTTATGTAGCAGGAAATGCTTATCGCCAGGATAATGGCAATACGATCGCTGCCTTTGGTTCGCAAGGCTACGTGGAGGAATTTGATGATCAGGGCTGGCCGGTACTTTCGTACCGACAAGGTGGCTTGATCTACCAGGCCATGAAGGCCAGACTTCCCTGGAAAAATGAATAATTAAAAGGAGCGGCTCATGGCTAAAGAAAACCAGTCTTTCGAAACAAAACTGATCCATGCCGGTGAACCTAAGCCCCGCATAGATGGCGCAATAAATGTTCCCATATTTCAAAGTTCGACTTATGAATATGCCGGAGAGGGCAGTTATCACGATGTACGCTATCTACGGTTAAGTAATACACCAAATCACCTGGCCCTGCACAAAAAGCTCGCCGCCTTGGAAGGAGCAGAAGCAGCATTGGTTACATCAAGCGGAATGAGTGCCATCACCACTGCCTTACTCACATTTTTGAAGGTAGGTGATCACCTGCTGGCTCATAATACATTATATGGCGGTACCGCTGACTTTGTAAATAATGAATTGGCTGGATATGGTATTGAACGTGATCTGATCGATGCCACAAACCCCAGTGATTGGGATTCCAAATTAAAGCCGAATACAAAGGTGATCTATGTAGAAACGATCACCAATCCAATCATGGATGTACCGGAACTAAGAAAAATTGTGGAATTTGCCAAAATGCATGCGCTCATTTCCATGATTGACAACACTTTCGCCAGTCCTGTACTGTATTGCCCTGTGGTACAGGGATTTGATCTTTCACTGCATTCCTGTACAAAATATATCAATGGCCATTCCGATATCGTCGCCGGTGCTGTGATTGGTAGCGCAGCTCACCTTGATCTAGTAACAAAAAATTTAAACCACTTGGGTGGTTCCCTGGATTCGAATGCCTGTTTTCTGCTGCATCGCGGCGTAAAGACACTGGCCTTGCGTATGAATAAACAATGTGAAAATGCTATGCTTATCGCCCCTTTTCTTGAAAATCATCCCCAGGTGAAAAAGGTGAACTACCCGGGCCTGGAATCAAGCAGTAGTTTTGAGCGTGCCCAAGAACATTTATGTGGTTTTGGGGCCATGTTAAGTTTCGAAATAGATGGTGATGTTGATCAGGCGGATCAATTTATAAACCATTTGCAGTATGCTATCAGGGCACCCAGCCTTGGCGGTGTAGAAACACTGGTAACCCGCCCGGTCACTACATCTCATGCGCTGATGGATAAAGCCGAACGAGAAGTGGCGGGCATTTCCGATACATTAATTCGTTACTCAGTGGGTATTGAAGCAGCAGATGATCTTATCGCAGATCTGCAGCAAGCGCTGGAACATATTGGTTAATATTAGAGATGTTGAGATAAAAAATATTAAGACTCAGACGTTCTCAACTAAGGGCGGGTTATTCTTATATTTATTTTCCGGTTTTGGTCCCAGGTCCCGCTGATAATATTCAAATGTTTTTCCCGTACTCTGCCAGTTATCCACCCGGCTGATGATCTTAATATCACCGGTAAATTTTGCGGATATTGATTCCTTCACGTGTCCGGTGATGTAGCGGATGTCATCCCGTTTTTTGGCCCAGCTGAGATACACCCGTTTGAGGATCTTGGCGTAACCGTTACCTTTAAACTTGCTCATAACCACAAACGCATATGTATATAAGGTGTTGGCCTTGTCAAAATTTTCATCCGTGCGGGCCCAGGGCTCGGTACTAAGCTCTTCCAAAGGAACGCCAATAATATAGCCAATGATCTCGCCGCGATAGCGAGCGATGAAGGGCAGGGAACCCTGTTTATTAAAATATTTTTGTATGGTAGTTCTGGTCAGGACTGCCGCTTTCCCGAATTCCTTGGACAAGTGCCGGGATATTTCGATGAGCTGGGGATGATCCTTTTCACCCACGTGTTCCATCAGTTCGATCTGAAATGGTCCGGAGGAAGCGATAACCCGGGATTTCGAGGCCAGTTTCACGGTTAAATTCAATTGTTCCATATAGCAGCGAATTTAGCCACCAAATTTGAATATGGGTGAAAAAACATCGGCAATCCCTGCTTTCTGGTTGGCGGTAACGGAAGTAAATTCCCCGCCGGTGAAATCGTTTAACGCACGACTATCAGAGCATATTTCTGCCACAGGTTCCCACCTCTGCGTTGGCCTGGATATAAACCCTGAAGCACTCCAGATGAATTATTCGACTCTGGATGATTTAAAAGCGCACACCAGGAAAGTTATTAAGGCTACGGCAGGACTAGCGGCCGTATACAAACCCAACCTGGCATTTTTTGAGCGTTGGGGCAGTGCCGGTATAGAATGGCTGGAAGAGACCATGGAATGGATCGGTGATTCGGCCCTGACTATTGGTGACGCTAAGCGGGGTGACATTGGTAACACCGCCCGGCAACATGCTGCCAGCTTATTTGAATACTTTGGTTTTGACGCGGTCACGGTTAATCCTTATATGGGCCGCGATGCAATAGAACCATTTACACAGGCTAGTGAAAAGGGTGTCTTTGTACTTTGCCGCACATCCAATGCCTCCGCCGGTGATATCCAGGATAATGAAATCAATGGGGAACGGATTTTCGAGTCCGTTGCCAGGCTTGTGAGCAAGTTGAATAGCAATGATAATCTGGGGTTGGTGGTTGGCGGCACATCGGCCGCCGAAATTGCAGGAATTCGTGAACTGGCGCCGGGACTGCCATTCTTGATCCCTGGTATTGGGGCCCAGGGAGGCGATCTGGAAACCAGTTTCAGATCAGGGAATACGAATGGTATCGCGGTAATTAATGTTTCCCGGAGCATAATATTCGCTGGTAATCAGGGATCCAAGGATATCCGTGCTGAAGCACAGCGCTACGTAAAAATAATGCAGGATCTAAAATGAGTATTTCTGATCAGGTTTTAGATATTTTTCGAGAAACAGGCGCTTTATTGCAGGGTCATTTTATTCTCACTTCTGGCCGGCACAGCGGCACCTATTTTCAGTGTGCCAAAGTATTGCAGCACCCGGAACACTTACAGCGTTTTGCTAATGAGATCGTCGACCATTTCCGGGATCTGGCCGTTGACCTGGTCATTTCCCCGGCAGTGGGAGGCATTGTTCTGGGGTCAGAAGTAGGGCGTCAACTCAACATTCAAACAATCTTTGCCGAGCGTGAGCAGGGGGCCATGACCCTGCGCCGCGGTTTTGAGATACAAACCGGGAATAATGTATTGGTAGTCGAAGATGTGGTTACTACCGGTGGCTCTGTCCAGGATGTGATGAATGTGGTCACCAAAGCCGGCGCTAACATTGTTGGGGTTGGCGTATTGGTCGATCGGTCCGGGGGTGCAGCAAAATTGCATAATAATCAATTTTGTGTTACAGAACTGGAAGCGATAAGCTACGGGGCAGATGAAGTGCCGGAAGAATTAGCTAGTATTCCCGTTTTGAAACCAGGAAGCAGGAGTTTGAAATGAACCGAATAATAACATTAATAATGATTGGATCAATAATAACAACTAGTTGCGGAAAACAGCCGGATGTAGCGGTGATATCTACAAAATATGGTGAAATAGTTTTGGAATTTTATCCTAAAGGGGCAGAAAAGCACGTGGACAGCTTTATCACCCACGCGAAAAACGGATACTTTGATGGTACCACCTTCCACCGGGTGATCCCTGGATATATAATCCAGGGTGGTGATCCTAATTCGAAGGACGATGACCGTTCCAATGATGGCCTGGGTGGACACGCTGCGAATTTCTATGGTGAAGGTGAAGAAGAAAATCCCGAGACTTGGACGTTGCCGGCAGAATTCAATGATCGGCCTCACATTACTGGCACGCTTTCTATGGCCCGTTCCCCGGGGAGACCAAACAGCGCTGGAAGTCAGTTCTTTATTTGTGTAGGACCGACGCCGCAGCTGGATAATAAATACACGGTTTTTGGTCAGGTGGTCGAAGGACTAGATGTAATCCAGAAAATCGTGAATACGCCCCGTGATCGACGTGACAATCCCAAGGAAAAGGTGGAAATGACCGTTAAAATCATACCCCGCAGTGAAGCATTAGATAGCTAGGATGGGCGACCAGACCATTGGGTTGGCTCTCGGCGGCGGTGGTGCCCGTGGCGGGGCGCACATTGGGGCGCTCCAGGTACTGCATAACAATAATATTTATCCAACCATGATTGCCGGATCCAGCGCAGGTTCAACTATTGGGGCCATGTATGCGGCCTCTCTGGATCCGGACTGGATGGAAAACCGATTTAAGGACCTCATCAGTGGTGGAAAGCTTGCAGCGTTAGGCGATATGCAGGTCGCTGGTGAACGGGAATCAAGTTCCATCTGGGGGCAAGTAGCGCAATTCTTCAAGGACCGTGTTGAAATTATTCTGGCTATGAATAAACTGGGCCTAATGGATAGTAAAAAGATAAGGGAAATCATAGAATTCCTGTTGCCGGTAAAAACATTTGCGGAGTTACAGATACCAATGATTATAACAGCTACGGATGTACAGACAGGCCAGGCAGTGCTGCACGATTCGGGCGATCTGGTTGAGGCCGTGGTCCAAAGTAGCACGGTTCCGGGTATCTTCACACCCGCAAAAAAGGATGATATGTATCTCGTAGACGGCGGCGCAGCCATGCCTTTACCCGTTCCAGCATTGCAGGGCAAAGTGGATTATATCCTGGCCCTTGATATTTCCAAAACGGGGCTCAATAAACTGGATCGCTACAATATGTATTCCATCATAACTCGTGCAGAGACTATTCGCGGCATGCATTATACACGTACCCTGGCGGATCAGGCAGATTTTGTAATTCATCCGGATGTAGGTGATACACATTGGTCCCGATTTGATCTGTTTGATCAATTGATCAAGACCGGCCGGCAGGCTGCTGAGCAGCAGATTGACCTCTTGAAAGCTGATCTGAGCCGGCGCAAAGGCTGGACATACAAGTTCAAACAATGGGTTGGTCAAACGGGTTAGTTACAGTATTTTCCACGCCTGCAGAAAAAAATGGAACATTTCACTTAAATTCCGATCTAACAAAAGTAGACTTGTTCCACCCTTAGATAAAATGAGACAATATATTACTAAAAGTATTTTATTCTGCCATTTGCTGCTGGGGATAACCTACGGGCAATTTAAGACTCCGGTTACAGTGACGGCGGAAATAGCAGGTGCAGTCCGGGCCGGCGAGGTGGCCATAGTTACTATACAGGCGGCTATGGATGATGAGTGGCACATTTATGCCTTAAAGAATGCTGGAAAGGGTCCCATTGCAACGCGGGTCAATGTTAGCGGTGACCTAGTGGCTGAACAGGGACAGGTCGAACACCGCGAGCCAATTGAAAAGTTTGACGAAGGTTTTGGTGTCAAGACCAGGTTTTTCCAGGGGACCACTGCTTTCCGTGTCCCCATACTGCTAAAAGATGATGTTTCTGCTGGGCAGGGCATAGTAAATGCGTATATACTGTATCAGGTTTGCAATGAATCACTATGTTATCCACCGGCTGAGATTAATATTGCCGTACCATTGGTAATTGAGAGTGGTCCCGCGAGGGAAGATTATACAAACTTTGTTGCTGCTGCTGCAGCGGTCAGCAATTACGGTGAAATCAACCTGGACCAGGCCATAGCTGCCGGGTTCTGGTCGTTTGTGGCCTTGGCAATTTCCATGGCCTTCCTAGCCTTGCTAACGCCCTGTGTATTTCCCATGATCCCCATTACCGTATCCTTTTTCACTCATCAGGGTGAACTGGAGAATCGCAAACCCATTAACCAGGCTCTGGTTTATACGCTGGGTATTGTAGCAACATTCAGCATTCTGGGCATGATCTTGGCGGTTACGTTGGGAGCCTCTGGTGCCAACCAGCTGGCTGCCAATCCCTGGGTGAACCTGTTTATCGGTGCACTATTCGTTTATTTTGCATTGTCTCTTTTTGGCGCTTATGAGATCCAGTTACCAAAAGGTTTGCGACAGTTTTCTCTTGAACAGGAAAAGCGTGGCGGTTATGTGGGTACGTTATTCATGGCGGTCACATTTACCCTAACGTCATTTACCTGCACCGTGCAGTTTGTGGGTCTGTTGCTGGTTGCAGCGGCACAGGGGCAATGGTTCTGGCCCTTACTGGGTATGATTGTTTTCAGTGCTGCGTTTGCCTTCCCGTTTTTCTTCCTGGCCCTGTTTCCCCAATACTTGGCAAAGATGCCCAAATCAGGGGGCTGGCTCAACGCTGTAAAAGTTGTGATGGGCTTCCTAGAAATGGCCGCCGCTTTCAAGTTTTTCAGCAACACCGATCTGGTCTGGGGCTGGGGTGTTTTCACCTTTAATTCTGTTCTTGCTATTTGGACAATGATCATGTTTTTCACGGGCATGTACTTACTGGGCAAGATTCAGCTGCCCCATGATTCCAAATATGAAACATTGGGTGTGCCGCGGATGGTCCTCAGTTTATTTTTCCTGACCTTTGCCCTTTACATGGGTACTGGTCTTTTCGGTCGGCCGATCCATGGGTTGATATATTCCTATCTACCTCCCCAGCTTGGACAGGAAATGGGTGCGGCACAAGGAGAAGCTGAAACTGCAAAATTTGCCTGGTATTCTGATCTCGAGCTTGCGCTTGCTGAAGCCAGCATTATTCAGAAACCTGTTTTTATCGATTTTACCGGCTATACCTGTACCAATTGCCGCTGGATGGAAACCAATGTTTTTACCCTAAACGAGGTCCAGTTCAGGTTTAACGAATTTATCCTGGTCCATTTATATACTGATGGTGGCAAAAATTTTAAGGAGCATCAGCGCTATGAGATTGAACGCTTTGGTACGGCTGCATTACCCTATTATGTTATACTAAGTCCGGAAGATGATGTGCTGGCCACATTTCCTGGCATGACCAGAAATGTAGATGAATTTCTGGACTTTCTTGATAAAGGACTAGCCGGTTAGTTGGATTACTTAATGAGAACTTTTCAAACAGTTACAATTATATCCTGCCTGATACTATCAGTAGGCTGTGGGCAAAAACATGAAAATAAAAGTGCTGCCGCCGAACAGAGCAAACCTGTATCAGAAAAAGTAACTAAGAAAAACACTCCGCAGAAACCGGCTGCCAGCCCAAACCGTCCGCCTGGATCAACTCCGGCTCCTGATTTTACGCTGGCCACAACCACGGGTGAACTAGTATCCATGAGCGACTTGAGGGGTAAAGTAATATTATTGAATTTCTGGGGCACATGGTGCGGCCCTTGCCGTATGGAATTACCAGATTTTGTCAAACTGCATAACAAGTATAATAAGGATGGCCTGGAGATTGTGGGTATTACCATTAGGCGCGGTGAATCCATTAAGGATGTGGCCAAATTTCAGGAACAATGGGGGCTTAACTATTTACTGCTCAATGATATTAACGGCAATGAGGTTTCAGAAGTTACCATGGCATATAGTCAGGCTATAGGTCAGATGATCAACGGTATTCCCACAACACTAGTAATTGATCGGGAAGGTTTTATTGTAAACGGTTTTGTCGGTCCCCGTAGAGAACAGGTTTTCTACAACGCAATCAAACCTTACCTCTGATACCAATTAACTGGTCCATCCCATATTCGCCGGCTAATTTATTAGCTGGATTATTATTTTTTAATTTTCTTTTTAGTTATTTGTATGCTGAAGAATACTGGCAACAATATGTCCATTATAATATGGATGTGCAGTTGGATGTCGTTGAAAAAACTGTCGGCGGCACTTCGAAAATTGAATACACTAATAATTCTCCCGATGCCTTAGATCATATTCATCTGCACTTGTACCCAAACGCTTTTCAAAAAGGGTCTGTAAAATATCGCGAGTTCAAGCAGAATTACGGCCGCCGAACTCGTGCAGAAAAATTTATAAAGGGTTTTGAGGATTCTTTCAGTAGGGTGGATGTCCATAGCTTTAAAATTACCAGCAATGGGACCGTCTTGGCTGATACATTCAGAATTGATGATACGATTCTGTCAGCGCGATTGAATAAGGATCTACAGCCTGGTCAATCGCTTGCGATCGAATTAGACTGGACTCATTATATTGGAGAACAGGTCGAACGGGCTGGTCGGGTTGATGACCAGTATAACATGGCCCAATGGTATCCGAAAATGGTTGTCTATGATGAGCACGGATGGCATAACCTTCCCTTTCATGCATCTGGTGAATTCTATGGTGAGTTTGGTACCTATGATGTGAGCATCGATTTACCTGCATGGTATGTAATAGGTGCTACCGGTGTGGTCACAGAGGGTGATCCTGGCTGGGAAGCCGTCAGAGTGGACACTTCCAGGGATTTTGAAAAATGGCTGGAAGAATACCAGGAAAACAAATCAGAGGTGGATTCAACCCTTCGCCGAAAGGTATCATTTCATGCAGAACAGGTCCATGATTTTGCCTGGATCGCGTCACCTACATTTCTGTATGAGTCCGGATCCTGGAATGATATTGATGTCCATGTATTGTTCAACGAGGATAATGGTGAAAGTTGGACAAAAGAAGTGGTAGCCCGGTCTGAGCGAGCCCTGGAATGGCTTAGCACGAAATTCGGTATGTACCCCTATCCGCAGGTAACAACAACGGATCGCATTCGTGAAGGAGGTATGGAATACCCCATGCTGGTGATGAATGGCAGCGCAAGTGAAGGTCTAATTCTCCATGAGATTGGACATATTTGGTTTTATGGTATCCTGGGCAATAATGAGGTGACAGAAGCTTGGCTAGACGAAGGGTTTACAACTTTTCAGACCCGTTGGTACTTGATGAATCGCTACGGTGATCATGGATTTGATTTAGAGAATACAGAAAGGTATAAACGATTTCAGAAAAAGTATTGGCATTTCACCAATAGTCTTGGAAACAGTCAGTGGTCGGTAATCAATTTTCAGTTTAGCGGACGTGACGAGCCAATCAGTAAAAAATCTTACCTTTTCAAAGGTAACAGTTCCTATAGATATAACTCCTACACCAAACCGGGTGTTATGCTTGATGAATTGAAATATGTACTTGGTGATTCATTATTTATTGCCGCTATGCAGGAATATTATGACCGTTGGAACCTTAAACATCCCAACGAAACCCGGTTTAAGGCAGCGATGGAAGAGACTAGCGGTGAAGAATTAGACTGGTTCTTCGATCCCTGGTTGCATGATACCCAGGTATTGGATTATGGTATTAAAGATTGGAAAAGGTCGCAAAAATCCAACGGCAAATGGGCCGTAGATGTAGAGTTGGTAAAACACGGTACTCGGGAAATGCCCCAGTTACTAGAGGTGAATTTAGCAGATGGCAACAAGGAAAGGATTTGGTGGAAAAATCATCATTGGCGAAAAAAGGACACGTTTTCTTTTCAATTATCCAAAAAACCTGTGGCAATTGTCCTGGACCCCGATGTGAAAACAGTGGATGTTGATCGCCGTAACAATCATTCAAACGGTCTACCCCGTAAATGGATGTTTCGTTGGCCGGGGATGAATTGGAATCATCGTGATGCCTACTTGCAGCAATGGTCCCCATCACTTAATTACCATGAGCTTGATGGGTATATGCCGGGATTATGGCTGAGCAGGTCCTACGGATCCTGGCAGCGCGCCGATCTGCGTATCAATTATGGAATCGAATCGGAAGAGATATATTGGGATCTGCGTTCTACGCGCAAACCAGTACATCGCGGCACAGGTATTCGCTATAATTTTCATGCTTTTTCCCAGGGCGGACTTTCCGGTATTAGCTGGAACATGGATAAGTCCTGGATTCATTGGAATTCCAGCGCGCCCAATCATTCTTCCTCATTGGGTTTTTACAGCACCACTGCTACGGGTACGAGCCGAACAAATTTGTTTGAGATTGGCCGTGTTACCATGGTATTTGGGAAATGGACCATTTCCAATAGTGGTCGCTCACTGGCCTTGGAACTGGCCACAGCACCAGGCAGTTTCTCAGACTGGAATTTCAACCGCTTGACACTGATCGGGAAAGCATCCAGAACTATAAAGGGAATCAAACTGCGCAGTCGATTTATTTATGGCCGCATGAATCACAGTACCAGCAGCTCCGTACCGGGCCAGGAGTTATACACGATCAATGGTGCGGGCGCATTTGACACATTTTTACGACCTTATTTACGAGATGAATCCAGTTTTTACGGGAATACCACTTTGCGCCAGCATTACCACCTTTCCGGCGACGTGAATTTACGAGGCTTTTTTAATACGGATCTTGCTGGGGCTCAATCCTTGTTGGGCTCTACTGTTGAGATAATTTTCAATGTGCCCGTTACTTTTATTAATCTTGATGCGGCCTTATTCACTGATATGGCATATTTCCCCCGATTGGATAATTTAAATGAAATCGAGGGTCTGCGCCTTTCCGATGCAGGTATCGGTTTGCGGACTCGAAAAAATATGTTTGGCAAGGAATTATACCTCAGGGTAGATTTTCCGGTGGTTACCTATGATTCACGTTCGGGCAGAAAACAAAAGTTCCAGTGGGTCTTTAGCTTCGAAGGAAGCATTTAGACATAGCCGGTGATTGTTCCGCATGGGCACGCCGCGCCCCGTTAAAGCAATACATCTAATTTATCTCTATTTATTTTTATCTAGCGGCTGTGTTGACCTCAGTGATGATGATAAAACGACACTTGATACATTGCCTATTCAGACCTCATCCATGGTGGAGGATTTTACATCGGCTGAGGAATGTGCGGTGTGCCATCCCCTATTCGGAATGGTCCAGTTCAATGCACGCCTATAGTGTTACGGATCCAGTGTGGATCAGCATGCAGCATAACCAACAGGTTCACTACTTGGCCAATGGCGTGCAAATAGATGATTTTTATGTCCAATGCCATAGTCCTGTTGCACTATGATGATACGGATAACTTTGTGATCCAGACCGCACCGGAATATCCTTATTGTGGCCAGAATCTGGTGCCATGCCCAATTCCATTCTCTAGTTCAGAACAGGAAGACCTGTTAATCGGTTCCAAGGCCGACGGCCTGCAATATCTGGAATATAGTACACTAGCGATCCAGGATGACAGTAAAAATCATCCTGCAGATTTCAGTATCAAAGCCGTCTACCCGAACCCCAATAATGGTTATTGCGAAATTGATCTGGATATTGCTAAAGCAGGGTTGTACGAGATATCGATTTATGATTTGCAAGGCAGATTGGTCAGAGTTATCCATCAAGAATCCTTAAATAGTGGACGCTATACTTTTACTTTACGTACGAATATTCCCTCAGGTATATACTTTATACAGGCTGAGACTGATGAGTTTTCTGTTGTCAAAAAAATGATTCGCCTAAAGTAAAAGTGATCTTAGACACACTCGTAAGCAATACTAGCAAATTTCGTTGATTATCAGGGGTGATACATTAAATTCGGGGACATTATTTCTCGTCCATAGTAGAGACTTTGGATCAAAATACATTTATCCGCTTGTGTGGAGAACTCAATGTCGATCGGAAAACTGACTAAAGCACTGATTCTACCCTTGTTACTGGTTACATTCGTGATTGGTCAGGATTCTCGAGATGAAACGATCCAAATCACCTACCCTACAACCGGGGCGGTGATTGATACCAATTTTGTTGACGCTACATTCACCATAGCCGATTATTTCGACCTGGGCGCACCTGGCTGTGCGTCCTGCGATGGCTTCATTGAGATCTTTGTTGACGGGTCATCCGTTGATTCGATCTATACCGCAGATGCCATTATTCCGCTAACAGGTCTCTCAGAAGGTGATCACACACTAATTGTTGAAGCGGTAGACCCCTCGGGTAACAGTTATTCAATTCCGGCCACAGATACATCTTACTTTGCGGTCAATATGGTATCTGTGGATGACTTCTGCCCGCCCTGGCACTTTTCCGTTGCCGCCGGAGATGAACGCAATTATCTTAGTTGGAGTTACCCCAGTGCTGAGCCTCCTGCAGAATGGTATTACGCTCATGATGGTACTTTTGAAAATGCCTATGGATCTTTTGGTGGTGGAGAGGGCCTGGGACAGTTGTTCATGCCCACCGGTTATCCAGCGACGATTCAATCAGTTCGTTTCCATGTTGATGGCGGTGGCAATTATACCCAGGATATAGAAGTAAATGTTTTTGCTGATAACGGCACAACACTTCTAGCTGGACCGTACACTGTAGGCGGTGATTCTGGTTGGATCGAGGTGGATATTGATGATGCTGTTATTGAATCAGGCGGTTTTCTTGTAGGTACATATAATGTCTCCACTGGTGGTCCCTATATATCAGTCGATTCTGATAATTCCAGTTCCAGCCTATTTTTTGGTAACGCTACGTCCGGCTGGAGTGAAATGGGCAGTAGTTATGGTATTTTTGCCGAAGGCAGCCATGAAGCGCTCATTTCTGCACCGGGAGGCAGAATTACTTGGACCAGCAGCGTTTCCAATAATAATATGGGCGATAATCTACCACAGCCGGGATATGTTGTTGTAAATGCCAGCGGACTTATGATCAATCCAATTGCTACTCAAGATCTTGGAAATCAAAACTTTGTAAATACAATTTACCCACCGGCTATCGAAATGATCGCCCGCTATCCATTGAATTTTAATGGTGTTGTGTATTCGCGTCTGCCAGATAATATACCTAATAATGATAATTCTTCCCGGGAAGAGATAATTGGTTGCGGCGACCTGTCAAATTTCAGCATCTATCTCAGTGATGGTTCGCTCGTTGTGGTAGTTGACACCAATTTTTATGTGCATGAAAGTTTGACCAATGGTAATGAATACTGCTACTATGTGGTGGCCAATTACAGTGGCGGTTCATCTACCCCTACGGAAACAATTTGTGTTACACCGGCAGGTTTTTCACCGCCCCCGATAACCAACCTTTACGGCATTGGCCTGGATGAGGAAGTTGCCTTGGACTGGACCTCGCCAGATGTACCCCAATTGGGTATACCCTATGGTGAGGATTTTGATTCTGAACTGTTGGACCTATGGACCATGGAAGGGGATAACTGGTCTATCAGTACTACTGCAGGCAATCCAGCGCCCTCCGCTTATTTTGCCTATTTTCCAACCCAGACCGACTATGAATTGAGTTTGACCTCACCGGTTATCCCGTATAGCGGGGGTGGATCGTATTTGGAGTTTGATGGGATTGATGATTATGTGGATGTAGGGACTGTAACCACTGATTTCTCTCAAGGTATGACGGTTTCTTCTTGGGTATATTTTAATGGGTTTAACCATTGGAGTAGAATTATTGATTTTGATGTAGCAATAGATCCCGCGCAACATAATGGAATCCTATTGGCCAATTATGGTGCAACGGATGATCTTACATTTGAAGTATATGTTGATGGAACAAGTGGAGGTAAAGTAACCGCTAATGATGCTTTATTTACAGGAGTGTGGATGCATCTTGTTGTGTCAATGGATAATGCTGGAAGTGTTATTTTATATAAAGATGGTGTACAGATCCATTCGGGTACAACATCAGTACCTGCTGTAATGGATAGACCGTCAAGTTTTATAGGTAGAAGCAATTGGTCAGTGGACGGATATTTTAATGGTTCAATTGATGAAGTTGCAGTATGGAATTCAGCATTAACCGCATTAGAAATTAATGCTCTATATAATTCTGGCGCTGGGTTGGGGGCATCTTCGAACTCAGGTGATTATACATCGGCTGTTGATTTGGTTGCTTACTGGGTTTTTGATGAAGGCGAAGGCATAACAACAACAGATGCCACTGGGAATGGTAATGATGGAACAGTTTATGGCGCTACCTGGGTCGGTAGTAATGAAGACGTTCTGCTTACCTATGATTTTACATTGGATAACTGGAGTGCGACCGGATCGGAGCAACTGGCGGTGGAGTACCGCGATGGCGCCAGCTGGTATACGTTAAGAGATTTTGTCAATACGGCCGATGTCCCCTGGGATACCTTCACCGATACAATACCTGCATCAGATGATAATATTCAGGTGCGTTTCCGGGCCTATGGTGAGAATTCCTTCAATATCGATGCTTTTATTGTTGATAATGTAGCCCTTTCAACTATTTCCGGGAGTGGCTCAAGAGATTATGTAGATGGAGACTTTCTAGGTTATAATGTTTATGTAGATACTATTTCTGCCCCAGCGAATCTGGCCTTGCTTGATTCATCCGGTTATATGGTAGGTGATCTCAATAATGGACAAACATATACTTTAGGTGTAACAGCAAAATATTTTCCTGATTATGAGAGCGAACGGGTTGCTGTAGATGTGTCCCCAGCCTGGTTGTACGGGGATGTTTCTGGTACTGTGACTGATCCTAATGGCAGTGCGCTGGATAGTGCCATTGTCACTGCCGGCAGTTTATCAGATACAACAGGGATGAGCGGTACTTATTCGTTGATGGGACTTGTCCCTGGCTTAACAACAGTGAATGTAAGGCGGGATGGTTTTGATAATGACATCGATGAGGTTACAATTTTTGCCCAGGAAGATGCTGTGGTGCATAACGTCACATTGGGTCCAAAGATGGACAAACCGCGTCGGTTGGAAGCTGAAGCTGGTGATCACCAGGTCATGCTGCAGTGGAACAGTCCCAGCGGACTGGATGAGGTAGAGCTTTATTATGATGACGGTACCTGGGAATCTTCAATTACTGGCGGAGCTACAGATATTGAGATAGTTGTGAAGTTTACCCCAGAGTCCGCAGGTGAGCTCTATACAGGTAAATTCTTATTTTCTTCAGTTGGTCAGACCGAATATGTTCTGGAGCCGATTGAGGTAAGGGCTTACAGCGTTGGCTTTGATGGTTTGCCGGCTACTTCTCTATACATCGCTGACGAATTCACGGAGGTAACAGTAGAGGACCAATGGATTGAGGTCGATCTCAGCGGTGAGGGAATTATTTTTGATGATGCAGGATTTTTCCTCGGCTTCAGGTTTACAGCTACAAGCGGACCTGGAATTGCGCGCGACCTGGATGGCTATATCTACGGCCATAGTTATGTATACTTAGGCCAATGGTTTGAGACGGGCGATATTGGTTTTTCCGGAAACTATATGATCCGCGCCGTTGCTGGTCTTGAAAATACTGGCCGTGAAGATGTTCAAGAACTGGTTACTACTGCAGATGTGATCCATGAGAATATGGAAAATGTTGCCGCTATAATCGATGGAAACTCAACCGGTTTGCCGAGTTACCAGATTTCTGGTGAAGAATTAATCACATTCCCTACACAGTCTGCTCGTACCGATAGTATGACTGGCTATAATGTTTACCAGGTCCTGGATGGTGTTGATACATTGGTAGCAACTACAGAACCTAGCGATACAACTGCAACAATTACCGTGCCGGCCAACTATGTAGAATATTGTTACGCTGTTAGTGCCAGCTTCCAGACCGATAGCTATGGTATTGTAGAATCAAAGAAATCTTCCGAGGCTTGTACGGTACCTTATACACTTGGTGACACGGATTTTGATAGTAATGTATCTATATCAGATTTACTGGCAGTTGCCGATTATGTACTTGAGGCGATTGAGCCAACCGAGGACCAGGGCCGTGGCGCGGATGTTAATAAGGATGAACTGATCAACATTCAGGACGTGGTGCTCATCGTAGATATTATTTACGGTTCATACGGTCGTCGCATAGCGACGGATGTAGAGTCTATCGCTGAGCTATCTTTGCGTAATGGTGGTGGTACGTCATTACTGCTGGATCTGGCCTATGATGG